>MDTG01238130.1_pt1 | contig 16070 bp, 13 predicted proteins | sample 811421 | NCBI WGS metagenome assembly MDTG01 (sample SAMN05326645, study PRJNA326480) | marine metagenome | isolation source: seawater | place: Pacific Ocean: South East | collected 2011 | reverse complement strand
GTAGAATCGACATTAAAGAATCCAGTAGTTACTTATAACCAGCCTGGTTCACACACTGTTAGATTAGTTGTGTCAAACTCAGGGGGTTCAAATGAGTTAATAAAAGAAGAATATATTACAATACTAGATAATGATGTTGCTCCTTATCTAGAACAATTTGAAAGTTCCAATTTCCCTAATAATATAGACGCTTCTAATTGGTACATAAAACCTAATGGAGAAGAATTAACATGGTTAAGAAACCAGATAGCTTCTTATGATGGGCAAGCTTCTATTAGAATAAGTAGTCAATATTTTAACTATAATGATATTATCCATGAATTAACAACTCCTGAATTAGATTTTACCAATCAATTCTCAGAATCGGGTAATCCATTAGCGCTATATTTTAATTTAGCATATGCTCGGAGATTACCATATACAGTTGAAGGTGAAAGCATTATTTCAGATAAATTAGATGTACTTATTTCTAAAGATTGTGGAGAGACATGGATCCAACGAGCCAGTTTTGAGGTTGAAGAATTAAATACTAAAGGTGACAGTATTGTATTCAACACATATGTGCCGGAAGCAGCTGATTGGGAAGAGAGGTATGTTAATATTCAAAATGCAGCAAATGAGCCAAGTGTAATTATTAAATTTCAATTCTCTGGACCAGCAAAATTAAATGAAGAGGAGGCTATTGTGGTAGACAATGGGACAATTATAACTGATAATGTAGGGGGTAATTGGTTATATATAGATAATATTCGTATTGGTAATGGTGAGTGGGAAACATTAGAAAATAATATTAAAGAAATTGATTTTGACATATTTCCTAATCCCGCCTCACAAAGCTCATATTTGAGATTTAATCTTGAAAAAGATCAGGATTTACAAATTAATATATATAATTTGTTAGGAGAAAAAGTTTTTTATAAAGAAAAGATGTTTAAAAGAGGAAATAATACATTACTACTATTTGATTTTCTAAAAAACAATACTTCAGGTTTATATTTTGTGGAATTATTATCAAAAAATTATTATGGAAAAGACATTATCATACTCAGTAAATAATCTTAGAAACTTAGCAATATATAGTTTATTTTTTCTTCTTATAAACTTTGCACATGGGCAAAATAACATTCTACCATGTGGCACATCTTGGATGGTAAAAAAAGAGTTTGAAAAAAATCCGGATATTTTTTTAAAAAACAAAGCAATATTAGATTCTATTTCTAAATTATATAATAATCAATCCAGAATGTTATCACAAACAGTGATTCCTGTAGTCTTTCATGTTTTACATGAGGGTGGCCCAATTGGTGTTGCAGAAAATATTTCAAAAGCACAAATTGAGGATGCCATAAGACTTATGAATGAAGACTTTAATGCTGAAAATGAAGATCTTATAAATGTAATTCCGGATTTTGATAATGTTATTGGAGATGTTCAAGTGACATTTACATTAGCAAAAATAGATCCAGATGGAAATTGTACAGAAGGAATAACACGAAATTATTGGTCAGAAACCGGTAGTGCAGATGATGATGCTAAGCAGGTAATTTTCTGGGATGATGAATCGTACTTAAATATTTGGGTAGTTAAAAGTATTGACTCATCTATTGGAGCGGCTGCATACACATATGTGCCAGCTACTGGAGGGCCTAATTTTAAACATGGAATAATTGCCAATAATGAATATGTTGGAAGCATAGGAACGGGTAGTAATAGTAGTTATGTGAAACATACATTAAGTCATGAGGTTGGTCATTTTTTTAATTTAGAGCATACCTGGGCAGAATGGGCTGAGGTTGGTTTAAGCTCAAATTGTAATGAAGATGACTTTGTCAATGACACGCCCAATTGTATAGGCTCTTATAGTAGTTGTAATCTTTCATCAGAAAGCTGTGGAAGCTTAGATAATGTTCAAAATTTTATGGATTATTCTAGTTGTACTTGTATGTTTACAGAAGGACAGGTAAATAGAATGGAAGCTTCATTAAATTCTAATGTTGGGGATAGAGTAGATTTATGGCAAGATGATAATTTATGGGAAACAGGGACTCACCCTAGTTATGAACCAGAAGAATGTTTAGCCTCTATAGGTTTTTATGTGCCTAATGGAACAACCTGTTCAGGAGAAGAAACACAATTCTTTAATAATAGTTATAATGTAGGTGAAAACCCAGCGTATTATTGGACTTTTCCTGGTGGAACACCAAGTAATTCCAATGAAGAGAATCCTGTAGTGGTTTATAATAATCCAGGAACATATAATGTTTCACTCAGTATTACAAATAATGCAGGAAATGCTTATTTAATAGAGGATAATTATATTAATGTATTTGACCAAAATAATAATCTTTCAGAAATTGAGGAAGGATTTGAAAATAATAACTTCCCTCAACAATCAGATTCTGATTTACCATGGTCGATTTTAGATCAGGAAACAGAAACTACTTGGAATAGAACAGAAACAGCGTATAGTCAAGGATTTGCATCTATGAGAATTCGAAGTAGATTTTTTTCGGGTGAAAACTTACATATTTTATATACTCCATTTATTAATTTAAACTCTTTTGATACACCAGTAAGGCTATATTTTGATTACTCTTATGCAAAAAGAAATAGTCAGAGTGATGATTTATTAAGAATTCTAGTTTCAGATGACTGTGGTTTAACTTGGACGGAAAGAAAAGATTTAGATACGGATAATTTAGTTACCAATGGAGGGTCTTACATTTCAACCACATTTGTTCCGAGCCCTAATCAATGGGAAGAAGAATATGTAAATTTAAATCCATGGTCTGGAGAATCGAGTGTTCAAATTAAATTTGAGTTTAGTGGTGAAAATGGAAACTATTTATATATTGATAATATTAGACTTCAGTCTCAGGAATCTACTTTAATTGATCTAAACTTAGATAATAAGGGTAAACTAATTAAAGTAATTGATTTATTAGGAAGAGAGATTTCGAGATCTACTAAAAATCAGATTTTATTTTTTATTTATGAAAATGGCCTAGTTGAACAAAAGCAAGTTATAGAATGAAAATTATACTATCTATATTAATTATTCCTTTTTTAAGTTTTGGACAAAACATTTTTTCAGTAGAATATTCGTCTCAAGCTGATTTAAAAGTATATGTAGTTAATTATTTATCTCAAGCTGATTTAGCTGTATATAAAGTAGATTATCTCTCACAATCTTCGGTTAATGAAGGTCGTTGGTATTTTGTAGATTATGCTTCACAGGCTGATAAAAAAATATTTTTTGTAGACTATGCTTCGCAGGCTGATTTAAAAATATTTTTTGTTAATTATTCATCCCAAAGTGGTTGGAAAAATAATAATAAAAAGCATTTATTGTATTAATATATAACACACTATAATAAATCCAATACAATTGGACAATGATCTGAAAAACTCACCTCTTTCATTATAGATGAATTTTTTACCCTTTTTTTTAGCACTGTACTAATCATATAATAGTCGATCCTCCAGCCTTTATTTCTTAATTTAGCCATTGATCGATAACTCCACCATGTATAGTGGTGGGGGTGGGGGTTGATATATCTAAAAATATCAATTAAACCTAATTTTAAAAATTGAGTCATCCATTCTCTTTCCTCTGGTAGAAATCCAGATGAATTTTTATTTCTAATAGGATCATGAATATCTATAGGAAAATGACAAACATTAAAATCTCCACACAAAATTAAAGATGAATGGTCATTTTTCACGTAATTATATATTTCATGCAAGAACTTCATTTTATAATCCTGTCTGATTGGCCCGCTTGTGCCAGATGGAAAGTAAATAGAGCAGATGGAAAAACCATCGTAATCAGCTCTTAAAAACCGCCCCTCCACATCAAACTTTTTATTGCCTAAACCAAAAGTTATTTTATTGGCCCTGAGCTTAGATAGAATAGCGACACCACTATAACCCTTTTTCTCTGCAGGGTTCCAATAAACATGGTAACCTAATTTTTCAAAAACTAGATAATCAAATTGATCCTTAAAAGCTTTAATTTCTTGCAGGCAAATAATATCAGGGTTTTGCTTTTTTAACCAATCAACAAATCCTTTTTTTATTACAGCTCTAATTCCATTTATATTATAAGATATAATTTTCATTATATGATAAAGTAAAAAAAATCGTTATTCTAGTATTAAAGTTAATATGATTTAAAAAAACAATTATATTTTTAACTAATTATTTTTTGAATGAAAAAATATTTTATTTACTTATTTTTTTTGTCATTAATTTTTTCCTTAAAAATTCTTGCTCAAGAAGATACACTTATTTTCAAAAGTATTATTATTTCAGATTCATCAATTACAATAGATACTAATTTTATTAACCAAAATGATTTTAATATTTATAAAAACAACAAAGTAATAGCAGACTCGTTGTATCAGATTAACTTTTCTAATGGAATTATTACTTTTCATAAAAAAATACATAATGACACAGTCATGGTTAGGTATAAACTATTATACCCAGATATTACTTTTAGTAAGCGAGACACTTCAATATATATACCAGTCATTGAAAATGAACAGGTTTTTTTTGATACATATAATTATAAAAAAAATCAGACTCAAAATTTACAAACAAATGGAACCATTCAACGAAGTTTTTCAAGTGGAAATAGTCAAAATTTCTCTATCAATACAGACGTTGACTTACGTATATCAGGAAAAATATCAGAAAATTTATTTTTAGATTGTAATATTTCTGACTCATCTATTCCGATAGATTATGGGCAGAGCACAACTTCTTTACAAGAATTAGACAAAGTATATATTAAATTATATAATAAAAAAACATTTTTAAAAGGGGGGGATATTCTAATTAATAATTTAGAGGACCCCTTTCTTAAGTTTTCTAGAAATGCCATTGGCTTAACATACAATCATGTTGACACACATTCTACAAATACCGCATCTATTGGTATTACAAAAAATATGTTTAGACGACAAGTAATAAATCCAATTAATGGTAATCAGGGACCATATAAATTGAGTGGTAATAATGACGAGACATATGTTTTAATTATACCAAATAGTGAAAATGTTTTTATAGATGGCGTTAAAAAAGAAAAGGGCGCCACAAAAGACTATACAATTAATTATAATACAGGTGAAATTATTTTTACGCCGAATACTTTAATAAATGAGAATCAAAGAATTATTATAGAATTTCAATATAGTGGACAAAATTACTTTAGATGGCTTTCACATGCTGGATCTAATTTTAAAAAAGGAGATTTTGTGTTTAAGTTTAATTTTTTTTCAGAACAGGATAGTAAAGGTAGCCCTATTACATCATTTTCAAATGATCAAATTAATCAAATGATAGCAGGTGGGGATGATGAAGTTTTTTCAAACAACTTTAATTCGGTAGAGTTTTCTCAAAACAGTTCTCAAATTTTATATACTATAAAGGACAGTGTAGATTTAAACTTTATTCAACATGACAGTATTTATGTTTTTTCCAATAACCCTATGGATACATTATATAATGTACACTTTGAATATGTTGGAGAAAATCAAGGAAATTATATTTTAGATGCAAATCTAATAAACGGAAATATATTTATTTGGGTTTCACCATTAAATGGAGTTAGCCAAGGAGATTATGAGCCTAAAAAGTTATTAATCACTCCTAAAAAAAAACAAATGTTTACCGTGGGTTTTGATTATGTGAAAAAAGAAAAAACCATTTCTTTTAATGTTGGATTAAGTAATCATGACAAGAATACATTTTCTAATTTGGGTGACGAAAATAATGTTGCTTGGGCAATGAATTTTTTAGCAAAGAAGAACTTTCGTTTTAAAAAATTAAACCTACAATCTAAAATAAACTATGACTTTGTAGACAAAAAATTCATATATGTAGATAGAACTAGGGATTTAGAGTTTTTAAGAAATTGGAATTTAGAAGACTCTATATTGTCTCAAAGTAATCAACATAAAATAAATATTCAGATTCTGTCGGATTTTTTTAAACTTGGAAAAATATCTTATGACTTAGAGTTAATGAATATAAATAAGTATTATAAATTTAGGCACCTATTTAATACAGATTTAAAGAAAAAATCTTTTTCCACAAAATTATTTACCAGTATATTAAAGGATCAAGCTATAAATAAAAACATTCTTTTTTTACAATATGATTTTTTACTACAAAAAACAGGTAAGTTAAAATTTGGCATTAATAATATTGGCGAACAAAAAAAGGATTATTTAAATCCTTTAAATAAAACTAGTTTTAATAAACTAGTTTTATTTTCTACTTTATTAAAAAAAGATCGCAATTTATTAGATATAAAATACATTAATAGAATTGATATTAAACCACAAAATATTGGCAGTTTAAATGAGAACACAGTGGAGATAAAAACTTTTTTAATAAAAAATAAAAATTCAAAATTAAATATACAATCTAGTTATTCCTCATATAATTCAAATGTTCAAGATTCTATTAAAAAAGAAGAAAACATTATGGGCCGTCTAAATTATGATATTAAAATTAATACTTTTTTAAATATTAATGGTTTTTATGAGATAAGTAATGGTAAGGAGTTTTTAAGAGACTTTAGATTTATTAAAGTGAACCCAGGTTATGGCTCGTTCTCATGGATTGATTATAATAATAATGGATTAGAGGAATTTGATGAATTTGAAAACTCTAATTTCTCTGACACGGCAGATTACATAAGGATTTCATTCCCCACGAATGAGTTTTTTAATGTTAGAAATTTAAAATACCACCAACAGATTAACATTAATCCAAATTTTAATAAAAATAAATTTTCATCTTTTTTCTCTAGAACTAGAAATTCATTTAATATACAAATAGAAAAAAAGTTTTTAGATGATGACTTTACAACAATTATCAATCCATTTTCAATTAACTTTTCTAGTCAAAATACACTCAGTTTAAATTTTAATATACTTAATCATTTTACATATAAATCTCATAATAATAAATATTTTTTTGCTTATAAAACAAAAAAAAGTCTACTAAAAAACACTTTAAATTATGGCGAGGAGTCAACAAATATTATATCTCATAATATACAAGGACAAAGAACTTTAGGTTTAATGATATTAAATATTTATTATGAATATAGTTCATGTACAATGAATAATCAAAACATGATTAATAGGAACTACATGATTGATAAAAATGAAATTAGGTCAGAATTTTCTTTTGATTTTAAAAAAATAACACCTTCAATTATGTTTACATCTATTCATAAAAAAAATAATAATGATGAAAAGTTAAATGGACAGAAGTTACATCTTAGTGTAGACTTTTTAGGTCCAAAAAAGCTATCTCTAAATTCTTCTATCATTGCCTTTAATATGAATTATACAGGAAACACCTTCTCTTCTCTTGGTCATGACATGTTAGATGGACTTTCTGACGGAAAAGGTTTAGACATACAATTTTCAATTCTAAAATCAATAAATCAGACAAACTTATCAATCCAATATACTGGAAGGTTAAATGAACAAAATATTTTTCATAGCGCAAGATTTGAATTGAAGAGATATTTTTAGCAACTAAAATGTAATATTAGGAACTTCATTTGGAATAATTAACCTCCCCTCTGTTGACCGAATAATGTCTTCTATACTAACATCTTCTGCTTTTTCTTTTAATAAAAAACCCTCAGAAATAATTTCTATTACAGCTAAATTAGTTACTATTTTTTTTACACAATTTCTACCAGTAATAGGAAGCGAACATTTTTTTAAGAGCTTAGACATTCCTTTTTTATTCGTATGCATCATTGCTACAATAATATTATCAGAACTTGCTACTAAATCCATAGCCCCACCCATTCCTTTTACCATTTTTCCTGGTATTTTCCAATTCGCTATATCTCCATTTTCAGAAACCTCCATAGCGCCTAATACAGTCATGTCAATATGCCCACCCCTAATCATCTCAAAACTTTCTGCAGAGCTAAAAATAGAAGAGCCCTTTAGTGTAGTAATAGTTTGCTTTCCAGCATTAATTAAGTCCGCATCTATTTCTTGTTCACCGGGAAATGGCCCCATTCCTAATAAGCCATTTTCAGATTGTAAAACAATATTAATATTTTTGGGTATATAATTTGCAACTAAAGTAGGTATACCAATTCCTAGGTTTACATAAAAACCATTTTTTAATTCTCTTGAAATTCTTTGTGCTATTTGAAATTTATCTAAAGGCATAGTTATTTTGAAATTGTTTTTTGTTCAATTCTTTTTTGGTAATCTTTTCCTTCAAAAATACGTTGTACATATATACCTGGGGTATGAATATAATTTGGGTCTAATTCTCCAACCTCTACTAACTCTTCAACTTCTGCAATAGTAATTTTTCCTGCTGCAGCCATCATTGGGTTAAAATTCCTTGCAGTACCTTTATATATCAAATTCCCTGCGGTATCTCCTTTCCATGCTTTAACAATAGCAAAATTTGCTTCAAAAGCGGTCTCCATTAGGTATTTTTTATTATTAAAAACTCGGATTTCTTTTCCAGACTCTACTTCTGTGCCCACTCCTGTTGGTGTATAAAATGCAGGTATTCCCGCCCCAGCGGCTCTACATCTTTCAGCCAGTGTACCTTGAGGTATTAGATCTACTTCTAACTCACCTTCTAGCAATTGTCTTTCAAATTCTGCATTTTCCCCAACATATGAAGAAATCATTTTTTTAACTTGCTTTTGTTCTAACAACAAGCCTATTCCAAAATCATCAACACCAGCATTATTAGAAATACAGGTTAAATCTGTTACTTTTTTTTTAACTAAAGCGGCAATACAATTTTCGGGTATTCCACATAAACCAAATCCACCTAACATTATAGTAGAGCCATTATTTATATCTTTTACCGCCTCTTCTGCACTTAATATGGTTTTATTAATCATAACTTTTAATCAAAATTCTCTTCTAATATATCATTATTTCTCTGTTTTTCCTTATTGCAATCTAAATTTACTGAAACGCCTTTTTTAGGAAAGGTAAAGTTTTCACTAGAAATATTTATATCATTATTTTGATATAATTTTTGCATATATATTGCCCATATGGGTAGTGCCATGTTTGCACCTTGACCTAAGTTTAAATCTCTGAAACGAACTGAAGAGTCTTCTGCGCCTGTCCATACTCCAGTAACTAGATTGGGAACAAATCCAATAAACCACCCATCTGTATGATTTTGTGTAGTTCCTGTCTTCCCTGCGATTTCATTATTTAGTTTGTATTTCCATTTTAATCTATTACCTGAACCCATATTTACAACACCTTGCAATAATTTTATCATAATATAATTTTTCTCTTCACTTAGAATCTCACGAGAAACCGAATTAAAATTAGCTATAACAATACCATTTTTGTCTTCTATTTTAGTTATAAAAATAGGCTCTTGATGTTGCCCATTATTTGCAAAAGTACAATAAGAAGATACCATCTCTTGTAATGACAATTCAATAGTTCCTAGGCACAAAGATGGAACGGGAAATAATTTGGTTTTTATACCCATTTTTTTTGCCATTTCAACTACTCGTTTGGGACCAACTTCTTTCATTAATAAGGCTGTGATAGAATTTTTAGATTTTGCTAAACCTTCTAATAAGGTGTACTTACCGCCAAATTGGTTATTTGCATTTTTAGGCACCCAATCTTCTTCAAGGTGATATTTTGGACCTTTTTCAAAAATTACTTGTGTATTGGCAACTAATCGGCAAGGGGAGTATTTAAATTGATCTATAGCAGTGGCGTATACAAATGGTTTAAAAGTTGACCCAACCTGTCGTTTGCTAGTAACGTGATCATATTTAAAATACTTATGATTAATACCGCCAACCCAAGCTTTTATGTGTCCATTTTTTGGGTTAATAGATAATAATCCCGAGTGTAAAAAATATTTATAATATTTAATAGAGTCTATTGGTGACATAATTGTATCAACCTCTCCATTTAATGAAAATACTTTCATGTTTACTGGCTGTTCAAATTCATTTTTTAACATGATTTTAATCTTTTCAATATCCTTTTGATAATTAGAACTATTTTTAATGGACTCAATCTCGCTTTTTATTTTATCAGCATTTTTTTGAGAGCTGTTTAATTGTGCTTTTAAATCTAAAACTTCATATAATTTATTTAAACTATCAGTTTTGGTGCTCCAACCTTTTATATATCGATTACTATTTATTATCGCAGTTTGATAAATAGTATCGACCTGACCCTGTCTAAATGTAGTATCAAATGGAGCATTAGGAAATTCAGAGCCATCCTTCCAATGCCTATAAAATGACTCTTGTAAACCTTCTAAATGCTCTTGCATTGACTCTTCAGCATACGCTTGTAACCTTGAATCAATAGTTGTATAAATTTTCAATCCATCAGTATATAAATTATAAGCACTTCCGTCGGGCTTTAAGTTTTCTTTTTTCAGTAAAACCTGTTGAACCTCTTCTCTAAGATGCTCTCTAAAATAGGTTGCAGAGCCTTCATTATGATCAACTTTTTTGAAAGACAGTATTAATTCAATTTTTTTTAGAGAATCAAGCTCTTGTTTTCCAATGTGCCCATTTCTCATCATTTGACCTAATACTATATTTCTTCTTTCTTTTGTTCTTTCAGGGTATCTTTTGGGATTATAATAAGATGGATTTTTTGCCATACCCACAAGTGTAGCTGCTTCTTGAATATTTAAATCAGAAGCGGCTTTATTAAAATACGTATTAGACGCCGAACTTATACCAACAGCAAGATTTATAAAATCAAATTTATTTAAGTACATGGTGATGATTTCTTCTTTGGTATAATTTTTTTCTAACCTTACGGCAATAATCCATTCTCTAAACTTTTGTTTTATTCGATCTATTTTAGATTTAGGCCTACTTGAAAATAACATTTTAGCAAGTTGTTGTGTAATGGTACTAGCCCCACCTTTTTTTCCTAAAAAAATTGCAGCTCTGAATGTTGATTTAAAATCTATCCCCGCATGATCATAGAACCTTTCATCTTCTGTCGATATTAATGCGTTTATGACATGCTTTGATATTTCATTGTATTTAATATTTGTTCTATTTTCTTTAAAAAAGGTACCTAAAACCTTTCCATCTGATGATAATATTTGAGTAGCTAAATTTGTTGGAATTTCTTTTTCTAATTCCTCAAAAGTAGGCATGGGAGATTCTTTGGTGTCAAAATCCCCATTATTAGCCTTAATAAATAGGCTAATAATAATACCTAATCCAACAATAGGAATCCATGCTAATAGGGATAATTGAATAACAATATGATGAATAAGTGATTTCCAATATTTTTTTAGTTTGTTTTGATTAAAATAAAATCGTTTGCACATTAAAAAATATATGAACGAAAAAACTATGAATAAAGAAAATGCTATAAAGAAAATAATCGAGTAGTAATAGCACCAATATAAATAATATAAAATTAAGGCTATGCTTATGCTACATAGTAATGAGAGTATTATTAAATAAAATGATTTTCCAGATACTTTATAATTATTATATGACCACCATAAAGTAGCGAGATAGGATGTTAAGACAATGGGCATGAATAAACCTAAAAATATTATTTTTATTGTTGGATAGTATTGATATAAATAATATAAAATTAAGGTTATGCTTATGCTTATTATATAAAATATAATTCTTTTCATTAGTAGGCAGCTATCAGTCTTTAAATATAATATTATGAATTAGTATAACCTATAGCTATTGTAAATGTTGTATGAAAAACTTTATTGTATTAATCTTTATTTACAGAATTTGTCGTTCTTTGTCTTCAAACTCTTGATCAGAAATAATGCCCTTTCTTCTCAATTCATCTAGTTTTTCTAATTCAGAAGAAATTGTATCCACTGATGCAACATTGGTTTCCTTTTTATTGTCGACTCTAATGGCCTGAACAAGAGAAACTATAGAGAGAGGTAAAAGGTACCAAGTTGCTATCATACCCCATCCAGCAGCAGCACTAAGCCAATATATGTAATCCCATTTATTACCAGAGTGCCCAAATGCAACTATACATATCATAATAGTAATAAAAAATAAAATAAGACCTATAATAGACATTACCAGAATGGTTATATTTTTTGGAGATCTCTTAGTACTCCAAATTATACCAACAATAGAAAATATTAATGCGTATAAGCCAGTTACAAAAGCCCATCCCGCGGCAGGCCCGACGTCCCCTATCCGATTACCTGATCCTAAAAGCGCAATAATAGCAATAAAAAATATACAAGTAAGAATAATACTGACAATAGAATATGCTTTCATAGTAGTTTGTTTTAGATGACTAGTAATTAATTTACGAAATTATTTTTTTATTTTAAAGCCAATATTCTCAAATCCTTGTAATTTTTCTGTTCTCATGCCGTGTATTATATTTAATAAATATTCGCCGCCATTTAAGGGATAATTTTTTTTCCAGTTTTTTTCAAATGTTTTTATGCCACTTGGCCCAGAGCCTAGGCACTGTCCCCACGAATCATAAATTTGAAATTCTAATGTGTCAACAATAGTGTCATTTGAATAGGTGTTAATTAATTCACAAAACAAAAAAAGGTTTGAATAATGATTGTAATTTTGATTAATTCGGAAAAAAAGTTCTAAACCAATAGCATCATCTTTAGTATAATTAAATTTAAAGCTAACGGTATCATTTTTTGCCCAAACTTTTTTTTTATCTACTGATTTAAATGTAAAAGATTTAGACACAATAACATTATCGAATAAAGTAGGGAAAATAATTAACCCTGTTAATATAGTAACTAAGAAGAGTAATGACACTTTTGCTTTCATTTATTTTGATTATTTATATGCTTTGATAATTCAATTGATAAATCCATTAGTATTAATTTTGCATTTCCATTTCTATTTAAATAATAAATTGCTTTATTTAAGTCTTTAAATATTTCAAAAATATTATCTTGATTAACAAATTGGCAGAACTTAGAAAATGAGAAGTCATTAAAATCTTCTATTAAGTTTAATTTTTTTTGCACATCATATTTATAAAGAAATGCATTGCGAAAGCTATAAGTAGCAAAGTTTAAAAAATTTATTTGGTAATCTTTTTTTGTTTTTGCCAAATCGTCTATCCAGGAAACTAATTCTTCAAATTTTTTTCTTTTAATTATAAAAAAACAAAGCCTCATCCAAGCTATAAAGGTATTGGCGTAATTACTATTTTCAAAGTCATGTTTCTCATGTGAAATAAATTTAAGTGGCCTTAAGCGGGATAAAATTGTATCTAATAATTTTTCTTTCTCATTACTAATAAGTATGAAAACTGTTTTTTCAGGTGGCTCTTCTAGATTTTTTAAAAGCTTATTAGCAGCCTCTTTATTTAATTTTTCAGCGAACCATATTATAAATATTTTATAACCACCTTGATAAGATTTTTTTTGCAATGTTGTGTTAATACAATCGATTTCATGCTTATTAATTATTAATTTTTTATTACTCTCAGAAAAGACATTTTGCCAATCTTCAAGGCTTGAGCACATAGATTTTAAAATTAACTTTTTCCAGGGCTCCAAAAAATCTGAGCTAATAGGATTTTTGGGAGGAGATGATACGGGGAAGGAAAAGTGTAAGTCCGGATGAATGAGTAAATTCATTTTATTGCAATTCCCGCAAACTAAACAAGGCGAATCATTTTTCTTGTTAGCACAAAAAATATATTGTGCATATGCTATCGCCGTTGGAAGCATGTCGCTTTTTGCATTACCATAAAATAATTGAGCATGTGGAATCTTTTGATTGTTCACATCTTGTATTAAGATTTTATGATTAGATTTGTTTGATGTAATATTTTCAAAAATCATAAGTCTAATTTACAAAATTGAATCGGGTAATAAATTAATTGGAATATAATTTGTATTTTAAAAAAACATCAATTTTTACATGAAGCTTTTAAGTGAAAAAAATATTAAAAACTCGAAGGTGATAATGCGAGTTGATTTTAATGTCCCAATAAGTCAAGGTCATATTAAAGATAAAACCAGAATATTAAATGTTTTACCTACAATTAAGTATTTAATAAAAAATAATAATACGATTGTTTTAATATCTCATTTAGGCAGGCCTGATGGAACAGATGATAAGCTTTCATTAAGAATAGTGTATAAAGAACTTTCTAAAATGCTAGAAACTCCTGTCTTCTTTACTAATAAAAGTATGGGTTTAGAATTTAGTGAAAACAAAAAAATGTTAAAACCGGGAGATTTGTTATTAATGGAAAACATACGATTTTATAGTGAAGAGAAGATTGCAAAAGATAAGATTAGCTATCAAAAAAACATTCTCTTTGCTAAAGAATTAGCACAACATATGGATTTTTTTATTAACGAGGCTTTTGCATGTTCTCATAGGGAAAGCACATCTATGACCTTATTGCCACAGTGCTTTCCTAATAAAACATTAGCAGGGTTTCTACTTGAAAAAGAGGTTTCGCATTTAACAAAGATTAAATATAATTCACTAAGCCCATTCACGGCAATAATTGGGGGCGCCAAAATTTCAACTAAAATTAAATTAATAGAAAAATTATTAATTATTTGTGACAATATAATATTAGGAGGTGCGATGGCCCATACTTTTATTGTTTTCTTAAAGGGGCAAATAGGCTCATCGTTGTTTGAACCTAATCAGGTATTACGGGTTGAAAAAATATTAAAAAATGCAGAGAAGTATAATTGTAAAATTCACCTCCCATTAGATTGCGTAACAACTACAGAGATTAGTAATAATACTATTACAAATATTAGAAATATTAAATCTATACCTAAATCTGAAATGAGCGTCGATATTGGCCCAGTGTCTGTAGGTCGTTTTAATGAAGTTATTATGAAATCTAAAAAGATCTTATGGAACGGTCCCATGGGAATATTTGAGTTTGAGTCATTTGCAAATGGAACTAAAAGTATTGCTAATTCTATTCATAAGGCGACACAATTAGGGGCCTATAGCGTTATAGGTGGAGGGGATTCTATTTCGGCCATTAACTCATTTAATCAAGATTTCCAATTTTCTTATTTATCTACTGGAGGAGGCGCAATGTTAGAGTTCTTTGAGAAAGAAAGTTTGCCCGCAATAAAGTCAATGGAGTATTAAAACCTAGTCCTATATTTAGTAGCAGTATAATACATTATCTTAATTATTTCACTGTTTTTCACAATTTCTTGGTTAAAAAAACTCATTTCATTCTTTGTTTTAATTTTATCGTTTATAATTAATAATACAAAAATCAAAATATTCAAGATTAACCACCATTTTAAAAAACCGAATATTAAACCTAAAAATTTATTTATAAATCCTAGCGACAAACTTTCTATTGCATTATGCACTAAACGTAATAAAAAAAATAGTAATATATAAATAAACACAAAAGAGAAAAGCCAATTTAAATCTGTTGAAATGTTGAGAGCACTCATTGTTTTATTAGATAAATCTGTTATAAAATTATTACTTGTAGAAAATATAAAGCTTATATATAAAATAATAAATCCTCCAAATTCTATAATAAAACCACTTTTCATGCCCCTCCATCCTTTCCAAACAAAAAATATAATAAGTATAAAATCTAATAAATTTAACATGTTATTAAATTACGTAAATTTGATTATATAATTTAAATATAAAGATGGTTTTGCAATCTAAGAAATGGGATAAATTAGTTGATTTTATTAGTCATCAATTTGGATCTGGACAAAAATTAGATTTACAGGCCATTTTATTTTTAATAGGAGTGAATGAATTAGGACAGGGTTATAGGGAATTTACAAAAAACGAAAAATTAGATTTATTACATATTGCAATATGTAGAATATTAAGTGACTACGGGTATTTTTCTTTTATTAGAAGAGATAAGGATGGTTGGCCACACTGGAAAAGTAATGAAGAGGGTTCAAATTTAAATTCGGAAGACCAAACAGTTTTATTAAAAGAGGGTATAGTTAAATATTTTGATGATGCTAAAATAAAATTTATTTAATTACAATTTGATTCATGATTTAATATTGTAATTTCTTTTGTC
>MDTG01107526.1_pt1 | contig 16070 bp, 10 predicted proteins | sample 811421 | NCBI WGS metagenome assembly MDTG01 (sample SAMN05326645, study PRJNA326480) | marine metagenome | isolation source: seawater | place: Pacific Ocean: South East | collected 2011 | reverse complement strand
TCCCTAAAATTATATACCTTGCTGCAATAGCAATTGTTGTGATTACTGCAAGGTTAACTGCCATTTCCTTTGTCCATGTTCCATAAAATAAACCCTCAATTAATCTGTAAATCGTCATATATGGAACAATAATCATTAGTCCACTTATAGCACCACATATCATCGCAATATATATCTTACGCATTTCTTTCCCTGACCAGCTTATTAATAGACTTATAGGGTTATCCTTTTTAAGGGCAAACAAAAAGTACACCTCCTCTAATATTATCTAGAGAAAGTATACTTGATAATGATTATCATTTTCTACTCCTTGTGGAAGTAAATGCTCCAAAAAGAAGTTATTTCTTTAATCGGTACTGATTTGGTTTTACTCCGTAGATTTTTTTAAAAGTGCTAGAAAACTTACTGGCATTTGAGTACCCAACCGCACAGGCAATATCAATGATTTTAAGGTCACTTTCCAGTAACAACTCCCTAGCCTTTTCCATCCTATGCTTCCTAAGGTGTGAATATATAGTGTCTCCATAAATGGCTTTAAAGGATTTCTTTAAATCTGTGGTATTAACACCAACCTCCTTGGAAAGCTCATCAATTGTAATATGCTTCTTTAGGTCCTGCAAGAGTAGTTCTCTGGCTCTATCCATTTTTTCTACAAAGGACTCCATAAAGTAATTACTAAAATCTAAGTTGTAATTGGTCTCCCCTATTAAGTAAAGTAGAGCCTCCATTACCTTAAGCCTCATATGGGATAATAAATGCTTCTCTGGAAGAACAAAGAATTCCTTAAATATATGATTTAAACCCTTGCCCGCATTAGTAACAACACATTTATCAATTTCAGTAATCTTAGCCATAAAAGCATTTATTTCTTCCCTATCTAAGCCTGTGAAGGAATGAATATCCTCAAGGGCCTCTTTAGCGGAAATCATAATAGTAATACCCTTATAGGGTTTATCCATGAAACTACAATACAAAACGTTACATTTATAGCCATAAATAGATAGATCTCCTTCATTCATAAAAGTCATCTTTTTATTGATAAAACGAGCTTCCATATTTCCGCTATAGCAGTAGTTTATTTCGATAGTATCTTGGCTGAATTTACAGGTGTCTTTTATTAATTTTTTAATATATACATCGTTATAGATTACTTCTATCCCTTTAAAGGGCTGATAACTCTTCATTGTCCCTTTACCAAATGGTTCAACAATTTTATATGTAGTAAGTTTATTTTTACTATCTTCATTAATGGCTCTGACATGAAATACATTGTCATTATCGGCTAATCTACCCATTTTATGCTCCTTATCATTTTATCTTTAGTCGAAAATTCCTCTTTGGGTTATTATATCATAATATATAAATGTGCTAGAAATGTATCAGAGTCATATGTCTGAGCAAATTGCATAATTACCACTCTAAAAAACTTGCTATAATATATAGTTCTAAAAGCTCTAGAGCTATACCCTCAAAATATTTTCTATTTTAAATAGTATATAAATGAAAATATTTGCATATTATGCAATTTCCTCATTTGTATATCTTTTTTAATTTGCGGCTTTACTAATCTTCCAACTTCTTGCATTCATCCTTCTACGCCAAAAATCTCTATATTGCCCTTCTTTGATGAGTTCGTCATGGGCTCCCCTTTGAATAAGCTTACCATCATCTATGACAAGGATTTGATCAGCACTACGTATAGTAGATAATCTATGGGCTATTACAACAAGGGTTTTATCCCTTACCAGTTCGTTGATTGCCATCTGTATGTGCTTTTCATTGTCGGGATCTACGCTTGCAGTGGCTTCATCAAGTAATATAATAGGTGCATCCTTAAGGATTGCCCTTGCGATGGAGATCCTTTGCTTTTCACCTCCCGATAGGGTGCAGCCACCCTCTCCAACTATTGTGTCATATCCATTTTCAAGCTCCATAATGAAGCTATGGCATCTCGCCTTTTTAGCAGCTTCTATTATTTCTTCTTTGGTTGCATCTGGTCTCCCGAATTTAATATTGTTTAGTATCGTGTCATTAAATAAGTAAACCTTTTGGAACACCATACTAATATTTTTAAGAAGGCTGTCACAGGTCATCTCTTTAACATTTACTCCTCCGACTAGAACTTCTCCCCTTTGCACATCCCAGAACCTTGCAATTAAATTGGCTATAGTAGTTTTACCAGAACCAGATGCACCAACAAGGGCTGTCATGCTATGCTCTGGGACAGTAAAACTTATATCCTTTAACACCTCTTTTTTCTCATATGCAAAGGAGACGTTTCTAAACTGTATGTCAAATCTATCAAGCTCAATATCTTTTCCATTTTCGTCTATAATCTCATTTTCTTTTACAGCCTCATATCTATCGAGGGCTGCGTCCATCACACGCATCTTCGCTGTAAGAATGCCTAAGGCCTTAGTAGGTAAATATAGCTGAAATATGAATACCATAAGCATTAGCATTATGGACAGGTCAAGACTCCCATTTAAGCAAAAAGTAGATGTACAAAAAATAGTTAATGCTATTCCAATATTAAAGCATATTTCATACATGAAGTTTGGAGGGATAAATTTCTCCTCAAATTCTATGGAATGATCTCTAGTGGCTTTAAAGGTTTCCTTAGTGGCTTTATTTTTTTCACCGCTAATATTGAAGGACTTTATTACTGATATCCCTTGAACATATTCAAGAACTGCTCCGCTTAGCTTTGCCTGAATGCTTTGTTTTATGATGGACTGCTCCCTTCCTACCACTTGTATTCTATCCAGTACCCTCATCGCTATAATAAAAACTGCAATTGATATGAGAGCAATACGATAGTCAAGTACAAATAGGAATATAGAACCTATTATTATGCCTACATACCCGTTAACTACTTTGTATATGGAATTCATTGCCCACATCTCTACAAATGTAATATCCGATGTTACTACTGCTGTAAGGTTTCCTAAATTACCTTCACTGAAATAACCCATTGGAAACCGTTTAAGTCTATCCCCTATTCTTATACGCTCCCTTTCAAAGATTTCATAACCTGTTTTATCTTGGAACTGATACACTAGTCTTCTAAAAATATACTGACCTATCAGTCCTACTATAATCATAATGCCGCTGGTCATTATATCTGTGCTTTTAATACTATTATCTATGGCCTTTGAAAGAATGTACAATATTGCGAATATAGGAAAATTTGAAAAGACTCCCTCTAAAAATCCGAAAACAAATGCTGTCCTTATTTTGCCTGCAAAATCTTCGGCAAGCTGTAACAGTCGTCTAATAACACTAAGCATTAGAGGCTCCCTCCTTTACTCTGATATCCCACTCCATAGATTCTTTATGTGCCTCCCACATCGTTCTATAAATATTAGACTCCTTAAGTAGTTCATCATGAGTTCCTTGATAGGATATTACTCCATCATCCATCAAGATAATATTATCAGCTTCTGCAATGGTCGATAGTCTATGGGCGATTACTATTATTGTTTTTCCTTGAACCAAGCCGTTTAACGCTTCCTGTATCTTATCCTCGTTCTCTGGATCTGTGAATGCCGTTGCTTCATCTAAAACGATAATGGGTGAATCCTTAAGTAATGCCCGGGCTATGGAAATACGTTGTTTTTGTCCTCCCGATAGTTTATCGCCGCTACCACCTATGTTGGTCTCATATCCCTCTTCAGTTTCCATAATGAAATTATGACACTGGGCTATTTGAGCTGCTCTAATGACTTCGTCGTCGGTGGCTCCGGGTTTGCCCATCCGGATATTTTCCATTATTGATGTATTAAAAAGATGAATATCTTGAGAGACATAACTGACTGAATCCATAACAGTTTTAAATGGCATATCCTTTATATTGATGCCTCCAATTTCAATTTGTCCTCTTTTAACATCCCAAAAGCGAACCAGTAGCTTTGCCAAGGTGGATTTACCACTGCCGGAGTGCCCTACTAGAGCCGTAACAGTATTTTCCTTTGCAATAAAGGATACATCCCTTATTACATCCTTTTTATCATAGGAGAAGGTAACATTTTTGAAGGCTATATCATAGGATATGGGCCTCAAATTATTATTCTTTATGACAAGTTCATCCTTATTAAAAATCTCATCGATTATCTTACTTTTCTGTGTTACCATCTGAAAGGTTACACCAAACTCAGTAAGTCTCAGTAGAGGAACTCCAAGACTAAGACTTAGTAGTAGGCTAAGTATATATGTTTCGAGTGCTATGCTTCCATTCATTAGAAATAATGCTCCCACAGGCAATGAGAATATTACGGTACAAGGCAATACCACGTAAAATCCAGCCATATATGGCCATGAGTCCTTTGCCCAATCCAAAGTAAAATTCTTATAGTTTCTAACAGAGCTTGAATACTTTTCAAAGGAGGAAGTTGTTTGGTTGAATATCTTTATAACTTCCATCCCCCCAATAAACTCAACAATGTTTCCATTCATATTCTGTGATGCCTGTAAATACCCAGTTAGCTTTTTCATTCGTCCCTTCATCATTAATGAGAAAAAAAGCAATGCTATAGGTACTACAGCTAAGGTTAGCAATGCCATACGCCAATCAATCACAAATAGATATACGATTACAGCTATGGGAACCACTGTGTTTGAAATACCTTCAGGTATAAGATGGGCAATAATCGCCTCCATATCTTCAGTCAAATCAACAAATATTTGCTTAAATTCGCCGGAGCTTTTTTTGTTTATCTCTCCCATCGGCATTTTCATCATCTTGTCCGCCAACTTATTTCTCATGCCTAGTAGAGTATCAAAGGCCGCCTGATGGGAGAACCTCATGGCGTTAAAGAAGAAAGCTGACTTTAAAAATAGGCATAATAGGATAAGGATCGATACCCTTAAGATCATGGACACTGTTGCTGATCCTTCGCCTAAGAATCCCGAAATAAGTGTATATGTTAAATAATATGGAATTATTCCCGCGAAAACACTAAGGGTTGCCAAAACTATGGCATAATAAACTTTGTTTTTATACTCCTTAGCATATGAAAAAACCTTTTTAATTTCCTCCATGTCTGTACTCCTTCCTAAAGAGCTATTTTAAGGTGACACCTGCTATATCAACGTTGGATGGCTGCCCATTGAAATGGTAATCGCTTATTATTTCGTTATTGAATATAACAAGTTCCTTCATATATGAAATTGGTAGCGAAGCAGAGTTATAATGAGCCGACTCCAATATAAAATCATATATTTCTTGAATCTGCTTCTCATCGCTTGTGCTTAATAGTTCTTCAATCTTTTCATCAACTTCTGTATTTCTTGGCATTACATGCTGAACCGTTGGATCAGCTCCTACACCACTCATGTTGTTAATAGTAGAATAAGGATCAAATGGAATACCATATGTTTCGTTATATCCTATATCAAAGTTTCCTCCTGCAAGTTCGGTATACCATGTCATCATCTCAAGCCCTGATGTACTTATGTCGAAGCCAATTTCCCTTAGAGCTGAAACATAATATAGCACGATGTCTTCTTCGGCCCCCATGCCACTTCTATAAATAATACTTCCTTCAAGTTTCTGGTTATTCTTCTCCCTTATACCATCTCCATCCTTGTCAAACCATCCTGCTCCTTCAAGTAATGATTTTGCCTTCTCAATATCAAAAGCTAGTGGCTGTAAGGTAACATCACAATAGGGTAGTGATGGACTAAGCAAAGAATCCGCCTTTGTTTCTATGTTATTTAGCAAGCCTTCACAAACCCTTTCTCTATCCAATACATAAGCTGCTGCTATTCTAACCTGTTCGTCATTAAATGGTGCTTTAGCAGTATTAAATACAAAATATCTTGTTTTTACATCACTATCAGAGACCTTACCATCGTACTTTTTGTTACTTGATAACTCCGTAAAGCCATCATAGGAAATTTTATTTGCTCCCATAATCATATCGATTTCTCCAGAGCGAAGTGCCAATGCTTTGGATTCATTATCTGGAATAACCTTTATAGTAAATTTATCAACATCGGGTTCTTTACCCCAGTAGTGTGGATTTTTCACGAAGGTATAGGATTGTCCGTCAACTAGGCTATCAAGCATATATGGACCGGTTCCCATGGTAGCCGATAAAAGTTTATCAGATGCCCCATCCTCAGTAAAAGCATTTTGAGACATCATTGCCATTGGTCTAACCATGGTAAGATCCTGTAAGACTCCATAATAGGGTTTAGTCAGCTTAAGTTTTACTGTATATTCATCCAATACCTCTACTTCATCTAATATTGTAAGAACTTTGCCAAATATTCCAACATACATCTCTCCCAGCATTTTAGGGATCATCTCGAAATTTTTCTTAACTACCTTTGCATTGAAGGGAGTACCATCAGAGAATTTTACATTTTCCCTTAAATGAAAGGTGATATTACTACCTTCAATTTCCCAGCTTTTCGCTAGTCCTGGTACTATTTCTCCATCCTCATATCTTACAAGGGTCTCGTAGAAGTTTCCAAGGTAATAGAATATACCCAGGGACTCTCCAACAACAACGGAGGAAAAGCCTGTTTTGAAATCCCAACTTTCACAAATTGTAATCTCATTTACTTCTTTTTCTGCATCACTATCAGTATTTTTGGCATCACTATTCTCGTTACTAGATATAGTATTATCCGCTTTTATTTCTCTGTTAGCCCCACAGCCTGCCACTAATGAAGATATCATTAATAGGGTCATAATAATTGCAAGTATTTTTCTTATCATTTTTAGTTCTCCTTTCACTTTATAAAGTACAATAATTTGTTAGCATAGTCTAACTCATAACTATTTTATATTGAATAAGCCTTTTTTTCCGCTCTAGTTAGCCTAAAAAATAATCCAAAAAGCCGAGTATGTAAAATTACGGGTTACGGGCAAGTTTGTCATTCTTATAGGTTGTTTGTCAAGTAAAAAAAGCGACTCACAAACTGGAGTCTGTTAAGAATAAAGGCGTCTGACGACAGGTTGTTAGGTTGAGGTTCCGTTTGAGGTCTATACTGTGAGGTATCGGTTAAGGTTGAGATTAGGGACATTCTTATAGGTATTTTCAAAGCTAACGATACAATAAAAAAAGCTCTTCCCTATATCTAGATAAGGAAAAGCTTAAAAATTAAAAAGCGCTACTTTTTTTATATTTCATCGGTGTTACACCATAGGTTTTTTTAAAGGTTGCACTGAACTTACTTGGGTTTGAGTATCCCACCATATTTGCAATTTCTAAAATGTTATAGTCAGCATTTGACAGAAGTTTGCAGGCTCTTTGCATCCTATAATTCTTTAAGTGTGTATATGGACCCATTCCGTTTACATGCTTAAAACAGTCCTTTAATTCAGTGGCACTAATATCGAATTGACTTGATAAATTATCTATTGTAATATGCTGCTGCATATTTTCTTCTATGTAATTCTTTATAGAGTAAATTTTATCAATAGTTGATCTTCTGTAATACTTTTTCTTTCTACTATTATATTTTCTATAATTATTTATTTCCAGCAGGAAAAGTTCTATAGCCCTTATTTTAACCATTGGAATATTGCTGCACTTTATGTATTTACGTATTTCGTTAATAATATGCAAAATCTCAATATCAGTCTCAATTACTAAGTAATTATTTCTGTTATTAAGTTTTTCAAAATACTCATTAATCTGTTCCTTCGAAACTCCAAGTAGCTGTTCAATTGAATCTGTAATTTCATTCAAATAACAAAATAGATTAATTGACTTATACTTTTTTCCATTAAAATCAACATCCATAAAGTTATCAGTTCCTACATAATATGCACTACATCCTTTATTTACAACGCATACATTATTACATTTGCAATTACTTGTATAAGTACCATCTATACAGTAATCTATTTTAATAATAGGATTAGGAAATCTACTATTTGTTTTATTAATAATCACTTTTTTAAACACAAGATCATTGAAGGCCAAGTACATACCAGGAATAATATTATATATAATTATCTTTCCATTGCCATATTCAGGAAGTATATTAAATATTGTTGTACTTTCAACTGTCTCTTCACCCTTAGAGATTCTGCTAGTAAAAAACTCTTTTTTTATATCATTCATGTAACTACACCTCTTTTAATGACTTTAACTCACTAATTGTATAGGTATATTATCTATTGAGCAAATTGCATAATTACCTTCATAAAAAACTTTATACAATATATAGCTTCAAAATCTACAAAATTGTACCACATATATTATGCAATTACCTTAATTATATCAGTATGTATATGCTTTATCAATTATGATTATCATTATCGCTTGGATATGTTAGAGATCTCTTACTCATTAATAACTTTAGGTAAAAAAATACACCTTCACTTCTTCTAGTGAAGGTGAAGGGTATATTTCTCAATAGAGCAAATTTCATAATTACCACGCTAAAACTGACTACTATGTACCGTTCTAAAGTCTTTAGAGCTATACCATATAAATTATTCAGTTGTCCAAGTAAGAATTATGGAATTTCCTCAATCATACAATTCTTTTATCATCATGATAATCTTATGACTTACAACATGCTCAATTTTACACGCTTCTGCAAAGGCAGTTTCATTATCAATACCAAGAGTTTTCGTTAGATATTTCGTGATTATTTCCTGCCTTAGACATATATCCTGTGCTTTCTTGGTACCTGTTTCCGTAATGAAAATTAGCCCATAGGGTTGATGGTCTATATATCCTTCCTTGCATAATTTTTTTACAGCCCTATTAACGCTTGCTTTTGAAACCTTTAGTCTATTAGCAACATCTATAGACCGTACGCAATCGTTTGTTTCAGACAATCGGTAAATTTCCTTTAAATAAGTTTCTATTGACTCACTGAATTTCATGGTAGATACCACTCCATTAGGTTAATGTTACACCCCTCAATTTTGCACTATAATCCTTCTTCTATTAATTTATCACTACTAAAATCCTTCGATTCATTGTTAAGTGCTGCAAAATCACCTATTACAAATACCACGGCAAGTATAATTACCAGTAAATCACCAAGTGGAAGAGCCATCCATACTCCTGTTTCACCTATAAATCTCGGTAGGATTAACACTATCGGTATGAAAAATAATATCTGTCTTCCCATAACTACTATAGCTGCTTTGCCTGCTTTCCCAAGGGCCTGGAAGAATGTAATGCCAGTTACCATAAATCCGTATAGCAGGAATACAGATAAATAGATTCTAAAATTGTTTGCGCCTGCCTCAACAAGTCCTGAATCTGTTATGAACCAGCTTAGTATAAATTTAGGCATCAGCATAAAGCAAAGCCATAACACACCGGATATACCTGTGGCTATCCTGGTAAAGGAGATAAATGCCTTTTTAACACGAGAGTACTGTTTTGCTCCATAATTTGCTCCAAGTACAGGTTGTAATCCTTGACCGATTCCCCACATTGGTATAAATGCAAACATCATTATTCTCTGAGCTGAACCCATTACAATAATACTATTACTACCCCCATATGAAGACATAAGTCTTAATATTATAGCAAGCTGAACTGCAGCCATTATCTGCATAAGCATACCTGAAAATCCAACGCCCAATATTCTTGGCATAATATCTTTTGAAAATCTAAAGCTTTTTCTTGTAAGCTTAATAACGCTTTTTCCTGATTTAAAATATATGATATCACCTATGAGATAGATAATTTGACTAATTACCGTTGCCACTGCCGCACCTTCGATACCCATTCCTAATACGCCGATAAAGATTGGATCTAGGATTATGTTTGTTATCATCCCTATAAAAACAATCGTCATGGCTGCCTTCATTTTACCTTCACCACGAATTAGCATATTGAGGGCAGGTCCAACGCCTCCAAATATAAATCCAAGTGCGATTATTCTTATATACCTTACTCCTAAATCTAGTATTTCTCCCTCAGCACCAAGAAATTTCAGCATAGGAGCTGCAAAATTGTATGTTATAATGGTGAGTAATACCGATAGTACTGAAACACCTATAAATACATTACCAAACAACTTATCTATAGTCTTTTGATCCTTTTCGCCTATAGCCCTTGATAAAAGCGACATAGCTCCCGTTGCGAACAACGTAAGAATGGCTTGATTTATCAGAACGATGTTATATCCCATGGTTATTGATCCAACACCGGCGCCACTTACAAGCTGACCAACAAATATGGCATCAACCATATTATATAGTCCTACCGCCACCATACCAATCATGCCAGGTACGGCAAGCTTCATGAAGAGTTTTCCCATACTCATCTCAAGTAGTTCTTTTCTGTTTTCATTCATATTCTCATCTCCCCAATAAAACTTTAAATTATGTTTGTAGCTACTTTCTAATTAGCATTCTTAAAGAAATCAATCAGTAGTAAATTAATTTCCTCAGAAAATTCATAATGCGCTAAATGTGAAGCTTTTTCTATCTTATGAAACTCAGTATCAGGCATCAATTCTAAAAGCCTTTCCATGGAGTCAAGTGAAATACTTCTGTCATTTTCTCCCCATGTCAATAAAACTGGAATGCCTTGCTCCTTTATTTGCTCATAGTATGGCGTTGCATCATCTAAAGCATTTCCCCTTATATTGGCTAGTACTGCTCTTTTTTTACCCTTATAATATGTTTGTTTCTCTAACTTCTTAGCAAGCTCTTCCTTTTTCTCATCGGAGTAAAGCACATTTGAGAGGTCTGTAATAACCTTATCTCCCATGAGAGACATTAAATATTCACCAATGAATTTCTTTTTCAATAGTTCTACCCTAGATGCTCCAGAGATGCTGTCAAAAAGTGGTGCGAGAAATGCTATCTTTTCAACCTTCTCTGGATGCTTTGCGGCAAAATAAGCACTAATGCTTCCACCTTGGGAAGTACCAACTAGATAAACGGGGTACTCTATTTCTAACTTTTCCATAAGCTCAAAGAGCTGTCTATCATATAAATCTCTATTGAATACCTCTAGATCGGGTCTATCTGAATACCCATGGCCATATATATCATATCTTAAGACCCTATAGCCAGCTTCAACTAACTCATCAAAGTTATAGTCCCAAGTGAAGTATGGGGCAGCATTTCCATGGACGAGGACTATAGTTTTTGCATCCCTTTCTCCTTTGAGCTCGTAATGGGTATACCCATCGGAAAGCTCTATAAAGCTCCCCTCTAAACCGCCTCTTGCTTCTGAGCTTAAAACTTCCTTCTCAAGATTACCTGTGATGAAGGGGAGTATTGCTACTACTAAGATGATTAAACCCAAAGCATATATTAAAAACTTTTTCACTTTATCACCTTTTCTCTTTCTTTAATTTGCTACCTTATTAATTTTCCAGCTTCTTGCCTTAAGGCGCCTTTGCCAAAAATCATTATACATACCCTCTTCTCCTATAAGTTCATTATGTGTACCTTTTTGAACAATTTTTCCCTCATCAATAACAAGTATCTGATCTGCTGTTTTAATTGTAGATAATCTATGGGCAATGACAATAAGGGTTTTATTCTTTACCAGTTCGGTTATTGCCATTTGAATATGTTCTTCATTATCCGGGTCCACACTGGCGGTTGCTTCGTCAAGGAGTATAATAGGTGCATCCTTCAGTATTGCACGCGCTATTGAAATCCTTTGTTTCTCCCCGCCGGAGAGAGTTGAGCCCCCTTCTCCAACTACTGTATCATACCCGTTTTCAAGCTTAATAATAAAGTCATGGCATCTTGCTTTTTTGCAAACCTCTATGACTTCTTCTAAAGTAGCATCTGGGTTTCCAAATTTTATATTGTTTAGGATGGTATCATGAAAGAGATATACATTTTGAAAAACCATACTTATATTTTTCAGAAGGCTGTTACAGGTCATTTCCTTTACATTGCTGCCACCTACCCTCACTTCCCCTTCCTGAACATCCCAAAACCTAGCTACTAGATTTGCGATAGTTGTTTTTCCACAGCCTGACTTCCCTACAAGAGCTGTCATACTACGCTCTGGAACTTCAAAGCTTACACCATGAAGTACTTTTTCTTCTTCATAGGCAAAGGTAACATCCTTAAACTCTATGTCAAAATTAGTAAGCGGGATATCTTTTCCATCTTCATCTATAATCTTTACTTTATTAATTGCCTCGTATCTATCCAAACAAGCCTCCATAACTCTAACTAAGGCAGTTACTCCACCAATAACTTTAAAGGGCATAAAAATTTGGAAGGCAAATATAAGCATCATTAGCATAAATGATATATCTAAGCTTTTGTTAAAGGCTAAATAAGTTGCAGTCAAAATTGTGATTCCTGTTCCTAAAGAAAAACAGTTTTCGAAGCTTAACATTGGTGGAACAAACTTTTCCTCAAAATCAATAGACACATCCCTATAATTTTTAAATTCTTTATTAATTCTCTTCGCTCTTTCTCCTACCATATTGAATGATTTAATTACAGAAATACCGTTTACATACTCTAAAACAGCTCCAACAAGCTTTGACTGACTCTCTTGACGAATTGAAGAGTGGTATTCCCCCACATTCTGTATCTTTTTCAGAGCTAAATTAGCAAGCAGCATAGTTAGAATGGATATAATACCTATCCTATAATCTATAGCTGTCAGCATTATGACACCGATACCTGCGCTTATATAACCTGTAACTATTTTTGATAGTGTATGCATAGCATGCTCTTCTATAAAAACTAAATCAGATGTAACAATAGCAGTAACGTTACCTATATTCCCCTCTGAAAAATACCCCATGGGAAATCTCTTTAGTCTATCTCCTATGTTCATACGCTCTTTAGCCAAAATCTCATACCCTGTTCCACTTTGGAAATTATCTACAAGCCTTCTTGAGAGTGCTGTCAAAGTCACACTTGCTAATATGGATATCCCAACAACCCATGCATCCTTTATAGTGATATTACCATCAACCATTTTTATGAGTACATAAAGAACAAGGACAAAAGGTACCTTACTAAATATTCCTTCGAGAATACTAATGACAAAGGCAGTTTTTAATCTACCGGCATACTCTCCGGCTAGGTTTAAGAGTCTTTTAATAATACTAAGCATTTTGTACCCCCTTAACATTTATATCCCAATTTAGTGATTTCATATGGGAATCCCATAATGATTTATAGGTATCAGACTTAGCTAGCAGTTCATTATGTGTGCCTTGCATAAGTAAATCACCTTCACTCATCAAGACAATATTGTCTGCTTCAACAATTGTTGACAGTCTATGGGCTATTACTATAAGGGTTTTTCCCACTATTAACTGATTTAATGCTTCCTGGATTTTATCCTCATTTTCTGAGTCAGTAAAGGCTGTTGCTTCATCAAGAATGATTATAGGAGCATCCTTAAGAATTGCCCTTGCTATGGTGATTCTCTGCTTTTCTCCTCCCGAAAGCTTATCTCCCGCATCACCGGCATTTGTGCTATAACCATTTTTCGTTTTCATAATGAAGTCATGGCACATAGCAAGCTTCGCGGCTGCAATAACCTCTTCGTCAGTTGCTTCTGGTTTACCTATACGAATGTTTTCCATTATAGAAGTATTAAATAGAAATGTATCTTGAGAAACATAACTTATCACATCCATTAGTTTTTCATAAGACATTTCATTGATGTTTACTCCACCTATTGTAATTTCACCATCCTTAACATCCCAAAAGTGAACGAGGAGTTTAGCAAGGGTACTTTTACCACTTCCCGATTCCCCAACTATGGCAGTTACTGAGTTTTCCTTCGCTGAAAAGGAAACATTCTTAATGACATCCTTTTTTTCATAGGCAAAAGTAACATGTTTATAGTCAACATTGTAATTACTGGGCATTATACCTTTATCATTTATCTTTAACTCTTCACCCTCAAATGTTTTTTCAAGCTGATCTATTTTATATTTAAGGTTTGGAATGATTGGAAAAAATTCAACAAGCTTTACTAGTGGTATTCCAATACTCATAGATAATAATAAAGAAAAAACAAAGGTAGATAGATCTAAGCTTCCATTAATGTATAATACTGTCCCTACAGGTAATAGGAGTAGAATTGTGCAAGGCAGAACTGTTCCATATATAGCCATATAGGTCCAGGAATCCTTAATCCAGTTTAAGGTATACTTTTTATAGTTTTCAACCGATGACACATATTTTTCATAAGAATTTGTTGTTCTGTTAAAAATCTTTATAACTTCCATCCCTGATATGTATTCAACAATAGTAGAATTCATCTTACTTGAAGATTCATAGTATGGACCCATCTTTTTTAGTCCTATTTTCATCATTATCACCATTGCTGTCATTCCTATAGGAATCGATGCCATGCCCAGAAGAGCCAATCTCCAATCCAGTATAAAGAGAATGATATAAACGATTATTGGAACTATTACATATGGAATACCCTCTGGCATCATATGGGCTATTAGTGCCTCAATGCTTTCAATATCGTCAACAAAATTCTTCTTATAGCTCCCTTTTCCCTTATCATTAATATCTCCAAGGGGTAGTTTAGTCATCTTCTCGGCAAATTTAACCCTCATACCCATTAAGGTATCATAGGCTGCCTCATGGGATGCCGACAAACCCTTAAGGTATAGAAATGATTGTAATAATAAACTGAGTGTAATTCCTCCAGCCATTAGTAACAAGTAATTCAGTGTAACGGAATTTCTCTCAATGAAGCTTAGGATTATATCATATGTAATAATATAAGGTATAATCCCAACTATAACGCTCGCAAAAATGAGAAACATAGCTAAGTATATTTTGTTTTTATGTTCCTGTGCATAGATCAATATTTTCTTATAAGCACCCATTTTTGACCTCCTCAGTTTTATTTAACAAGTGTGAGGGTTATGATAACACTCACACTTATGTATTAATATAATTAACAACCTAGTCTTTATTTTAGCTTCAAAGTATATATATTTACATTAGACGGTTGACCATGAAACTCGTAATCCTCTATTTTCTCAGCATTATAAACTACTAACTCCTTCATATCAGAAATTGGAACAAATGCTGCGTTTTTATGTATTTCATTAAGTATGAAATTGTATCGCTCCTGTATTTCACTTTCATCTACCAATGTATTTAAGTTCACTATTACTTCATTGCCATTTTCAAGATGAATAAGTCCCTGGGCAAGTGCATTATCAACCTTTAGATCGGTATTCATATTGTTTATGCCAGTAAAGGGATCATTAGGAATCTCATAGCTTTCTTTATTTACTATAGAAAAATCATCTGCTTGTATTTTGGCATACCACGCCATCATATCAAGTCCTGTAACCTCTATATCCATTCCAATTTTCTTTAAAAAGGATGTAAATGTTAGGGCCAGGTCATCCGTAACTGCTCTACCGCTTATGTATAATATCTCTCCTGCCAGCTTTTTACCATCCTTTTCTCTTATACCATCACCATCGATATCCACATAGCCTGATTTTTCAAGTAATTGAATCGCTTTTTCAACGTTGTACTCATAGGGTTTTACTTCTACATCGCAATATGGCAAGGATCTGTTGAAAAATGTATCTGCCTCAGTCTCAATACCGTAAAATAGATTTTTGCATATATTTTCTTTGTCAATGGCATGATGTACAGCTAATCTTACATTTTTGTCGTTGAATGGTTCCTGTGCTAAGTTAAAGCATAAATATCTAGTTTTCAAACTTGCATCCGACACATCAGCTCCAAAATTCCTATCTTCAGAGTAGGCTTTATATTCGTCATAGGATATTTTTGTAGAACCAAAAATCATATCTATTTCGCCTTTTCTTAATGCTAAGGATTTAGCTTCATTATCTGGAATGACCTTAACATTAAACTTTTCTACGTCAGGCTTTTCCCCTAAATAGTTGGGGTTATATATGAATGTGTAGGTTTTTCCATCACTTTGACCATCGTACATATAAGGACCTGTTCCCAAGCTTGCGTTTGATAGTTTATCAGATAAAGTATCATCATCGTTAAAGGCATTCGGTGACATCATCCCCATAGGATTTAACTTTGTGAAATCCTGTAGTGTACCATAATAAGGAGATGAAAGGTGTACTTCTACTGTATACTCATCAACTACTTTAACATCCTTAAAAAGTGA
>MDTG01327423.1_pt1 | contig 16071 bp, 14 predicted proteins | sample 811421 | NCBI WGS metagenome assembly MDTG01 (sample SAMN05326645, study PRJNA326480) | marine metagenome | isolation source: seawater | place: Pacific Ocean: South East | collected 2011 | reverse complement strand
CCTCTCCGATGTCGACGGTAGTCCCGCCGTCGGTGATCGCCACTTCGGTCAGCCAGCCCGAGAGGGTCGCCGCGCCCGCAAGACTGAGGTCCGATCCGAGCACCCGGGTGCTCTGCTCGGGGTCTATGGAGAAATCCCAGTTGCCGATGGTCCCGATCTCGAGGGTCTGGCTGCTGAGGTCGATCTCGGGTGCGAGACCGCCATCGAAATACCATTCAAGAAGAAGAGCGTCGAAGCTGTAATAGGGCATGACAGGCCATCCGGTGTGGGAAACTGCGAAACGTTAAGACTTTGTTAACGCGTCAAGCAAGCGTTCCCGCATTGCCCCGACCTACTCTCAACCCTGCGGGCGACAGTCCCGTGATCCTCTCCGGGATTGTTCTCGCTTTCGCTGGCCCGCGCCAATTTCTCCTTCGAATCGAACCGCGTGCCGCCCGCCCCTGCCCGAAAAGCGAAGCGGCCCGCCCTCCGGACAGGAAGGCGGGCCGTGGGATCTGGCAGCGGCATCCCGTGCCGCCGTGACCGGATCAGCGGGTGATGATCTCCGGCCCCATGAAGGTGGTCGGCAGCCAGGTCGAGAGCACCGGGATGTAGGTCACCATGATGAGGAACACGAAGAGCACCGCGAGGAACGGCAGCGCCGCGCGCACCACGGACATCATCGGCATGCCGGCCACGCCCGAGGTCACGAAGAGGTTCAGGCCCACCGGTGGCGTGATCATCCCGATCTCCATGTTCACCACCATGATGATGCCGAGATGGATCGGGTCGATGCCGAGCTCGATGGCGATGGGGAACACCAGCGGTGCCACGATCACCAGGAGGCCCGAGGGCTCCATGAACTGCCCGCCGATCAGCAGGATGACGTTCACGATCACCAGGAACATCACCGGGCCGAGGCCGGCGTCGAGCATCGCCGCCGCGATCTGCTGCGGGATCTGCTCGTCGGTCAGCACGTGCTTGAGGATCAGCGCGTTGGCGATGATGAACATCAGCGTGATCGTCAGCTTGCCGGCGTCGAACAGCGTGTCGCGCGTGTCGCGGTGGAAGAACGCGGTGACCAGCGCGATGGGCTTGCGGATCAGCGGCACGTTCGGCGCACCGTCCCGGCCCGCGAGCGGCCCCATGTCGCGATAGACGAAGTTCGCGATCAGGAAGGCGTAGACGGCGGCGACCGCGGCGGCCTCGGTCGGGGTGAAGATGCCGCCGTAGATGCCGCCCAGGATGATGATGATGAGGAACAGTCCCCAGAGCGCCTCGCGACCGGCGGAAAAGACCTCGCTCCAGCCCATCCATTCGCCTTTCGGCAGGTTGCGCACACGGGCGATGATGTAGATCGTCGCCATCAGCATGGTGCCGGCCATCAGGCCCGGGATGACGCCTGCGAGGAACATCCGTCCCACCGACACGTCGGTCGCCGAGGCGTAGACCACCATCACGATCGACGGCGGAATGAGGATGCCCAGCGTGCCGGCGTTGGCAATGACGCCCGCGGCGAAATCCTTGCTGTAGCCCACCTGCCGCATGCCTGCGATGACGATGGAGCCGATGGCCACCACGGTCGCCGGCGACGACCCCGAGAGCGCCGCAAAGAGCATGCAGGCAAAAACGCCGGCGATGGCGAGACCGCCGTGCATGTGACCGACAAGCGCGATCGAGAAGCGGATGATCCGTCGCGCCACGCCGCCCGTCGACATGAACGACGAGGCAAGGATGAAGAACGGGATCGCCAGCAGCGTGTAGTGCCCGGCCATGGCCTGGAAGAAGCTCTGCGCCACCGAGGCAAGCGAGGTGTCCGACAGCACCAGCAGGAAGATGATCGACGACAGGCCGAGCGAGACCGCGATCGGCACGCCGATCAGCATCAGGCCCACGACGGAGACGAAAAGAAGAAGCACGTCCATCTGGATCAGTCCTCGCGGTTCATGTGGGCGACGTCATCGATGGCGTCTTCGGCCTCGTGACTGACGATCAGGCTGTCCTGGCGGCCGGTGAAGATGCGCACGCCCGCCTGGATGAAGCGGAAGAGCAGCAGCGCGGCGCCGAGCGGCAGCATGGCGTAGGGAATGAACCGCGGCAGCTTCTCGTAGGCGTCGCCGTAGTTGATGAGCGGTTCAATGAAGCGCAGCCAGTCGGGCATCGGGATGTCGACGACCTCGTACCACGAGCGGTAGGAGGTGCGTTTCATCTCCTCGAAGCCGGTGGGAAACCAGCGGCCGGTGGTCTGCGGCAGGTTGGCGAAGTTGGCCCAGTAGTCCCAGGCGCCCTTGAGCAGCAGCGCGGCGTAGAAGATGCAAACAACAGCAGCGACGATGGCGAACACCCGACGCACTCCGTGCGGCACGATGCTGATCACCGCGTCCACCCCGAGATGGGCGGTGACCTTCACGGCGTAGCTGATGCCGAAGAGCACGAGCCAGGCGAACAGGATGGTCGTCGCCTCGAGGCCCCAGATCAGGCCGGTGTTGAAGATGTAGCGCAGCACCACGTTCACGAAGGTGATGAGCGTCATCAGCCCGAGGATGACCGCGATGGCCGTCTCCTCGAACTCGTTCACGAAGCGGCCCAGCATGGACGGGCCGTGCGAATGACTGGACATCCTGTCCCCCCTATGGATCGCGGAGGCGCCGCCCCCGGTATGTCATCAGGATATGCGAAGAGGTCCGGCCCCCTGTCCCGGGAGCCGGACCCGACGTGTCAAGGCGTCGGGATCAGCCCTGAACTTGCGAGTTGATCGCCTGCGCGGCGTCGATGTTCTCCTGGCCGACGTCGTCGGTGAACTGCTCCCAGACCGGCTTCATCGCCTCGACCCAGGCCTCGCGCTGCTCGGGGCTGAGCTCGCGGATGGTGGCGCCGGCATCGAGCACCGCCTGACGGTTCTCTGCGTCGACCTCGGCGATGGCCGCGTTGCGGTCCGCAGTCACCTCGTCGACGATGGTGCCGAGCTGCTCGCGCACGTCGTCGGGCAGGCTGTCCCACCAGTCGGCCGAGGTCACGACCATGTAGTCGAGCACACCGTGGTTGGTCTCGGTGATGCCGTCCTGCACTTCGAAGAACTTCTGGCCGTAGATGTTCGACCAGGTGTTTTCTTGCCCGTCGACAACGCCGGTCTGCAGGGCGCCGTAGACCTCGGAGAAGGCCATCGGCTGCGGGCTGGCGTCGAGCGCCTCGAACTGCGCCTTGAGCACTTCCGACGGCTGCACGCGGAACTTGAGGCCGGCGGCGTCACCGGGCACCTCGAGCGGCTTGTTGGCCGACATCTGCTTCATGCCGTTGTGCCAGAAGCCAAGGCCGAGCAGGCCGCGACGGACCATCGATTCCTTCATCGCCTGGCCGGTTTCCGAGTTCTGGAACTGGTCGACGGCATCCATGTTCACGAACATGAACGGCAGGTCGAAGATGCGGAACACCTTGGTGAACTGCTCGAACTTCGACAGCGACGGCGCGGCCATCTGGACGTCGCCGTTCAGCATCGCCTCGAGGACCTGGTCGTCGTTGTAGAGCGTCGAGTTGGGGTAGACCTCCATGCAGGCCTTGCCGTCCATCTCCTCGTTGACGCGCTCCTGCAGCAGCGACGCGGCGATGCCCTTGGGGTGCTTGTCGGTGTTGGTGACGTGGCTGAACTTGATGACGATCTCGCCGTCGTCACAGGCGGCCATCGCTCCGTTGGCACCGGCGGTCAGCGCTGCTGCAGCCACGGCGGTCATCAGAAAGGTCTTCATTGGGTATCCTCCCGAGTGTCTGGATGTTCGGGACCCGCTCCCCTGCGGGCCCTTCGCCAGACACAAGACAGCCATGCAGAAAATGCATCAAGAGGATGCGAGGCGCGCGTGAAGATATGTCTTAAAATACAATATTATCAATCAGATGAACATCAGACGACCATTCCGGCCCCGACACCGGAGACCCGAACGGTGCGAAACTTCGCACATCGCATACCGGCATATGTGCGGATTTCCGCACAGTGCTGCCCCGACTCGCGCCAATCTCAGCGGGTGCAAAGCTCGCGCGGGCGGTTGCCGTAGGGCTGGAAGGTACAGTCCGAGGCGCGAAACGACCGGTAGGCACGTTCGCAGGCCGACACGTTGCAGTTGCCTGCGGCACGCGCCCCGCCGCCGGACGTGTCCTGCTGCAAGGCATTTACCACGTCGCGGGCCGACACCCGCTGACCATTGAGTGCCCGGCCCAGGAGCGTCTCGACCGCGCTAGAGCGACCACCGCTGGCCGAAGGTCGAGGCGCCGGGGCTGCAACGGCCCGTGCTGGTTCAGGAAGATCGGAGAGTGTTTCGGGGCGCGCCTGCGGGCTCGGCATGTCCGACGCAACGATCTCGGGCGCGGCGTCCTCGGGTTCGGCAGTGCCGTCTGGGACTTCCTCCGGCGCACCCTGGAAGAAGGCCGTGAAGATCTCGGCAGGCAGCGAGCCGCCGGTCACTTCGTCCATGGGGCTGTTGTCGTCATTGCCGACCCACACGCCGACCACGAGATCCCCTGCCCAGCCGATGAACAGCGCGTCGCGGTAATCCTGGCTGGTGCCGGTCTTGCCCACGGCGCCCGGCACGGCCCCGGCGGCCTGCCCGGTACCATCGGTGACCACCGCGCGCAGCATGCCGGTCATCGTGCCGCGATGCTCCAGCAACTGCGCGGCACGCCCCTCGGGCTCGGGATCGCCCCACTCGAACGGATGGAAGTCCATGTCGCGCCCCGACACCCCGGCGAGCCCCCTCGCCTGCACCGGCGCGCGCCCGCTGGCGATGGCCGCGTAGGCTTCGGTCATGTCGAGCAACGTCACCCCCGACGCCCCAAGCGCCAGCGCGGGCGTTTCGCTCAGCTCGGCCTCGATACCAAGGGCGCGGGCGGTCTCTGCCACGGCGTCAATGCCCAGGGTCCGGGCAAGCTGGACCGTGGCGGCGTTCATCGACTCCACGAAGGCCACGGCCATCGCAACGTCGCCATGGAATTTGCCGTCGAAATTCTGCGGAGCATAGCCGTCGATGTCTACAGGACGGTCGGAGATCGCATCCTCGGGCCGCATGCCCCGTTGCAGGGCCGTGAGGTAGACGAAGGTCTTGAAGGTCGACCCCGGCGCGCGCAGGGCATCGGTGGCGCGGTTGAATTCGCTTTGCGCGTAGTCGCGACCGCCCACCATGGCCGCAACCGAGCCGTCGCCGCGCAGCGCGACGAGCGCCGCCTCATAGGCGCGGTCTCCCAGAACGGATGCCACGGCGTTCTCTGCCGCGACCTGCAGGCCGGGGTCCAGCGTCGTGCGCAGCGTTACGGCCCCGTCAAGCGTCGCGGTCATCGCATCGGCCTGCCCTTTTACCCAGTCAGCGAACCAGCCGCCATAGGGCGCCCGGCCACGCTGCGGTGACATGGTGGCAAGCTCGATACGGGCGGCATTGGCCACGCCTGCATCGATCCGGCCCTGATCCTCCATGAGGTCCAGCACCAGCGCCGCCCGGTCGCGCAGCGCATCGGGGGCGCTGAACGGATTGATCTCGGACGGCGCGCGGATGATCGCCGCAAGCGCCGCAGACTGCGCCAGCGACAGGTTCGCGGCGGAGGTGTCGAAGTAGATCCGCGCGCCCGCCCCGACCCCGGTGGCCCCGGCGCCCATGTAGACGCGGTTGAGATAGGCCTCGAGGATCTCGTCCTTGGTGAAGCTGTCTTCCATCTGGGCCGCCAGTCGCGCCTCGCGCAGCTTGCGCATGTAGGATTTCTCGGGGGTGAGGTAGCTGATCTTGACCAGCTGCTGCGTGATCGTGCTACCTCCCTCGACGATACCGTCCGAGACCATGTTGCGCATGCCGGCGCGCAGGATGCCGCGCAGGTCCACACCGCCATGCTCGCGAAAGCGCTGGTCCTCGAGGGCGATCACCGCCTCCTGCAGATGCGCCGGAATGCGGTCGAGCGTCACGTATTCACTGGTCACGCCATGGGCGAGGTACAGCGGGTTGCCGACCGCATCCTCGAAGTCCAGCTCGGCAGGCATGGCGGCTTGAGCTGCGGCAAGATCGGGCTTCGTGGCGATCCATGCGCCCGCACCGCCAACCACCAGGATGCCAAGCGCCGCACCTAACACCAGCGGCAGTCTGCCTCGGCCATGTCGGCCACCCCATCCCGGCCCCCTCGACAGCGACTTGACCTTGTGGCCCCCACGACGGGCGGCACTGCCGAAACGGGACGCAAGGTTGCGGAACTGGCTGGGGTCGGGCTTTTTCACGGCGATCCTGGCTCTGGCTGTGGACGTCATGGACCAATCCGTCACCGCCCAGGTAGTTCCCGCCAATGTTCGGACGCGCCGCGCTGTGGCGAAATTCTGCCGGCTATCGGAACGCCTCGGCCTTCAGCCCGTATTTCGCCAGCTTGTCGTAGAAGGTCTTGCGCGGAAGCTTCAGCATCTCGGCGGCGGCGCTCGCCTGTCCGCCGGTGCGGCGCAGCGCGTCGGCCAGCAGCGAGCGCTCCACCTGCGCCAGCCGCTCGCTGAGACCGAGCCCCTCGTCGCTCGCGTCCTTCTCGCCAAGCCCGAGCACGAAGCGCATCGCCGCCGACATCAGTGAGCGCGCGTTGCCCGGCCAGTCCCGCGCGATGAGCCCCGCGATCATCTCCTCGCCGATCTCCGGCTCGGGCAGGCCCGACTGCTCGGCGGCCTGCGCGACGTAGTGGCGAAACAGCACGGGAATGTCCTCGGGGCGCTCGGACAGGGCCGGGATGCGCAGCTGCATCACCTCGAGCCGGTAGAAGAGTTCTGCCGAGAAGCCGCCCGCCTCGACCTGGGCCCCGAGATCCTCGACCGTGCCCGCGATCAGACGGGCCCCGCCCGCCTCCAGCGCATCCTGCAGCGCCATCTGCGTGTCCATCGGCAGCTGGCCGATCTCGTCGAGGAACAGTGTCCCGCCGGCGCAGCCCTGCCACAGCTCCGACAGGTCGTCGCGCGAGAGCCCCGCCGCCGAGCGCTTCTCGAACGCTCCCTTGGCGCGCGAGGAACACAGGTGCACGACCTCGGCGACCTTGGGAATACCCGAGCCGCGCGCGCCGCGGATGAGCACGTCGGTGCCTGCCCGTGCCGCCGCGCGAGCCTGCGCGCGCAGACTCTCGGACTGAGGCGAGATGCCGAAGATCATGCGTGCCGCCGGGTCGCCGGTCTCGAGCTGGGCCTTGAGCCTGCGGTTCTCCAGCACCAGCGAACGGGTCCGCAGCGCCCGTTCGATCACCGAGATCAGCTCGGCCGGCGCGCAGGGCTTCTCGAGGAAGTCGAAGGCGCCCGCAGACATCGCCCGCACCGCCATCGGGATGTCGCCCTCGCCGGTGAGCAGGATCACCGGCAGCTCGGCGTCCTGTTCGTGCGCGTAGTCGAGCAGGTGGAAGCCGTCGCGCCCCGGCATGCGGATGTCCGAGACGATGACACCCTCGAAGCGCGGGCCGATCCGGTCCTTGGCCTCGACGAAGCTGCCGGCGGTGATCGCGTCGAACTCGGCAAGCTCGAGCGTCTGGCCCAGCGCCTCGCGCACCGCCGCGTCGTCATCGACCAGAAGCACCCTGCGCACGCTCATGCCATTTCCTCCGCCTGAAGCAGTTCCACCGTGAAGAGCGCCCCGCCCGCGACGTTCTCGCCGCGCAGCCGCCCGCCGAAGCCCTCGACGATGCCATGTGAGATCGACAGGCCCAGGCCCATGCCCTCGGCCGCACCGACCTCCTTGGTCGAGTAGAACGGATCGAAGATACGCGACGGGTCGGCGATGCCCGGCCCGGTGTCGCGTACCGTGAGAAACGCCATTCCCAACGAGTCGTCGCGGGCGATACGGATGGTGAGGCACCGCGTCTCGCACTCTGCCATCGCGTCCATCGCGTTCGACAGCAGGTTGATCACCACCTGCCCCAGCCGGACCTCGCCCGCCATCACGACGGTCGCCCGTTCGGGCCGCTGCCAGTCGATCCGCGTGCCGGTCTCGGCAATACGGGGCCCCAGCACCTCGAGCGCGCTTTCCACCACCGCCGCCAGCCCTACGCGCCGCGCGGGCTCGGGCTCGGCCTTGGCAAAGGCGCGCAGGTTCTTGATGATGCGCCCCATGCGGTTCGCCATGTCCGAGATGCGCCCGAGGTTCTCGGCGGCGCGCTCGGCCTTGCCGCGTTCGAGGAAGGCGGTGCCGTTCTCGGCGAAACTGCGGATCGCCATGAGCGGCTGGTTCAATTCGTGGCTGATGCCGGCACTCATCTTGCCCAGCGCGGACAGCTTCGAGGCCTGCACGAGATCCGCCTGCGCCCGCTTCAGCGCGGCCTCGGCCTCCTGCCGTTCGGCGATCTCGCGGCGCAACGCGACGTTGCTCTGCTCGAGCGCCCGGGTCCGGGCCGCAACACGGTCCTCGAGCTCGAGGTTGGCCTCGGCCAGCGTGCGGCGCCGTTCCAGCCCCAGCCACAGCAGCGCCCCGAAGAACAGCACCACCGAGGTCACCACGGCGGACTGCAGCGCCGCGACGCGCATGGTCGGCATCACGTCGGCCAGCAGCACGCCAGTCATGCCGATGACCGGCAGCGCGGTCTCGAGCCGCAGCGCGCGAGGCGGGACGTAGGACGACAGGCGCTGCACCGAGACGGTATGCCCCCCGGGATGGCGCAGCGTCACCTCGTAGCTCGTGCCGTCGGGGCTCAGCAGCGCGTCGCCGTTCTTTCGCCAGCCCAACAGCTCGGAGCGGTTGGTCACGAAAATCTCGCCCGAGGCATCGGTGAAGAAGACCGCCGGCAGCGAGCCGCGCCAGTCCTGTTCGAGACCCGCCACGTCGACGGCGACGATCAGCGCGCCCCGCACCCGCCCGTCCGGTCCGAAGCTGGGCGCGGCGTAGTAGAAGGCCCGGTCGATGCCGTTCGGTCCTGCGCCGTGCGAGACGCCCAGCGCCCCGTCCATGGCACGCGCAAATGGGCCGGCTTGCAGAACGTGCGACGGCAGGCCGGGCGCGGAGGCGGCAAGTGTCTCACCACTACGGTCCACGTAGGCCGCGAGCACCGCGCCCGACCGGTCGGCCGCGCGCAGGAGCATGGCATCCGCCGTTTCGCGCGACCCTCCTTCGTGGAGGGCGGCAAGCGCCGGATGATCGGCGGTCAGCACCGCGAATTCCCGAAAGCGCTGGAGCTGCGTGACAAGCCGGTCAGAGGCCAGTTCCAGGTCGCTCTGTCCCCGTGCCGCGAGCGGGTCGAGCCCCTGCAGGTAGGCCTGCCGCCAGACGCCCAGCGCCAGCGCCGCCGTGACGACGAGAGCCAGCGCGATCAGCGCGGCGCGGTTTCGGGATGCGGGAACCATCGCGTTCCACATAGCAAGCCGCCGCCGCTCAGGGAAGCGCGGCCGATCCGCTTGCCAGCCGTTTGCCGGCGGGGCAGTGTCACGGCCATGCAGCGCTTTTCCCAGTCCCCGACCGATCCCGACTTCGTGCAGAACCCCTACCCGTTCTACGACCGGATGCGTGCCTCGGGCGATCTCGCCTGGTGGGACGAGTATGACACCGTCTGCGCCACCTCGCACCGCGCGGTGCATGCGCTGCTGCGCGACCGCCGCTTCGGACGCGAGATCCCCGCCGAGCTCGCTCAGCCCGTGCCGCCGCATCTCGCACCCTTCTACGCCATCGAGAACCACTCGATGCTCGAACTCGAGGCGCCACGTCACACCCGGTTGCGCGGGCTCGTGCTGCGCGCCTTCACCACCCGGCGGATCGCCGGGCTGGGGCCCGAGATCGCGACCCTGTCCCATGCGCTGATCGACGCCTTCCCCGACGGTCCCTTCGACCTGCTCGACCGCTTCTGTCAGCCCTTGCCGGTGATCGTCATCTCGCGGCTTCTCGGCGTGCCAGACGAGATGGCGCCGCAGCTTCTCGGCTGGTCGAACGCCATGGTCGCGATGTACCAGGCGCGCCGCACACGCGAGATCGAGGACAACGCCGCGCGGGCCGCCTCGGAGTTCAGCGCCTTCCTGAGGGATTACGTCGAGGCCCGCCGCAGGACCCCGGGCGACGACCTGCTGTCACAGCTCATCGCGGCGGAGGAGGCCGGAGAGCGGCTTTCGACCGACGAGTTGATCGCCACCTGTGTGCTGTTGCTGAACGCCGGACACGAGGCAACGGTGCACACCATGGGCAACGGCATCCGGACGCTGCTGGAGACCGGCCACGGCATCACCGCCGAGACCGCCGCCCCGGTCACCGAAGAAATCATGCGGCACGATCCGCCGCTGCATCTTTTCACCCGCCACGCCTACGAGGAGGTCGAGGTGTTCGGCCACCGCTTCCGGCGCGGCGACACGGTGGCACTGTTGCTGGGGGCGGCGGGCCGCGACCCCGAGGTTCACGCCGACCCGGCGCGGTTCGACCCGGGAAGGACCAGCACTGCCCACCATGCCTTTGGCGGCGGGCCGCATTTCTGCGTCGGTGCGCCGCTCGCCCGGCTGGAATTGCAGACCGCCCTGCCCATCCTCTTCGAGCGATGCCCGACCCTGCGGCTGGCCGAGCCCGCGCGCTATGCGGATCTTTACCATTTTCACGGGCTCGAGACGCTGGTCGTCACGACCTGAGGGACTGGCCGTGCTCAGCTCTTGCGGTCGGAATGCCCGAGGTCGCGCTCTGGTTCGATTACGTCGCGCAACCGCTGCTTGATCTCCTTGGGCTCTGGAAAACCGCCGTCGCGCTTGCGTTCCCACAGGAGCGTGCCGTCGACGGAAATCTCGTAGACACCCCCGTAACCGGGCACCAGCGTCACGCCGCCCAGCGCCTCTCCGAAGGTCTGCAACAGTTCCTGTGCCATCCATCCGGCCCGCAACAGCCAGTTGCAGCCGGTGCAGTAGGTGATGCTCACGCGTGGTTTGTCTTTCGTCTCGGTCATGCGCCGCATCCTGCCCGATGCCACCGGGCGCGACAATGCACCAAAGAAAGCTGACGCCTCAGACCGGCAGCGCCGTGGTCGCCTTGATCTCTTCCATGGACAGCAGTGCCGTCACGTTGTGCACCTTCACCTCCGAGATGAGCGCCTGGTAGAAGACATCGTAGGCCCGGGCGTTCGCCACGCGCACCTTGAGGATGTAGTCGATATCCCCGGCGAGCCTGTGCGCCTCGAGCACCTCGGGACGCGAGCGCACCGCGTGCAGGAACCTTGTCTGCCAGTCGGAATCGTGCTCGGAGGTGCGGATCAGCACGAAGAAGCAGGCCTCGAAGCCGAGCTTGTCGGGATCGGCCACCACGATCTGCGGACCGATCACCTCGGCCTCGCGCATCTTGCGAATCCGGTTCCAGACCGGGGTCTTGGATGACCCCACGGCACGGGCGATCTCGTCGAGCGAACGTCCCGCGTCGCGCTGCAGTTCGCGAAGGATTTTCCGGTCGGTGGCGTCGAGCTGCATCGGTTTTCCCCTAATCCTGCCTCACGTAGACGATGTTCCATACCACGGCTCCGGGGTGGAACAAATGTCTTAATGAAAGCCCCCGGCTAGCGAGAAAGGGGGACAACGTTCTATATTCATGAGGACACTCACCCACACCGGAGCTGCCCCCAATGGCACGATCCCCCATCCTCCTGAGCCAGGGCCATGTGGCCTTCGTCGGCGCCGGTCCCGGCGACCCCGAGCTTCTCACCATGCGGGCGGTTCGGATGATGGAATGTGCCGACGTGATCCTGCACGACGCGCTGGTGCCCGCCGACATCCTCGCCGTGGCCGGCGACAGCGCACGGCTCGTGCCGGTCGGCAAGCGCGGCTTCGGCCCCTCGATGAAGCAGGACGAGATCAACGCCCTCATCATCGAGCACGCGCTGGGCGGAGCCCGCGTCGTGCGGCTCAAGTCTGGCGATCCCGGCATCTTCGGGCGGCTCGACGAGGAAACCCAGGCGCTGGAAGCCGCGGGCATTCCCTATCACGTCACCCCCGGGCTGACGGCCGCATCGGCCGCGGCGGCCGGCATGGGCGTCTCGCTCACCAAGCGCGGGCGCAACAGCGACCTGCGCCTGCTGACCGGCCATGACGTGAAGGGCTTCGCCGAGCAGGACTGGCGCACGCTGGCCCGCCCCGGTGCCGTCGCCGCCATCTACATGGGCAAGCGCGCCGCGCGCTTCCTGCAGGGCCGCCTGATGATGCACGGCGCCCACCCCGACACCCCGGTGACGGTCGTCGAGAACGCCTCGCGCGCCGACGAGCGTCACCTGCCCGCCACGCTCGCCACGCTGGCCGCCGATCTCGACGCGGCCGCGCTCGACGGTCCCGCCGTGCTGCTGCTCGGCCTCGCCCCTCAGGCGAGCGTCGCAAGCCGCATCGCCGCCGAGGCCGCGGCCCGTGGCGCCACCGAACACGCCGCAGCGCGGTAATGCACGCAAGACAGGAGACCTCCTGATGCCCAAAGCCTTCACACCCAAAGTCGTCACCGCCAACGCGTTGCTCGAGGGTGACGTCATCTACCTTGCCGCCGACGACCGCTGGGTCCGCAGCCTCGAAGAGGCGGAAGTGCTCACCGACGAGGCCGTCGCGCAGGTTCGCCTGCTCGCCGCACAGGCGCGCAGCGCCGAGGCGGTCGGCGTCTACCTCGCCGATGTCGCGCCCACCGACGCGGGCCCCGAGCCCACCCATTTCCGCGAGGCGTTCCGGGCCAAGGGCCCCTCGAACTACGCCCACGGCAAACAGGAAACCGCCTGAGCGGCGCAGACCCCACTCGGAAAGATTTGCAAATTCCCCACGCGGATTTGCGGGAGACAAGACCAGATGTATCGCTACAACGACTTCGACGCCGCCTTCGTGGCCGAGCGCAACCGTCAGTTCCGCCAGCAGGTCGAACGCCGCATCGCCGGCCATCTGACCGAGGATGAATTCAAGCCGCTGCGCCTGATGAACGGGCTCTACCTGCAGCTGCACGCCTACATGCTGCGCGTCGCCGTGCCCTATGGCACCCTGAACAGCGCGCAGATGGACCAGCTCGCGCTGCTGGCCGAGAAGTGGGACAAGGGCTACGGCCATTTCACCACGCGCCAGAACATCCAGTACAACTGGCCCGAGCTGCGCGATATCCCCGACATGCTCGACGCGCTGGCCGAGGTGGGGATGCATGCCATCCAGACCTCGGGCAACACGATCCGCAACGTGACTGCCGACCATTTCGCCGGTGCCGCCGCCGACGAGGTCGCCGATCCGCGCCCCGTGGCCGAGCTGCTGCGCCAGTGGTCCACCGACCACCCGGAGTTCCAGTTCCTGCCGCGCAAGTTCAAGATCGCCGTCACCGGTGCCGAGAACGACCGCGCCGTCATCAAGGCGCATGACATCGGCATCCAGGTCGTCGAGAAGAACGGCCAGATCGGCTACCGCGTGCTGGTGGGCGGCGGACTTGGCCGCACGCCGATGATCGGCAAGGAGCTCGCGAGCTTCGTGCCGCAGGACGACCTGCTGCCCTTCGTCGAGGCAACCGTCTCGGTGTGGAACCTGCTCGGCCGTCGCGACAACAAGTACAAGGCGCGGATCAAGATCACCGTGCACGAGCACGGCATCGACGAGATCCGCTCGCTGGTCGAGACCCGCTTCGAAGAGACCAAGCAGGCGTTCAACGGTGCCGACCTCGCGCTCTTCGAGGAGATCAAGGCGCAGTTCGCGCCGCCGGCGTTCCGCAACGCGCCCACGGATGTCTTCGACGCGGCCTACGCGACCGACCCGGTCTTCCAGGCCTGGGCCGACAGCAACCTGACCGCGCACAAGGTGGACGGATATGCCATCGCGCAGATCAGCCTGAAGGCGCATGGCGAAACCCCCGGCGACGCGACCGCCGACCAGATGCGCGTGATGGCCGACATCGCGCGCCGCTTCGGCCACGACGAGCTGCGCATCAGTCACGAGCAGAACGTGGTGCTGCCGCACGTCCACAAGTCGGACCTGCCGGCGATCCACAAGATCCTCAAGGCCAACGGGCTCGCCACCGCGAACATCGGCATGATCTCGGACATCATCGCATGCCCGGGCATGGATTACTGCGCGCTGGCCACGGCCCGCTCGATCCCGATCGCGCAGGAGATCGCCACCCGCTTCGACGAGCTGAAGACCGAGAAGGACATCGGCGAGCTGAAGATCAAGATCTCGGGCTGCATCAACGCCTGCGGCCACCACCACGTGGGCCACATCGGCATTCTCGGCCTCGACCGCGCGGGCGTGGAGAACTACCAGATCACGCTGGGCGGCGACGCCACCGAGACCGCGAGCCTTGGCACCCGCACCGGGCCCGGCTTCTCGGCCGAGGAGATCGTGCCCGCCATCGAACGCATCGTCAGCGCCTACCTCGAGCATCGCGAAAGCCCCGAGGAGACGTTCCTGCAGACCTACCGACGCCTCGGTATGGCGCCCTTCAAGACGGCGCTCTACGGCGAGGAGGCCGGAAAAAAAGCAAGGGCAGCCTAGACGCATGACCTTTCAACTTTCCGCAAATACGGCCGCTGGCGGAAGCCCGGCGCGCAGCGCTGCGGAGCTTGCGGACCTGCGCGCCCGCGTCGATGCGCTGAACACACGCTACCGTCACCACGGGGCCGTGTCGGTGCTCGAGGGCGCGCTGCGCGACCCCGAGGCCGGCAACGTCGCGCTGGTCTCGTCCTTCGGGGCCGAGTCGGTGGCGCTGCTGCACCTCGTGGCGATGATCGACCGCAAGACTCCGGTGCTGTTCATCGACACGCGTCTGCTCTTCGCCGAGACGCTGGCCTACCAGCAGGACGTGGCCGAGCGGCTGCACCTCGAGAACGTGCGGGTGATCCGCACCGACGAGGCGGTGCTGAACGCCCAGGACCCGGACGACGACCTGCGCCAGCGCAGCACCGACGCCTGCTGCGCGCTGCGCAAGACGCTGCCGCTCGAGCAGGCGCTCGACGGCTACGACGGCTGGATCACCGGCCGCAAGCGCTTCCAGTCGTCGACCCGTGCCGCGCTCGAGTTCTTCGAGCTCGAGGACGAGACCGGCCGGATCAAGGTGAACCCGCTCGCGCACTGGGCCCCCGAGGACGTGCGCGCCTACATGGACGAGAACCGCCTGCCCCGGCATCCGCTGGTGTCCAGGGGCTACCCGTCCATCGGCTGCGCGCCGTGCACCTCGCCGGTGAAGCCGGGCGAAGATCCCCGCGCCGGTCGCTGGCGCGGCGAACAGAAAGAGGAATGCGGCATCCATTTCGTCAATGGCCGCATGGTGAGACAAGGACCGAGCACATGAGCATCCTCGTGACCGACAAGGGCTTCACGGCCGACGACTGGACGCAGGGCTACGAGAGCGCGAGCGCGCTCGACCTGGCCTCCGACACCGATCCCGCCGCGCTGGAGATAGCGCCGCAGGTCGAGATGGTCCGGATCGACTTCCCGAGCTTCTCCGACGGGCGCGGCTTCACGCTGGCGCGGCTGCTGCGCCTGCGCGGCTACCGCGGCCGGCTGCGTGCCAAGGGCCACGTGATCGCCGACCAGTATGCGATGGCGCGGCGCGCGGGCTTCGACGAGGTCGAGATTTCCGACGAGCTTGCCGCCCGGCAGCCCGAGGAAGACTGGCTGTTCCGCGCGAATTGGCAGCAGCACGACTACCAGAGCCGCCTGCGCGGTTGAGTCATCTTTCAATTCTACCAATGACGCTCTAGAAAGGGACTCGGGTTTCGTTTGTCTACAAACGAATTCTGCGGTATGCACGACCGGCGGAACCCGATGAGATCAGCCATGACCGAGATGAGCCCCGTGACCGACACCCAAGCGACCCAAGCCGACGCGCCCAAGAAGATGGTGCTGCCCGACGCCCAGACCGTGACCGAGGTCAAGCACTGGACCGACCGCCTGTTCTCGTTCCGCGTGACCCGGCCCGCGAGCCTGCGCTTCCGCTCGGGCGAGTTCGTGATGATCGGCCTGATGGGCGATCCGAACCCCGACACCGGCAAGCAGAAGCCGCTGCTGCGCGCCTACTCCATCGCTTCGCCCTCCTGGGACGAGGAGCTCGAGTTCTACTCGATCAAGGTGCAGGACGGCCCGCTGACCTCGAAGCTGCAGCACATCCAGCCCGGCGACCAGATCATCCTGCGGCCCAAGCCCGTCGGCACGCTGGTGCATGACGCGCT
>MDTG01223570.1_pt1 | contig 16071 bp, 17 predicted proteins | sample 811421 | NCBI WGS metagenome assembly MDTG01 (sample SAMN05326645, study PRJNA326480) | marine metagenome | isolation source: seawater | place: Pacific Ocean: South East | collected 2011 | reverse complement strand
TTTAACGACAAACACAATTCTATTTCAATGAAAAAAAAATTAAACGAATGTATAAAAAGAATATGCAAAAGACACAAGTGTAAATACGAAATAGAATATAATGTTTCAGGTGAGTCATTTATAACAAAACCCAATAAAGTTACACATATGATAAAAAATATTATAAAAAAGATTACGAAGATTAATACTAAATTATCTACAACCGGTGGAACATCGGATGCAAGATTTATACGTAAAATTTCACCTTGTTTAGAATTTGGAATTGTTGGTGCAGGAATGCATCAAATAAATGAAAGCATAAATTTAAAAGATTTAAAAATTTTAACAAAAATTCATAGAGAAATATTAAATAATTATTTTTTGTGAAGACTGCTATAATATCGTCAGATACATCTACAAATCACTTAACAGGTGATGGCCATCCCGAACAACCAAAAAGAGTTTTGGCGATAATAGAAAAGCTGAAGAAAAATAAGAACCTGTTTTGGGATAAACCAATTAAATTTGATCATAATATTCTTAAAAAAGCTCATGATCAAAATTATATTAATATGGTTCAAAAAAGTTTTCCAAGTAATGGGATGAAATTTTTAGATGGAGACACTGTAATTTCTCCAGGCAGCAAAGATGCAACAATAGATGCAGTTGGATCTGTAATAAAAGCAATAGATGGGATTGAACAAAAAAAATTTAAAAATGTTTTTTGTCCCATAAGACCTCCAGGACACCATGCAGAATATAATAAAGCTATGGGCTTTTGTATTTATAATAATTGTGCTGTAGGCGCTCATTATTTAATTGAAAAATTTAAATATAAAAGAGTAGCTATATTTGATCCTGACGTTCATCACGGAAATGGTACGCAAAATATTTTTTATGATAATAAAAATGTTTTATATCTATCCACACATCAATATCCTTTTTATCCAGGTACAGGTAGTGAAAAAGAAAAAGGAAACCACAATAATATTTTTAATGTACCTCTGCCAGCAGGAACAAATTCTGAGATGTATTTTAATGCACTAGACAAAATTTTAGATAGATTGGTTAGCTTTAAACCAGAATTTTTGATATTTAGTATGGGTTTTGACGCAAATGTAGCAGATCCACTTGCGCAATTTGAGTTAAAATCTGAAGATTTTTATGAAATTACTCAAAGAACGCTTAAAGCAACTAATAAGTTTACGAAAGGCAAGGTTGTTTCTGTTCTAGAGGGTGGGTATGACTTAACTGCACTTGCAGAGAGCGCCTTTTACCATGTTAAAGCACTTTCTGAGACTTAATAATTATGAAATTATATAAAGTAGGATCATCAAAAATAGACAATAAAGGTTTATTTGCAAATAAAAATATAAAAAAAGGCACAAGAATAATTTACTACGTTGGTAGAATAATCACAAAAAAAGAAACTGAAACAAATCCAAAGTTCGATAATAGTAAAGCTATTTATTTGTATAACTTAAATAAAAGATATGATTTAGATGGAGATTACGCATACAACACTGCTCGTTTAATTAATCATTCATGTGAACCAAATTGTGAAGTTGATGGCAAAGGTCTAAAACTTTGGATTTCCTCTATAAAAGATATTAAAAAAGGTGAAGAATTATCATATGACTATGGGTTTGGATATGATGTCGATTATAAGCAATTTCCATGTGAATGTGGTTCAAAAAACTGCTGTGGTTATATCGTAAGAGAGGGGTCACGATGGAGAATAAGTAAGAGATTCAAAAAATCAAAGGCTAGTAAGTGACTTTTTCTAAATAAAGTCCATGTGGAGGAGCTAAAGGAGCACAATACTCCCTTTTTTTTGATTTTAAAACTTTTTCAAACTTTTTTAAACTCCATTTTTTTTCACCTAAATATTTCAGACATCCAACCATAGATCTCACCTGACTTTTTAAAAACGATTGTGAAATGAAATTTATTTTGATTAAACTTTTATTTTTTGATATTTTAATTTTGTAAATAGTTTTCACGGGGCTATTTGAATTACAATTTGATGCTCTAAATGTCGAGAAATTATGAGTTCCAACTAATTTTTTGGCTCCAATTTTCATCAAATTTAGATCTAAATTATTTATTATATGCCATTCTCTATTATAATTTAATACCGATTGTGACAAATTATTCCTTATAAGATAAATATAAGATCTTTTTTTTGCACTATGTCTTGCATGAAATTTAAAGGTTTTTTTTATAATTTTTTTTATAGAAATATTTTTTTTATTTAGAAAAAAGTTTAATGATTTAATTAAAGTTGATGTATTTAAAATTTTATTTTTTAAATCAAAATGAGCAGATTGTTCAATTGCATGTACTCCTGAGTCAGTTCTTCCTGCACCAAATACAATTATTTTTTCTTTTAGTAACTTTGATAAAGCTAATTGAACACATTTCTGAACTGACAAACCATTTTTTTGTAGCTGCCATCCATTATAACTTGTTCCTACGTACTCTAATAGAATTTGATATCTAGTCATTTTTTAAAAAAGAACCTTTTTTTATTCTACTTCCAATGAGAAACTCCTTGGAATTTTGAACTTTTTTTCCTTGCCGTTGTAGTCGATTAATTTTTATAGAATTAGCACCACACGCAACTGTCAGAGCGTCATCTATTACTAATCCTGGTTTTCCATTTTTTTCAGAAATTTTTGAGTCGACTATTTTATATCTCTCTTCTTAAAATTCGAACCAAGCCCCAGGATTGGGATAAAGTCCATTTATTTTTCCAATTATATTTCTTGCGTTATCATTCCAGTTTATTTTACCTTCACTTTTATTAATTTTTTTTGCATATGTTGCATCTTTATGGTTCTGTTTTTTAAAATTTGCTTTTTTAGAAAAAACTAAATTTAAGTTTTCAATTATTTTGTCAGCACTTAAGTTACCTAACTTTAACATCAATGTTTTATAATTATCTTTATCTTCAATCTTTATTTTATATTGATTACAGATTGGTCCACTATCTAAAGTCTTATTTATTTTCATAAAACTTATACCAGTAAATTTTTCTAAATTAATTAAAGATCTTTGAATTGGAGCTGCCCCCCTGTATTTAGGCAATAACGAAGCATGAACATTAATGAAACCTAATTTGCAACTATTTAAAACATTTTCAGGAATGATCTGTCCATAAGCAACCACAATTCCAAGATCGATATCCATACTTTTTATATAATTTTCCTCATTTTCAATATTTTTTGGTGTTTTTATATTTAAATTATATTTTTCAGCAAACAGATGGACTGGAGACTTGAAAATTTTTTGTCCTCTATTTGATTTTTTAGCAGGCTGTGTAAAAACTGTCTTTATATTAATATTATTATTTATTAATGTTTGTAAAACAGGAACTGCAAAATCAGGAGTACCAAGAAAAATTACTTTATTCATTTAGACAATTATTTTATTTAGATTATTCTTGTTCTTAATTAGTTTTTTAATTAAAAATTCTTTTTTTAATTTAGACAAAAAATCAATTATAAGTTTTCCGTCACAATGTTGAACTTCATGTTGAATACATGTAGATAACAAACCATCACATTCTAAATTTTTTCTAGCGCCTTTTTCGTCAATGTAATCTATGTTTATAGTTTTTGGTCTTTCAATTTCTATAAATGTCTCTGGTATTGACAAACATCCTTCTTCATAGATTGATGTTTGTTTACTATATCTGTTAATTTTAGGATTAATTAAACAAATCGGGTTTTTTTCATTTTCTTTTTTTGAAACATCAATCACTACTATTCTTTTAGGAATGCCAATTTGAATTGCAGCTAATCCTATGCCTTTGGCTGCATACATTGTATCAAATAAATTTTTTATGAGTTTTTTTTCATTTACATTAATTTTTTCAACGGGTTCTGATATTTTTCTTAAGGTAACATCAGGCACTGTTATAATAGGTTTTACCGTCATTTAATTATATTCTTTGAGGAAGAATATCTAATAAAATTTTGTTTCTTAGTTTGTCAAGATTTATTTCATTTAAGACAGTAATTATAAAGTATTGTGTTTCTGTTCCAAGATCTTTAATGTTATCTTCACCAATTATTTCAACAATTCTCAATAAAGTCATTCCTACATCATTATTATTTATCAACACTTGTAAGTCTGTAGGAACATTGGGGTTAATTTGGTATAAATTTTGGAATTTTTTTTGCAACTCAACTCCATCGTGCCTAAGTGAGTCTAATAGCATTTTATCTTTATTAGAAAATACATATTTTTTATTCGATTTAATCTTTTTCATAAATTCGTTTGTCTCTTTGGTCGCTTTTTCTAAATTAAACTCCTTAGAAAAATAATTTATAAGTTTGGATTGATGAATTATTTTACTATTATATTTGATTTTATTCGATCTTTGATTTTCATATTTAATATTATTCTCATAAAAGTTTGTAAAATTTAATGGCACATCTTCAATTGGAATATTTTTTAAAATATTTGATAATTCGATTTTAAATGCATTTTCAATATCGTCTTCAATCATTGACTTTTTCAGTTCCTCAGCTAGATATAGCTTTTCTTTAGTGTCATAAGTTAATAATAAACGTTGATATAATAATGCTCTACCTTGATGATTGGGTAGTAACTTATAAGTTTTTTTAACAGTTAATAGCTGATCAAGAGAAAATTGAAATCGTTTATATAAGTTTAATAATTCAGTTTCTGAATAATTTTCATTATTTGTTGCCTTTTCTATATTTATAATTTTATTATCATTTTCTAGATCAATATCGTTGATACCCTCTAATAAATTGTAAGAAGCAAGATACTTCCAAATATACTTTTTAGTATTTTCGTCTGGTTGAAAATTAAAATTTTCACTAGTAATGTGGGACAAGTGAAAATCTAAAGGAGTTTTTTTGGAAATATTATTTGTGTCTTTTTTTTCATAATTCATCAAAATAGAAAATTTTTTTTCAAAAAATTTATCCTCAAATCCAACTTCTTTCTTTAGATCAAAGTATAATTGTGCATCTTCTCTCTTTTCATCTGCAATTAAACAATATATTTTAAATTTCTCCAAATAGTTATTTAATTGTAAAGTCTTTACTTCATTAAAAAGTTTACATGATTCTTCGATATTTGCTTCAATAATAAACTTATCAATATAATGTTTGATAAGAGTTGAGTTATTCTCTAAATTTTCGTTTTTAATTAAAAAATTTTTAATTAACTTAAAATCATTATTTTTAATCAAAAAATTTATTTTAAAATCAATAAATTCTTGGGATGTAATTTTATTTTTAGGTAAATAAGAATTTGTTAACAAGGCGATTTTTAAAATTTCCTTAGAATCATTAGATAATTTTTTTTTAAATATTTTATTAATTAACGATTTAATTTGATCGCCATCTGAATTTGTCCACATGTCAATTTTTAAATCAAATTCGGCAGGATCATACAATCCGACTAACGTCATTTCATTTAAGTTTATAGTTTCTTCTTCTAAAAATATATTAGTATTTTGTGATGTTATGTCAGACTGATCGGTTTGTATGCTCTCAGTTGAACTTTCCTCTAAAACTAAATCTTTATCTTCAGACTTTTCTATGTTCCAAATATCAACTGGTTCATTTGAATAGGATAAATTACAATTTATAAGTAGAAGGTAAATAAAAATTAGTTGAAAATTATTTAATAACTTTAAAATTCTCATTTGGAATTTTCTTTTCTATTTGCTTATTTGGGGCTGGAAAATTTATTTTGTCAATAAATATAATTAAAACACAAACTGATATTACGATTAAAATTAATTTTATTAGAACTTTAACAATTGAACTAAAATTTCCTAGTCTTGTTTTTTTTTGAAATTGCATATAAGTTTATTATTTTCAAATTAAGACATATTTGTGTTTTTTCAATATAGAAAAATATGAAATTAAATAAAAACGTAATTTTAACTGGAATGATGGGGTCTGGGAAAACAACTATAGGAATGATGGTTGCTAAGATCTTGAATTTGAGATTTTTAGATATAGATAAAGAAATTGAAAAACTTGAGAATAATTCAATAAGAAGAATTTTTGAAAATAATGGCGAAAAATATTTTAGAGAAGTTGAGGAAAAAGTTACAGTTAGTGAGTTAAAATCCTTTAACAAAGTTATATCATTAGGTGGTGGTGGTTTTACTAATAGAAATATAAGGAAGCTTACGCAAAAGAATCACATAAGTTTTTGGCTAAATTGGAAACCTGAAACAATTATTAAAAGAATATATAAAAGTAAAAAAAGGCCAATAATCCGAAATTTATCAAGAAAAGATATACACAATATGATAACTAATAGATCACTTGTATACAAACACGCAAATTTTAAAATTAATTGTGATAATTTAAACAAAATTCAAATTGCAAATACTATAATTAAAAAATATGAAAGCAAAAATAATAAATATTAAAACAAAACAAAAAAATTATAAAATATATTTTGGTGAAAAATTAATAAAAAATTTTAAGAGCATTCTACAAAAAGAGAAAATAAAATTTAATAAATCATTAATTGTATTAGATAGCAAAATAAGCTCAAAATATTTTAAAATAATAAAAAAATCAATTAACGGAAAAAAATTCTTATTAAAAATTAACTCAACAGAAAAAAATAAAAATTTCTATACTGTTATTAAGATTTCTAAATTACTTTTAAAACATAACTTTTCTAGAAATGATTGTTTAATATCTATAGGAGGTGGAATAATAGGCGATATGTGTAGTTTTACTGCGAGTATTTTTAAAAGAGGTATGAAATATATAAATATACCTTCAACGCTTCTTGCGCAAGTCGACTCAAGTATTGGTGGGAAAACTGGAGTTAATGATTTGTTTTACGGTAAAAACTTAATAGGTACGTTTTATCAACCAGATCTGGTTTTATCGGATACATCTATATTAAAAACTTTAAGTAAAAAAGAGTTAGTTTGCGGTTATGCTGAAATCTTAAAACACAGTTTAATTGACGGTAAGAAAAACTTTAATTATTTAGATAAACATAATGATAAAATTTTAAATTTAGAAAATCCTTACTTGATAAATTCAATAGTAGCTAGTTGTAAAATAAAAAAGAATATTATTGAAAAAGATGTATTCGAAAAAAATTTTAGGAAAACTTTAAATTTAGGTCATACATTTGGACATGCCTACGAAGCGGCAAGTGGTTATAAAAAAGGATTAAATCATGGCGAAGGTGTAATCTTAGGTATAAAGACTTCTATAAAATTTAGTTTAAAAGAAAAACTTATTACCAAAAAAAATTATGATTTAATATATAATCATATTAAAAATTTAGGATTTAGTAGAAATTTATCAAAAATCTTTACAAAAAAGGACATTACAAAATTAATAAGTTATATGAGAAACGATAAGAAAAATAATTCTGATAAAATTAACTTAATTTTATTAAAAAATATTGGAAGAACTGTAATAAATAATTTATATTCATCAAATAAGTTAAAAAAATTTTTCTATAAAGAGTTAATTAATCTTTAATTCTAAAGAGTGAATATATTTTTTTAATTCATCATCTAATAACTTATAAATTTTTTTTGAACTTTCAATTTTATTAAATTTTTTTAAATAATTTGAATTTATAACTATTTTTATATGATATTTATCTTTTGTATGTGATTTATGTTTTACATGTAAATAAGTTTTGTCAGATATTTCAAGTTTTTCACAGTCAAAATTATTAAATATTTTTTTTTTTACTAATTGTATTAGTTGCTTTATATCCATAATGTTAAGCTATATTATATGAAAATTATTTGTGATTGGAACAATTGTAACAGGCCTGGTGAATATAAAGCACCAATTGAAAAGGATAATAGCAAGAAATATAGGCTTTTATGTTTAGATCATGTAAGAGAATTTAACAAAAACTGGAACTATTTTACTGGTATGAGCGATAGTCAAATTTATGAATTTTTAAAATCCGATATGACATGGCATAAGCCAACACAAAGTTTTGGATCTAATGATAATTTTTTCAAAATACTTTGGAATAACATTTTAAAAGGAGAAATGAGTAAAAATAATTTAGATCAAAACTTAAACAATATGAACAAATATAAATTTGACAAAAATGACATCAAGGCTTTTAATATTCTACACATAAATGTTGGGATAAGATGGGAAAAAATACAAGAAAAGTTTAAAAAACTTGTCAAAAAATTTCACCCTGATATGAATAACGGGAGTAAAAAATTTGAGGACAAACTAAAAGTAATTACGCTAGCTTATACTCAACTAAAAAATACCTATAGGAAGAAAATTGATGGAAAATATTAATATTAAACCAGACATAAAAATATCTATAAAACAGTCTTTTGGAATTGATAGTGATATGGAAGTTGATGCTTTCTCAAAAAAAAATGATTTAGTTCCAGATATAGATAAAGACTACGTTTTTGATAGAGACACAACACTTGCAATCTTAAGTGGTTTTTCTCATAATAAAAAAGTTATTGTTCACGGATACCACGGGACAGGAAAAAGCACACATATTACTCAGATTGCTGCAAGATTGAATTGGCCTTGTGTTAGAATTAACCTGGATTCACATATTAGCAGAATAGATTTAATTGGAAAAGATGCAATAACTTTAAAGGACGGAAAGCAAATTACAGAATTTAAGGAAGGAATTTTACCATGGTCTTTTCAAAATCCTGTAGCTCTTGTTTTTGATGAATATGATGCAGGTAGAAGTGACGTCATGTTTGTTCTTCAAAGAATTCTAGAAAGCGACGGATATTTCACATTACTAGATAGAAATAAAATTGTTAAACAGAATAAATATTTCAGACTATTTGCTACAGCCAACACCATAGGTCTGGGAGATACGACCGGTCTTTATACAGGTACACAACAGATAAATCAGGCTCAATTAGATAGATGGGAAATTGTTACTTCTCTAAATTATTTAAGTCTAGAAAATGAATTAAATATAATACTGGCCAAAAATAAAAAACTTAATAACAATGAAGGTAAAGAGAAAATCACTAATATGATTAAAGTTGCAAATTTAACAAGGAAAGGTTTTATTTCAGGCGACATATCGACAGTTATGAGTCCAAGAACTGTTTTAAATTGGTGCAATAATTCTGAAATATTTAATGATATAGGTTATGCTTTCAGAGTCACTTTTTTAAATAAATGTGATGATGCAGAAAAAAATATAATCGCTGAATATTATCAAAGATGTTTTGGTGAAGAATTGCCAGAGTCACTTATTAATATTCAGATTTAAATGAAAAAAAATGAAGAATATAGAGAAAAGATTAAACAAGCTTTAATAAGCACATTTAACGCAATTTCAAAGAAATATGATAACTTCAAAAATAATAAAGAAGATGACAAAGAAAAATTAAATTTTTTAGAAAACGAAAATATTAATTTAAAGAAAAATTTTTTAAATATTCGAGCTAATTCAGATACTGAAGCTCTAAAAATAAGATATTCTGATCAAAATATTTTAATAAAAAACTCACCAAAAAAAAGATTAGAAAAAAATCTTTACGAGTTAAGTGAAAAAATTAGATATGAATATCTGGGATCAAAAAATTTTAACGGAGTAAAAAAAAATATTGATAATTTTTATTATGATAAAATTTTAAAGAATAATTATAATGATCAAAATGATAACAAAGAAAACTTGTTTCAAATTGCTTTTGAACTCTATATGTTGAAAAATTTCCTTAATTTAAAAATAAATAAAGAAAATCAGAAAATTTTGGGGGATTGGGAAAATGACCTAGATAAAACTATTGGAAAACACAAAAAATATCTTATTAAAAATATCCACGACCAAAATCTTTTTAATTCGGTTTTTTCAAAAATAATTCAAGACTTAAACATTATAGATTCCAATGATAACACAGAAAATAACCAAAAAGATAATAATGATGAAAATGAAGAAACTTCAAATCAAAATAATAAAAATGAAACTGACGAAAATACATCCACTGAAAAAGAGGAGAATAAATTAATAGATAATGATTATGATGTTAATGAATTTAGAATGGACGAACAGCTAGCAGATAGTGAAAATCAAGATTTATTAGAAGAAAACGTTATGCAAAAATTAAATTTAATCACTGCAAACAAAGATTATAAAGTTTATACAGACGAATATGATGAAATTGCGCGTGCTGACACACTAGAGTCAAAAGAGGAAATAATTAAGCTTAGAAAAAATCTTGATCAACAACTATTAAGTTTTAAAGATCTGATAACTAAACTTGCAAATAAATTACAAAGACAGTTAATGGCTAAACAAAACAGAGCATGGAATTTTGATCTTGAGGAAGGTCTCTTGGACAGTTCAAAACTTACAAGAGTAGTAATAGATCCTTTTAACTCACTTTCATTTAAAAAAGAAAAAGACTATGAATTTAAGGATACTATTGTAACACTTCTCATAGATAATTCTGGGTCAATGCGTGGTAGACCCATAACTATAGCTGCTTTGTGTGCTGATATTTTATCAAGAACTTTAGAAAGATGTTCGGTCAAAGTCGAGATTTTAGGTTTTACTACAAAAAATTGGAAAGGTGGACAGAGTAGGGAAAAATGGTCGAGGTATAACAAGATTAAAAATCCTGGAAGATTAAATGATTTAAGACATATAATTTATAAATCCGCTGATAGCCATTGGCGCCAATCAAAAAATAATTTAGGTTTGATGCTTAAAGAAGGTTTGCTAAAAGAAAATATCGATGGAGAAGCAATTTCATGGGCATATAATAGATTGAAGAAAAGATCAGAAGAAAGAAAAATTTTAATGATTATATCAGATGGTGCACCCGTAGATGATTCTACTTTATCTGTTAATTCAGGAGATTTTTTAGAAAAACATTTAAAAAAAGTAGTAAACTTTATAGAAAACAAAAATGATATAGAAATTTTAGCAATAGGTATAGGTCATGACGTCTCCAGGTACTATAATAAGGCAATTAAAATTACAGACGTAAATGAATTAGGTGACGTGATGATAAATCAATTGAGTGATTTATTTAATAACAAGAAAAAATTGAATTAAACTTTCTTCAAATCTTTATTTTTCCATCTAATGTTTATTTCAGCACCGCTTCTCGTTTCCGAATTTCTAAAAATTAGTTCTGCAAAATTTTTTTTTAATAGTGTATTTCCTATAAATATTCCTAATCCCAACCCAGATTTATAGGAATATTCTTTTTTTAACGATTTAATGTAAGGATCTCCTATTTTATTTAAAATTTCTTTTGGGAAACCAGGACCATCATCCTCTATATTAATTTCTGAATACTCACTATTACTATTTATGGTGATATAAATGTTGTTTTTTGCAAATTTATTTGCATTTCCAACGAAATTTCTTATTCCATAAACAAGTTCTATCGATTTTGCAATATAGAATGGGTTTGCATCCTGTTCTAAGTTAATATGAAATTGTTTATCAGAAATCTCCTCAAAAGATTTTACAATTTGATTTACATAACTTGATAAACTTAAATTTTTGTCTATAAAATCATCAATTACAAATGGGTCAATTGTTAAACCTTTTAAAATCTTATCGCATCTATCAACTTGACTTGTCAACAATTCTAGGTCTTTTTTATAGTCCTTTATATCTCCTAGTTGTTTAAAAAGTTCCTGTGAAACAATTTTAATTGTAGATAAAGGTGTTCCAAGAGAGTGTGCAGCAGCAGCGGCTTGACCTCCCAAAGAAACTAATTCGTGTTCTTTGGCCATAACTTCTTGTATTTTATCTAATGCGTTTTTACGAATTCTATTTTCTTTTCCAAATAATATTGCGAAATAATTTAAAAATAGTAGAGCAATTATCAAACCTATAGGAACAGAATAGTAGTAATAGTAACTCAATTTGTAATCGTTTAAAGGATAAGGGAGTTCTTCATGAAAAAAAGTTAATAGACATATAGATACAATAGTTATTAATATTAGAACTAAATTAGTATTAATATTTAAGTTAGAGGATGCAAAAACACTTGGAATTATAATAAACACTGAAAATGGATTAAGTATTCCTCCTGTTAAGTATAACAAAATACTAAGTTGTAAAATATCAATAAATAAAAAATAAAAAGAAATTTTATTACTTAGTTGCTTTTCTTTGTAAAAAAAAAATAAAAATAAATTACTTATAGCTCCAAAACCTACTACGATTAAAGAAAGAAAAAAATCAAATTTAAATTTTAAAACAATGTATACAATTATTATTGTTAAGAATTGTCCTATGATTCCTATCCATCTTAAATTTATATACGTTGATTTGTTTAGGAAATAATTATGAGAACTCTCAAGTTTCTCCATTTATATATCTAGGTTAGAAACATTTATTGCATTTTCAACGATAAAGTCTTTTCTTGGACCCACTTCACTTCCCATAAGAGTACGAATTAAGTCGTAATCTTTCTTAATATTTTTTGAATATTCTACCTTTAACAAACTTCTGGTTTCCGGATTGAGTGTGGTGCTCCAAAGTTCCTCAGGATTCATTTCTCCTAATCCCTTAAATCTTTGGATATTTAGTTTAGATTTTTCCTCATCTAATTTTCTCAAATACTCATTAGAACCTTTTTTAAGTTTTGTGAATTCTTTTGAATTATTTAACACATATTTTTCTAAATCTTTTTCATCTTTTAAATAAATTATTTTAGATCCTCTGTTTATTTTAAATAAAGGTGGTTGAGCTAAAAATATTCTTCCAGTTTCAATTAATTTATTAAATGGGGCATTATTAAAAAAAGTTAATAATAATGCTCTAATATGGGATCCATCTACATCTGCGTCAGTCATTATTATAATTTTCCCATATCTAAGGTTTTCCAAGTTAATAACTTCATCGTTAGGATTTAATCCTAATGCGTTTATCAGTGTTACAATTTCATTGGAAGAAATCATTTTAGAAAGTGTTTTCGTTTTTAAATCTTTACCATTACCATTTTTTTTTGAACCATTTTGATCCATATAAGTGTTTAAAATTTTACCTCTCAATGGTAGTACTGCTTGATATTCTCTATTTCTTCCCTGCTTTGCTGAGCCCCCAGCTGAGTCGCCTTCTACGATAAATAATTCTGTAAACTCTTTTTTTGAATTTTGACAATCTGCTAATTTACCTGGAAGACCTGTTAACTCTAAGGCACCTTTTCTTCTTACATTTTCTCTTGCTTTTCTTGCAACATCCCTCGCAAGAGCAGCTTGAATGACTTTAGTTATTATAATCTTTGATATTGATGGATTTTGATCGAACCATATTGAAAGTTTTTCACTAATTAATCCCTCAACAATATTCCTTACTTCAGAAGAAACCAATTTATCTTTCGTCTGTGATGAAAATTTTGGGTCAGGGACTTTTGTTGATAGAACACATGTTAAGCCCTCTTTAATATCATCACCGGAAATTGAAACTTTATTTTTTTTTATTAAATTTTGTTCATTCGCATATTTATTAATTACACGAGTTAGTGCACTTCTAAAGCCTAGTAAGTGAGTTCCACCGTCTTTTTGATAAATATTATTGGTATAAGGATAAACGTCTTCTGAGTATCCAGCATTCCAATTTAAAGCACATTCAACCTCAATATTATTTTTTTTTCCTTCGATGTATATTGGTTTTTTAAATAAGTCATTGTCGTTTTTATTTTTTAACTTTTCTCTTTTTTCTTCCAGATAATTAACAAATTCAATAATTCCTCCTTCAAACTTAAATTCTTCAGTACGCGTTTTTTTCGTTGAATTATCTGTCAGTAATATTTTGATACCTTTATTTAAAAAAGCGAGCTCTCTTAATCGCTTTTGTATTGTTGTGAAATTAAATTTAATTGATGAAAATATTTTTTTTGATGGGTAAAATGTTATCTCTGTCCCAGTAATTTTTGACTTACCAGTCTCTTTTAGCGGATATTTTGCCTCTCCATCAATAAATTCAATAAAATATTTTTTTCCATCTCTATCTATGTTGAGTTTTAGTTTTTCTGATAAAGCGTTAACAACTGAAACTCCTACACCATGTAGTCCTCCTGATACTTTATATGAGTCATGGTCAAATTTACCACCCGCGTGTAATTGTGTCATTATTACTTCAGCTGCAGATTTTTTTTCAATTTTATGTGTATCAACAGGTATACCTCTTCCGTCGTCTTTAACTGTTATTGATCCATCTGAATTTAAATTTACATAAATATTGTTACAATAACCTGCTAGTGCTTCATCTATAGAATTATCAACAACCTCATATATCATATGGTGCAGACCAGTGCCGTCATCTGTATCACCTATATACATTCCAGGTCTTTTTCTAACTGCCTCTAAACCTTTTAGAACTTTTATAGAGTCTGCTTGATAGTTATTTTTTATCATTTAAATTAGGTAAATTTTTATATCATTTTTTCATTTTTAAACAAATTGATGGAAAATTTTCCACCAAATTAACGTTGCTAATCAACAAAAATTTAAACAAAACAAAAAAATATTTATTGTTTTGTTCACATTTAAATTTTTGTCCATTTTTGACTAAATTTGGCAACTAATTTAAAGTTCTGATTATTAGTATAAAATTATGAACAGATAATTTAAGAATTAAATAAGGTATATGATATATTTACATTTAGGTGCAGGTGCAGCAGATTTAGATGAAAGAGCAAATTTTAGATGTGGATTTACAGAACTGATTAAATCAAAGTTCAATGAGGGTGATAAAATTTATTTAATTGAGGCAAATCCCATAAATATAAAAAAATTAAGGGAGACATATAAGGATTATATAGATACAAAAATATTTAATATTGGGATATCAGAAAAAAACGAAAAAGAGTTAAAATTTTATTATGCAGAGCATGATGCACCTCATTTTCAAGTGTGTTCAGCAAAAATAGAACATGTAAAAAAACACCATCCAAACTCTAAAATTAATTTTTTTAAAATTGAAACTATTTCTATTAATAATTTTTTAGAAAATTATATAAAAAATCAAACAATTGATTATCTTAGTATTGATATAGAAGGCTTAGATTTTGAAGTTTTAATGTCCATAGATTTAAACAAATATAATATTAAAAATATTTCAATCGAATATTTACACTTAAGCAAATTTCAAAAAAGAAATATGATAAATAGGCTTACAAAATTCGGCTATTCATATTGCGGATATGGATATGATCACAATAACTACGATTTTTTATTTGTAAAAAAAAAAATTTTTATTAATCAAGTTTTATCAAAAGTACTATGGATAATAGGTAGAAAACACCTTGCATATTTTAATTATTTAATAAAAAAACCATAAAAATTAATATTTAATGTTTTTAATTTATTTTAAACGTTTAATACACAATTGAGAATTAGTAACAAAAATAATTTTATAATTTTCCTTTAATTCCTTAATATATTTATTTATTGCATAACAAGGATTATCCTCATAATTTTTAGAAAATTGCCATATATAATCGTCAAATATAATGTACCCGCCGGGCAACAGGCATTTCCATGCATTTTTAAAATCTAAGTATACCTGGGAAGCATTATGATAACCATCAATATAAATTACTTCAAAATTTTTTTTATTTTCTTTAAAAAAATTGTCACTAGAACTTTTAATTTTTGTTGTATTTGGAAAATCACGAATATTTAAATCAAAATTATTTTCTATTATTTTAAAATCAATTTTACTATACTCCTCAGTTCCTACCCAATTATCTACACAGTATATTTGACTCTTTTTAAATTTCCGAGCAACAAACATCGAGGAATTGCCTTCAAACACTCCTATTTCAAGATAATTAAATTGACCCAATTTTTTAAGTAAATCGAGAAAGAAATAAGAATTTTTAGAAAAATAATCTTGGGTAATTTTTTTATGTTTCAAAAATAACTGGTGTTCTTTTTTAATTTTATTTTTTTTTGTTTTCTTTGAAAGAATAGATAGTTTTGTATATAAAAATTTGAACAATATCTCTAGATTACAACCCGAATTTATTAAAAAAAAAATTTTATTTAGCATTTAAACGATATATCATAATTTTTTTTTAATCTAATCTCTATGGCGGAGAGAGAGGGATTCGAACCCTCG
>MDTG01077197.1_pt1 | contig 16072 bp, 8 predicted proteins | sample 811421 | NCBI WGS metagenome assembly MDTG01 (sample SAMN05326645, study PRJNA326480) | marine metagenome | isolation source: seawater | place: Pacific Ocean: South East | collected 2011 | reverse complement strand
GCCACTATTTTTGGAGGAATGTACGTCAACGTCGGCGTGCAGCACTTTACCGATACGGCATGGTTTGAGCCCATCGTTCCTGAGGTCCTTGGCGACCCGACGTTTTGGGTGCTCATCACCGGCGTCATGGAGATCGCCATCGGCGTCGGCCTCATTTTGCCGTGGACCCGACGCTATGCTGGACTGGCCAGCATGGTCTTTCTTATCGGCATCTATTCGGCCAACCTCAACATGTGGGTCAACAACATCCCGCTTGACGGCAAAACCTACGCCCACCATTGGCACGTGTTGCGGCTGGTTGCGCAGGTCGGCATGTTTGGGCTATCCTACGCCATATGGCGCTCTCCAAAAGAGTGGAGAACAACACAAGAAAATGATGTCCATCTGGATGGGATGGTTTTATGAACGGGTTCTAATTAGGCAAGCATGTCCATTGGTATTGTCGTTGATGGCGGTTCAATCTGCAAGAGATGTCAACCGATACCTCAACCGGACGCACGGCCACCAGCGAAAGCCATGTCTGCGGATACGACGGATGCACTGGGACGTTGCAGGAAGACAACAACGAGTGGGTATGCGGCGATTGCGGTCTTGTTTCGGACAACACACCGTACGCAGCCCCAGTTTCTCCGGCGGCACTTTACCATGACGAACGTTATCGGAACGTTCCATTTGGCCAAGATTGGGATCGCCAACCGCTTTCAGGTCAAGGAAAGAAGATTCAGCGTCTCTTTCAATTCAATCGACAGAAGGATCCAAAATATCACCTTCGGCAAGAATTTGAACGCGAGATTAAGCCCCACCTTCTCCAGTTTGGAGCGAATGAACATGTCGTTAAGAGTTGCAATGAGCTCAACTACGCCCTTCGGACCACCGATGTTAAGGTTCAGGAGAAGCACTACAACCGAACTAATCTCCCTCCTATTCAATCCAACCTCTCCGAAAGCGTTCGAAATGTGCTTTGGGCGATTGTCCTTCTGACAGAAGTTGAGCGTGACCCGCGAAACATCGAGGAAAAAATTGGCGATCAAGGATTCACATACCCTCTCTCGGGCCGAAATTCCAAGCATCTTCAAACCTGCTTGCAGGCTCTGCTAGATTGGAAGAGCGCCAACGGCATGGACGGGGATTGCGAAAAGAATCAAGCGATTACAATTCGTTTCATTAAAAACATCCATCAACGAATGAACTACATGTTCAAGAATTCATCAGTGCGGCTGGGGGACCGTCGACAACACGCAAACTTGGTCCGGAAGGAACAACTCTATTCGATGATTCATGCAGTTAACGTTCACCACGACCTCAGCATTGATTACGGGTTGGTTGACGAGTTGTTCACGCTTCTCCTTGAAGTAGACCAGGACCCAAGCGCTCCTTTCAATTACCCAAGCCCATTGAACAACCCCCTTTCGCGCCTCAAGTCATGCCACCTGGAAATCGTGCTCGCTACTTGCAAGCGCTTGTATCCGAAAAAAAAGTTCACGCGGCCAAAGGTTTGCGAGGCCGTGGAATCATGCTATGGCTGGCGCCCAAAGTCTTCAAATTCTGAACGTTCGTACGGCGAGTTGGCGGCTTACCTTATCAGCAAGGCACTCGGTAATGTGGAGGTGGACGAATGAAATTGCTTCAGATTGAATTCTACGGCATTTTGTCTCCAAAGGTAAAATCCATCCAAGCAAGCGAATCTCACGAGAGAGGCAACTATCCACCCTTGGAGCGAGGCACAGATGAGTACGTTGACCTCTTACTAAGATCTCGCCTGCACGGGTATGCGACCTATGACCCAAACGATGTTCGTGCTGAATTAGAACAACAAGCCATCCCTCTCAAGAGCATTCGAATTCCTCTCCAGCCTGGCCTTTCTGCAGCATGGGCGCCCAATGGATATGGCAAGACCTACATTTTCAATCATCTCAACGCCATGAACCAGTACGCCTTTGGTGGCGAGTACGCCGCTGGATTGGAACGATTCAAGAATCATTACATTGTAGCACAGTTGGAACTCGCCGATGAGAACCGTTCAAATCCAACCCCAATTGTCCCCTACCACGCTCTTGGTTTAGTGGTTCAGAATGCAGGTAGCAAGTTCAGCGTGGTCGTGATCACGGGAAATGAACTCGCGCCCCGAGAAGTTTCAGAAATTCTTCGCGCTGACGCTGCACAACCCCCATTTTCTATTTTCGTGCGAAAAATGTCGCCGGCAAACGGTGCCGATTCATCCGAAGAGATTCTCGAATCAGGCTGGGCTTATGCTCGGGACAGCAAGTGGTTCAACATAAACGACCCAGCAGAGGATTCCGACGACCATCTCTACATGGGTCATAATTTGAGGAATATCGCTAACAATGCCATAGAAGAATTCACCCAATGCACCTTCGATTATCATGAGACGCCCTCAGAAAGTGAGAAAGATCGATTTGAAGGTTTTCTTGACACGATGAAGCCAACCCTGCAAGAGCAACGAATTGTCTTCCTTACGGATGCTTACGACCGCTGGTCATCCGGTGAACAATCAGAGGTTCCAACATTGGTGAAAAACAACGGGGATGATGTTTCCACGGTTGTTGAATTATTGAACAGCGTGCACGATGAATTGGCACTCCTAACGGACAGCATGTCGCTGCAAACAGAGGCCCTCGATTTGGAGTCTCGAAGGAAGGAACTTCTTCGCTACATCCAACATCCGTTGGTGTGGAAAACCGTTCAAGTGATCACCCCAGTGGATGAAGCCTCGGACAATCTTTCTGATGCAGCCATGTTCCTCCGTCAATTGCTGACTGAAATGTTGGATGCCCACAAATCCATGGCGTCGAAAACACTCTGGAACGTGATCAAAGATCACAAGAACAGCATCGCCAGGGGAAGCGGCGACTGGAAAAAGTGGTACACGGAACTGGATTTACCGATCGATGAATCGTTTCTCGATTTAGCACCGAATGAACGAACATCATTGATTCTGAACACACTCTTCATACCTCACACCGAAGTCATCGTAGGCGGAAATGCACATGTCGCACTCCGGTCCGAATCCCAAGGTTGGGTCGAGCTGTCAACTGCCCTTGCGTCCGTTCAACGTGTGCTGTTTACACGGGGCGATTTCAACAACAATCTGAGGGTAGAAGCAATTCTTTCGCTTCAAGCGATGCTGAAAGAGCACGGCAAGCAGGCTCAAGACCGCACCCTGAATTTCATGATTGATATTTATCTGGGAGAATACGATTTCCAAACAAACCAAAACGATCCGTTCGAACCGCTCCACGGGAATGATGGATATTCTCAACTGGAGGCGTTGTTATCCTCTGATTCCAATTACCAACAATACAGAGGCTATTCAATCGCTCGCCAAATGATTCAACGTGCAACGAAAAGCGAAGAGATTTCTTTTCCAACGCGAAAAAAGATTTTCGAAAGCGAGTCTCTCAAATCTATTTTTTACGAAGGTGAACAACTCCGCTCTGTCGCAGATTTCCAGAAACTCGCGACCACCGCCATTGAACAAGGGTTTGATGTACTGAAGGCCCATCTACAACCAAACAACCCGATACCAGACATCATCTCATGCCCTGAATGGGCACTCTTGTTTTCAAATTCGATGCGGAAAGAAGATGTTGAATTCGAAGCGGGTGTCTTTGAAGCTTTGATGCAGGACCAGGAAGAGGCAAGAAGCAGGATATGGGATGAAACCACGCCCCTGAAGGCCATTGAAGACTTCCCGTCTTCGTTGCCCTGCGATTTTTTCCCGACGTTCTCAGCCATGGGTATCAATCCGATGTTTCTGAGAGAAGAGATTAATCGGTGTTTGATGCCTGGCGATGCTCAAAACAGTCCATGGGGCGTTCAAGTTTCATTCCCACGTGTTCGCCATGACCCAGAGTCGGGACTTACCTTCGGTGCAGCCTTGCCTTGCGTCCTCTTCCATCCTGCTTCGCTGGACACGAACACGGTACGGCCCGAGCACCTCTCCTTTGGCATGCGTTCAGAAATTTGTCTTCAACTCGTGTTGAGCCGCTTCCTTCACGCAAATCGGCAACGCTTGATTGAAAACAAGGGAGGCGTTCACTTGCTTGTGGTGGATGAACCCGAAATCGGTCGTGCAGAACGGTGGGTTCGGTTGCTGATTGAACGATTTAATCGACTTGAGAAACAACTGAACAATTCAGATTCCCCAGGCAATGTCTTGGTCGTTTCTCACCGCAATGTCGTTGCTGAACGGTCCACCGCCCTCGGTCAGTACCACATCATGCAAAAGGTGCCTGACGAAGTTGAATGGTTTGATGATTGATGGCGAGGGGATGATTGGGTGCAGGCCGCGAATGATTCACTCAAGCGATTTACCCTCAATATTGTCTTCGAGGACACCAATTTCCAAAAAAATAAGGTCATACAGAGTGTGTATAATGCCTTAACAGGGCATAGAGGAAAACTGGACCTCACAAGACAACAAATCAACTTGCGCCCAGATCTCTTTAACGATTTTATTACCAATCTTTCAGGTCTGGAGAAACCCATTGCGATGAATGGCGAATATGACATTTCCTCTGAAGTGAAGTTCATACGTATTTGTCTACAACTTTCACAACCTTACCTATCAAAATTGAAATTTGGCCATGATGAACCCATTGACCTCGGCGTGCGATTTCACCACCTACAAACATACACCAGTAATAGTGAATTGAATTTAGATATAGACGAGATGAGCCTTGATGTCTGGATTATGGACTCAGACGGTCTGCCACTCAATTCTCAATTTATGAATGAGGCAAATCATATGTCGGTCATGAACTTACGGCCATTTTTTGAGATATCCAAACCTCGTGGAGGCCATCGGGACTGGAGGAGGGACTGGTACAATCGTCAACAATCTGCACAACAAGAAAATTCGGGCCAGAACAACCCAAGTTCAGACCACATAATTCTCCTCTTGAATCCCAATCTCGAACCGATCATTTTCGATACTTCAGATGGATCAAAGGAATTGATACAACAAGAGTTCGGAAGAGACACCATTGAGGTATTTGACAGAACATATGGCTATGTCAACAAGCTATCACACACCGTGCTCGTAGGTATATCTTACCTTAGTCGATCGCAACTGCCCATCAAAGAGCAGAAAATAGAATTCAAACCCGGGGAAGAAATCAAACAAGAACTTGCAAACATCTTATTTTCAGAAACTTGGAACCCGACGAGGCTGAATGATGTTTTTTCAAAATCTCTCGGCATCGAAGATTTCGTGAGGCTTTGTGCTCATGAGAACGAACCTGATGACACTAGGTTAACCACAGATTTTGTGTCAGGCTCTGTTTACTTGAAAAAATACAAAGTCAATCAAAATGGAAGACCACAGTTCTTGGCGTTGCCTCGCTCAACTTCTCTGGAGGATGAGGAAATCATCAACAGCATAACAGAACTGAAATGGACTGTTGTTAATTCAAACGAGGATGGGAGTCATCAAACATCTTGGTCGAACGTTGAAACATGCAATGCGCCGATTCACATAAACGGGCAGCTTGAGTTCTGCCAGAATCTCGTTGAAGATTCACTTCGATGCAGTGAATGCTGGGAATTGAACGGCGAGTGGTGAATCACTCGTTTATGTCATTCCATTTCTTTTCCAATTCCTCGATCATTTTGTTCATCTTTCCACGGTCAAGATGGTTCAACCATCCCGCATCGATGACGCGGCCCATGGCCTCTGAGAAATTCTCTTGATGGAGCTCATTCTTGATGTCCTTTGCCAAACGTTCGAGTGAGTTGTGTTGGGTTGATTTATACGTCGCCTGGAGCGAAAGAATAGATTGAATGAAATCATCCTTCGCATGCTCATACTTCTTTTCATTGTCAAGTTTTTCTTTGGTTTCGTCGATTTCAAGTTCAACTCGTTCGGGCAACAGGAAACCGATGGTCGCACCACTGACGGCTGTGAGTTTCTCAATTTGGTCTTGGAAGTCTTCCTTCTCCAACGAACTATCGGTCAAGACGGCCTGAAGGAAATTGTACACGACATTCTTGCGAGCAAAGTTCTGTGAGGTTTTTGCTGGTTTGAAACCGCGTTTTGTCCATCTCCAGTTAAAAACTCCAGCGTCGGAAGTTTGCTCTTTTTCTGACCAAAACAGTCGATGATGTTCCTTGTTATGTTCGGCCAGTTGCTTGATGCCATCGCGGTAGGGGTCCAGTTGTTTGGCCCTCTGTTCTTTCATCAATTCTCCAAGTTGTTGGTGCAGTTCGGTAAAGTGGTGAACTCGTTGAGCGTGGTCGAACAGACGCAACATCCACCGTTTCGGGTCCCCTTTACGTTTCGAGATGGTAAGGTCGGTGGGAGGCTGATCGACGCTCATGATGACCGGTTGAACAAGGATTTCCCTCAGCCTTGCCTTTCCTTGGCGTATCAGTTTCACGCTGTACGTTGTTGAGGGGCTTGCCTCACTTGGCGTACCTTCGATGGTGCTGCCGCCTGTGAGTGTCAATCCCAACGGGAGCGAGGGGATCACTTCCCACTTGTCCGTACTTGAGTCAAACTTGACCTCCTTGCTTTGGACGCTCAACTCAATGGCTGGAATAGGACGATTTGAGGTGAAGTGGTACTCAGAATTCAGAGAGATTTGCCTTTTTGTTTTCTTATCATCAATCTGCAAGAAGATTTGCTTCAATGAGGGTCCAATGCCGTAATCGTAGTCGGCCGCTTCTTGCTGTAATTTCTCGGCGATGGCCTCCAAATTCTGATTGCTTCGATCATCTTTAACCTTGAATTCTGGCGCATGTTTGTAAGACCCAATCAACGACCACTCAAGCAATTCACACTCACGTCCACACAAGGTGTAGACGGCTTCTACAAATTCATACCATGACATGTCGCCGGCGTTTTGAATTTCTGTTAGCCTGAGTGCAGCCGAATGGTTGGCAAGGCCTGCTGCATCGAATTCATCCTTTGCCTTATCTGCCTTGTTTCCAGCCAAGCACGCGAAAGCACGGAACGATGCTGCGTTGGTGAAAGCGAGAACATCCAATTGTTCATCATCCTGTCCCGCCCAACGGTGATGAAGCACCGGCGGCTGGTTGTGGCTCTTCTCTTCGACCCTCCTTCTCCAGTCATCTCGCTCTTCAACATCAAGATTCTGCCAGAGAGGTACCATGTCTTGGTTGGTGTCTGTGATGTATTCGTGGGTCCAACTGGCATAGACCAACCTTGCGAAGGCCGAGGAAAGGTAATTTCGAAGGTGATTCGGGTTGAGAATCGTGTTCGAATCCGGAGCGACATTGAGCAGGTGTTTGAGCATCAACGGTTGAAGGTCCTGCTTCATCCGCCCTCTGAACGTTTTGTAGAACGTGTCGGTGAACGCCTTGCTCCATCCGCCTTCTTGTTTGACCATGGATTCAAGCATCTTCATCAATCCTAGCACCCATTGATGGTCGACGAATTGATTGTCAGCATACTTCTTCGGTTGGCTAATTTCGTTTAACTTGGTGAACACTGCATCGATTCTTGTCGAGTTGTTTTCCGGACAATAGGCTTCGAGCAAAATTTGAATTTGCTCCAACGTACCTGCAATCTTTTTCGATGGCAGAATCAACGTATTGGTCCCAAATTCTTCCAGTTGGAAGTTTCCATTGAAAAAGGCGGGAAGGCCCCAAAGGAGGGTGAACCACATGCGATGCTGATCGTCTCGCACTGCCTGTGAATGATTTTCCTCCTCCTTCACAGGGAGCAAGGCGTCAAAGAAGGCATGAATGCTCTTTCCTCGTTGGAACGGGTTGGGCGGAAGGTGCTCCTGTCCTGTTGAGCGTTCAGTATCCAAGTCCCTACGTTTTTTGGCCAGCTCTGCGCTTTGTACATCCCGCTGATTGAGCGTGATCACCAAAGCCTTCTCCTCATCGAGGATTTTTTTCTGCCGCCGGAACCATTGTTGCTCAGGGCTACGAGGGGGGAACGGTTGGGTCCCCAAGGCATTAGACGCCGCCATTTCAATAAGTTGCATTTGCTTCTGTTTTTTGTCAAGGCCTTTGAGGTTAGAGTACTGATCTGTCCATTCAGAATGTTCTGCAATCCACGACAAAAGTTCTTTTTTCAGTATCTCAATTTCTTCTTCTTTCTTCTTTATTTCCCTTATCTTTTCCCTTTCCTTTTGTTCTAGGCTCTGCACTTCTCTCTTGAGCCGTGCAATCTTGATCGGAGGCTCGACTCGCTCAAAGGCAAGTCGAAGGCAAGTGTGCTGGAACATGGACTTCGCCTTGCCTTGAGGTAGAGCAACACTCCAATTCTTGAAGGCAAGGGCATCCAAGCGTTGCTGAAAATCTTGAATGGTCGGAGATTCAGAGAGAAACGATGAGAAGACTTCCCGAAGGGTTTCCTGTGTTTGGAAGGTTTCCTCGATGTGCTTCCGCACTTCCTGTCGGAACGCATCCCGCTCGGCCATGGCATCGGAGTTGAAGACCTTCGTGAACCATGAGAGGATGAACCGTTTTTCCTCCTCGCTGGCGTGTTGGAGAGCAGATGCAAACCCGTCAACAAAGATGGCGGGCTTGAGGTTCGTGATGCCAATGTAAATTTTCAGCATCGATCGCCCGATCAATGTCGGTGAGTGTGAATCCAATGCAAGACTGAGGACGGACGGGTCGATGGTGAAAAGCGAGGACCTGTCTTCCATCCAGGCCATTTCGCGAAGGTTTGCGAGCTCATTGTTTTCATCAACCTGTTGTAGTGACCGGATGTTCCATCCTCCCATGGGCAATCGTACGCTGTAGGTTTGCGGCCACTCGAACGGGCCATCAAAGTGAAACAGACATTCAACCTGCTTTTGGATTAAGGACGGTCCTCCACCTTTCTTTGATCTCTTATCTTTCTTGGCGGGATCGCTGCAGAGATCCAGCAGTCCAGGGTTTGTGAGCAATGAGAACCAATGGTGGACGTTTTGCTCGTCTTCCGATTCAGATTTGACCCCGTTGTGGTTGTTCCACCACGCCATGGCCTGGTTCACGTCTTGTTCGGTCACGTTGCTCCTACCGTGTTCGTTGACGGTGCGAAGGTGCGCGTTTGCCATCGTAAAGACCACAACTGCCGGCAAAAGCTTGGATGTGAGTTGGGGATTGAGCATGAAGTCGATTTCAATGTCTTCGGGTTTTTTCACGCCTTTGAAATTAATACGCTCACCCTTCACCTGGATAAAATCGTCTTTGAGCTGTTTCAGGGTGAGCGGGTGTGCGTTGAGTTTGGTCAGGAAACCACGCAACCATTTCACATAGTCTTGAAGCTTTACCGAGATGCTCTTCGCTTCCCTCTCCAGACGATCCCAGAGGGTTTTCGAGTTGTATTCCCGCATGGTGGCGTTGAACAGGCTCTGGAAGGACGGGTCAAAGCCCGCCGAGTTGTTGAGGATGTTATCGATCCAATCGGTGGGGGATCCGGTTATGTTCTCGATAATGGCCCCCGATTCTCGGAGTTTTCTCGTATCGTCAACGATGATGCAGACGTACTGCGCTCTTGTGATTTGAACGAGGAACTTTGTTAGGTGATCTTTACTGAGCTGGTCAATGCCCTTCTTGAGTTCTTTTGGAGGAATGACAACGGTCATTGGCATGGTCAAACCTTTGATGGCATCAACATCCATCACACCTCGAAGTCGGAGTTCGTTTCTCAACTCCTGCTCAACCATGTTTGGTTCGGCATCTCCTAATTTCTGGATGAATTTCTTCGTGAAGGCGGCGAGCATGTTGTCCAATTTAGCATTGAAGTAGCCGTTGATGAGTTCGCCTTTCTTGTCTCGGAGTCGAATGAAGAAAGGATGATTTCCGTTTCTAAGGTCGATGCCATCTGGGTTGAAATCTGCTTGGTCGTAGGTTAAGGCGACTTGCACGGTGACATTGCTGTTTTCAGGCTCTTCCAACTGTTTTTGGAGTTGGCCGAGGATGAAGTTGGTGTATCTTGAAATATCGCTTTCTTCATCTTTTGTCAGGCCCTCTTTGCAGTGAATGAAGATACCGTTACGGCCGTATTGCGTGACCTCCATTCTCCCTTGGCGTCCTCTTTTTGCCTCTTCTCCAGATTGATACTCATCATAAATCAGTTTCATGATGTCGTTAGCAAAATCAACCATTTCGTTGAACACGCGATAACCCGAAACGAGGGGGATGCTTTCAACTGGGTTGAGCCCGTGAGAGAGTTGGAAGCCGCCTTGCGTCAAACTCTGCAACTTCAGTCCCTGAACCCAGTCGTTGTAAAGTGCGCTAAAATGTCGGTTTTCAGGAACATAGACGAGATCTCGAATGTCTTGATTTTCATCCCCTGCGGTGATGAGCCGAAACGGTCGCAGCGGCTTTCCAGCCTTCCGATTACCAAAGTGGTTGAGCAATGCCCGAACCTCGGTGATGCTGATGTCCTGCACTTCATCAATCACAATGTAGTCGATGTTTCCTTCCTGCTCAAACCATGTCGTACCCGGTCCGTGTTGCTCCAACTTTGAGAGGTGGTGAATGTTGGTGGCATGGTCCCAAAATTGGTCGGTGCCTCGGCCGTCATAGAGAGGGATGTTGTTTAGGTCGTTGATGAACTGCTTGATTTCACGGTCATCCTTGTCCCATGCAAAGAAATCATTCAGCGTAAATTTGTGGTTTCTTGAAGCCATTCTCTCGGGGTCTGAAAGCAAAAGTGGCGTTCCTTTCCAGTTCTTTTCGAGTTGTTTTCTGTGCGTTTCGTGCCACGCGCCAAACGACCGTGAATCACCAAATACTCCAAAGATGATGCGACGCAGACCGTCCCTCATTTTCTTTACACGCTTTTTTTGTCCCGCATTAAAGCCGAGTTCTCGAAGCAGGGTTTGTTCGGACTTTGGTCGCGAGATGTTGAAGTTGCGTCCCGGAATCAGTCCGCCGGTCATGGTTTCAATGGTCACCACGGAGAGGTTTTTTCGGGACTGTTCAAGTAAGGGCTTGGCCTTCTTCCCGTTGTACTTGAGTGGTGGTGCGTAGATTTGTTCGAGGATGGAATGGATTTCTCTTTTGGCTTCATCCGCCAAAAATTGAATCGGGACGTAGTAAAGAATCTTTGAATCCCCACCGCCGAAGTTTTTGAACAACTCATGGGCCGTGATCATGTGAAGGAGCGTTGATTTTCCGGTCCCTGGTGCTCCTGCAAAGTTGACGTAACCCGACTCATGGGATTCAAATTTCTCAATGGCAAGGAGTTGTTCTTTGCTTGACACCCTGTCGCCCTGCGTGGTTTGGAACCTGTTCAAGCGGACCTCAATGTACTGGTGCGAAATGATGTTTCGAAAATTGCCTTGCTTGATGTCAGGGTCGAGCAACTGATCAGTAGGCAGCAGTTTGGCTTGGGAGAATTCCTTCCACATCGGGTCGATTTTTGCTTCCCCTTTGCCTGAAAGTCCAGGAGGGTAAACCATGCCGCCGGCTCCTTTCAGTCGTTTGTTGAGATGAGCATCCAGTCTGCTGTCAAACATGGAGTAATATTCTGAACGGCCGGTAATTTTGTCAAGTTTCAAAATTCCTTCTTCCGCCTCTCCTCTTCCGTCCCCGAGGTGCAGAACGACGCCGTATTTGTTGTCAACTTCCGAGCTGATGTCAAACGGGTAGGCAACGGTGGCGAAGTGACCTGGGCTTTGTTTGGAGAGTTTGGTTTGAATGAAGAAGTCGCCATCGTAGGATTGGCTGTTCTTAGGAAGGGTGTGGTCGTCGAGAAAATTTTTGACGGTTTCTTTGAGCAATTCGTAATATCGTGCGCCGTCCGTTCCGGTTTTCCGGAGTTTTTCGAGGGTGGGCCGTGAAATATAGAACATCCATCCTTTGGTGTCCTTCTTTGCACCTTTTCGGTGGAATCTTGTATCCCATATGTTAGCAATGCGAATCGCCAAGAATCCTCCCCCCGTTGGTGATTACACCATCTGTCCTTAATGGCTTTAACGAGATGGAGGCTTCCTCATGCCCGGTCATGCTTTGATAGATCAACATGAGTATATAATAAAACCAAATGGCGAGACCAACATCAAGAGCATATAACGGTTCACCGCTTTGATACGGTATGAACACCCCTTATGGCGATTTCGAGCCACCGCTGAACAATCAACTTCTCCTTGATTCACATGTCTCAAGGGCGCTTCAATGGTGTGAACGCATCATGCTTGATTTTTCCGAGTCCGGTCGACAAATCAGGGTTGATGTCCGAGACGGTGAACCCAGCATCATGTGCCACGTCAACGGGCATGTCATCGAATTGCTTCCGTTTGAGGCCGCTCGTTCAGTGTATGGGTCAGAGTACACGCGTTTCAATGACCAGGTTGTCCCCTTGAAATTGGACGGGATGGACTGGCCGCATATCTCGTTCATCACCCCGCCCCCCTCATCTGCTCTCGACGCAATGGCTTCGTTGTTGCTGCTCCTCGGGACCGGCGCCCACTCATCCTTCCCAAGCGCCCTTTCCATCGCCCTTGGGCTTGACAATTAAGTTGACGCTTCTCGTTAATTTGTTTTCTTTATATGGGTATCGTTAGGTGATTAGACATGCGGGCGCAACGCACCTTCTTCGGAACTCTCTTCGTTCCCGAACGCTTCGATCCGGACCTCCTGCAAGCGATACTCAAAGGGCTTCAGTGGTGCAGCGAAATAGAAAAGGAAGTAGCCCACTGGGAAAGGAGTCAAACCCTAGAACACGGCATACGTTTGACCAGGCGCTGGAACGGTTGCACCATCAGTGTCTACCCTTTGGTCGCCGCTGTGCTTGACATGCGGGAGCACTCAAACATCTGTCCACGATGGCACCTTCCAGTACAGGTCAACGGAGAATACGTGTGTATTGTTTGGGACAAGTATTCTGGCAATCGTTACCATGTGGATGCAGTGGCTTCGTTCATTGGCATGCTCAATCTGGCCAACCCGCCCCTCGATATGGTGCCTTCCACATTGCGCCACCATCTTGAACGCGACCGCATTGGCCTTTCAAATGCGCTGTCATGTGAGGTAGAATACGTTCTTTGTGAAGCCCTGACAGAACAACTTGGAAAGCCGCACGGCCAAATCATTGACTATATCGATGTGATATTTACGGACGATGAATGGGTGCAACTCCGGGAATCTTTCCCGTGGGGGGAGGCTACCGAACTGGCCGTTGCCATGGCGCACGAGTTTTTGGCAACATCGCGACCTCAACTTGATAGAATGTGGGCTATCGGAATCATTGCGAAATACCAGCCCGCAAATTTGGATTTCTTCATCAATCACAACGACATGCGCCTCGCCATGCATGCTGTCTCTTCATACGAACCGAATGACGCTGAGGAGGCTTGGTCAAAGCTTGCTGCTTTGTTGAGTCAGGACAACGTTTTGGGTTTAATGGTTCACACCAAACTCAGTCATTTTGTTTCCTTGGTAGGGAGACTTCAACAGCACTGGCAAGCATCGTGGGCAAAAGGTCCACCTGCTGACGGGGCGTTACGCCATGTGGTGTTAAATTGGATGTACTTCAACAGAGAAAACCAAGTTCAGTACGCCTAGATTTTGCTTTGTTTATACCGTGCCGCAGGAGATGATGGTTGATGATCGAAGACACGGCATTTGGAGAACTTCAGTTTCCTGAAAAGCTTGCAAGGTCTCGAAAGAAGGCGGTCCTTCGTGCGTTAAACTGGTGTCTTTCCATCATCGAGACGAATTCGTTTTGGAAGGTGATGGAAGAAAAGGCAGTTGGCCGAGGAAAAGGAATCTCTCGCAAGGTTGGAAAGAAAACGCTCACCGTGTACCCGCTGATTGCAGCAAAGATGGATGCAGGGTACGAGGACAATCATCTCGGCATCAGTTTGAATCACCTACCGGTCCTGGTAAACGGCCGTTCAGTATGCGTCGTACCAATGCATCGCTCTCGCACCTTGCTTCATACAGACATGGTGGCCAGCATTCTGCAATTGTTCTGCGTTGAGAAACCTACAAAGTCGGTCCTTCCCCGAACACTTGGGCGTCGGTTGTACCCGGAAGATTATCCCAGACCAGCTGTCAACAGGCCCGGAGTGTATATCACTGGACACTTGAATGAAATCTTCGCAACCCTTCGCCGGCGTTCAGTGTTGGTTGCTGATGCTGCTGATTACGCTTTGAATGAACTCCCACATGAGGATTGGGTTCTCCTCAGAGACGGATTTCCGTGGAATGAACAACCAAACCTTGCCCTTCATATCGCAGCCGCATTGATGACGCCAGAGCGGAGTGAGAGAGATTGGAAATGGCTTCTGGATATGTACCAGCGTTATGAGCCTGAGGAGTATACGGGATTTTTACTACCGAATCTGTTTGACCATTTTCATGTTGGTGTCGTTCTTCGGGCAATGCGGGAGCATCAATTCAGGTCATCTGATGAAGCGTGGAACCGGCTCATGCCTTTGCTTCACCATGAAAATGAGGACATTCAAATGGCTGCGCATAATTTGTTGGTGTCGTTTAGCAGTCTTGACCAATCTCTCATTGAACAGAGCCTGACCATGATGCCCGATGTTTCGGATTTCCGGGATATTTCCCGATTGGAGGTCTATCTCGCAGGCTGGCTTTCGCACAAAATCGACATCAAAGAGCGATTGGAAAACATCGTGAAGCACCTCGACCCCTACCGTTTAGCGTCGTTTCTGAAAAGCGCCTGCTTCCAAGGAGGTTGGCTTTTATCCTACGCAGAAACTTGGATCAAACAACCGTTTCGTGATGTGCACGCCGCCCTTATCGAGTGCACGTCAAGAATCTCAACCGTCGATCATCACAAATTGTGGATGCCACTGATGAAAAATGGTAGAGGGACACTTCAGAGCCTCATACTTGAAAATCTCAACGTCATGGAGGAAGGACAAGCGTATGATTTTCTGGACATTGGTTGGATGAGTCACCTACGCTACATCGTCCGACGAACAATTGAAACCGTTGAGAAGTTGTACCCATTCTACCCCAAAACACAACAGATGTACATGCACGGGTACGAGCACTCTCCTTCCCCTCGAATCAGACATCGTTGCTACGAGAAACTGGTTGAACGCTATCCTGAATCCATCACTTTGGGATAGAAAAGTTGCCTAGGCTGATTTACACTGCTTGGGCGTTGCCGAAGTTGTAAACGACCATGCCTTGGTCTTGGTAGAGCTGGGGCATCTTGCCGTCCTTTGCGTAACGGTAAAGCGCCACCACAGCGACCTGTTCGGCTGCGTTGCTCCACGCCACCAGCAAGCCGATGCCTATGGCGCCCACCAACAACCCAAACGGACCCGCTACGATGGTCAAACCGATGGTGATGGCGACGATGGGTATGCCGATGAGGAAGGCCACGAGACCGATGCCGAGACCGGACGTGATGGCCTCACCCCACGTCCCATAAAACGTGGATTTGCTGGATTTGAACGCCTCACCAACGCTCTTGTTCTCCAGAATCAGGTGAGGGAGCATGAAGAAGGTCATGACCCACCAAGCCAGCCCACCGATGAAGGAAATCACGCTGGCGAGGGCTCGCATGGCGTCGTTGTCGCTGCTTCGTGCGGCACCTTCGAGGAACTTGAGAAGCAGGCCAACCGTGCCGGCGATGATGCCCCAGACGATGATGATCGGCAGGCGTTTCGCAGCAGCGTTGAGGCCGTCACCAAACGTTGGGTCGCCCCCAGTCAAGCGGATGTTGGCGTTGGCGATGATGGCGCAGTTCCAGAAGACGACCACGATGCTGAGCACCATGTAGGCCACGAAATTGAACCCGAGGTAAGCGCCGGTGAACGAGCCGTCGGGATTCACGGCCCACGACATTTCGAGTGCAGCGGGAAGGCTCATCCCGATGAGGCAGGCGAGGCTCATGCCGCCGGCCAAAATCATGTACACCAAGAGTTCCGGATCTTTCTTGACCACGCTCATGCTCAACTTGCTCATTTCCCAGCCGCGTCCTATGGTTGCAAAGAAACCCATGGCCAGCCATGCGCACGCCGCTTTAATTCAGTTTCCCCGAGCCTGTCGCTGACGGAGGGCTTCCACAGCGAGAACGCTCACGGCCACCTGCAGGTTGTAGGACGGCACAAATCCGGCCATGGGCAGCTTCACCACGGCGTCAGCGGCCGCCAAG
>MDTG01242360.1_pt1 | contig 16073 bp, 12 predicted proteins | sample 811421 | NCBI WGS metagenome assembly MDTG01 (sample SAMN05326645, study PRJNA326480) | marine metagenome | isolation source: seawater | place: Pacific Ocean: South East | collected 2011 | reverse complement strand
TTCACTAGAGTTTGCATATTCATCTAATACAATTAATACAATTGGAAGATCAGACTTTGAGTAATGGAAGTCAATATCTTTATAATTAAAACCTATTCTTTCTAAAAATTCTTTTTTTGAAAAGTTTAAATCGTTGTATAGTTCAATTGAAAAACGAAATACATATGTAAACGAAAGAGCTATGAAGAAAACATTATGGAATTCGATTAAATTTTTTTTTCTATAAAGTAGAAAATATAAAATGGTCACAATTAATAAATACAAAATAAAAAAATATCTAAGTCTGAGTTCGTGAATTACATGAAAAGAATCATAGTAAAAAGTAAGACAGTAGAAAGAAATATTTATTAATAATAGTATGACTATTTTAAAATAATATTTTAAGTTTTTATATAAAAACTTATCTATTAACAAAATAAGACCTATTAGTATAAAATTTTCTAAATAAAATTTATTATAAAAATAGATAAGAAAATATGGTATGAAAATTATAGAAATTGAAGGTGACGAATAGAAATTTTTATATTTTTCCATATTATATGGTTTGAAGGAATTTTAATTGTTTTTTAATATTTGATTTTTTATAAACAAACCAATGTCTTGAACCTTTTTAATTTTTTCAACTTCATTATTTTCAAAACCATAAAAAGCAGAAAAAGTATTATATGGATTGACTTTTGGATTTTGTCTATAACCATGATCACCTGTTATAATTATTTTTAAATTTTCTTTGGGAAAACATTTGATTTTATCTAAAAGTATATCTAATGATACATATTGATAATATTTAAAATACCCATTTAAGTCAAAAGAAAATGAGTTGCCCATAAATTCATATGGATGATGGGGCATAAAGAAATGATAATAAATAAAATCAAATTTAGATATATTATTAATATTAAACTCTTCAAAAACAGATAATTTGAATTTTTCTACTCGATATTTCCTATCAATTATGGACAATATAGATTTATCGAAAACATCATGAAAAAAAGTATTTTTTTCAAGAAAAGTTAAAAATTTATTAAATCTACTAAGGTTAAAAAAAGCATTTATTTTATCATAATCTCTAAGGGGTACAAAATCATAATTAAAATCATTATTAAAACCAGCATAACCAAAACTTTTGACTGATAAATTGTGTTTTTTTAAATCTAAGATTAATTTTGAATTTTGTAAATCAATACTATTTATATACCTAAAATTCTTTTTTCCAGATTGAAATTCTTTCGAATTGGTTAAGTTATAATTAAACATCGAAGTTAGACTGTTCGCTGTTGATAATTCCTCTGTAAAAAAATCATTTTTAACTTTCCATCCAGAATTAGTTAAAAAGTCTTTGAAAATATTTGATTCTATTCCAAAATGTTTAGTTAATTCATTTGGAGAAGCATACTCATCCATAACAATTAAAATAGTTGTTCTATTTGTTTTTTTTGAGACAATATTTGGTTTATCATCGAGATTTTTAGGTTTCTGAATTTCAGTAAAAATATTAAAAATTATAATGAAGAAACTAAACAGAAAAACAAATGAACGAACTGTTTTTTTATTCAAATAACATATCGAAGTCCCTAAAATAATTAAAAATAAAATTGAATAAAAAGATTTCCAAATAATTAAACTATTGAAAATCATAACAAATAAATCATTGAAATTAATAACATAAAAAAAACACAACAAAAGTGGTACAAAGAGAAATTTAAAGTGAATTGTGATTTTATTTAAAATTGTTTCAATCAAAAAAAGTGAGATAATCAGGGGAAATAAATTTAAAAAACTTGAAACTGAGAATAATTTTAATATAACAAATGGTAAAATCAATAAAAAATATGTGTTCTTGGTATCCAAAAATAGTCTTGAATTTCGATAACATTTTAAAACAATAACTTTAAGTTTTTCAGAGTTAAATTTTGAGAAAATATAATTTTTAAAGATTGAAAAAAGATTATTTATAGTCCAATACAATACTATTGAAGATGGGAACCTATAAAGAAATATTAGAAAAAAAAATGGAAGTAAGTATAATTGAATATTTTTAGGAGACTTGATTGTTTTAATATGGTAATAGGTTGATACAACACTTATAATTGTCATTAAAATTGGAAGAAAATTTATTGAGTTTTGTCCAATTAAAATTAACCCATCTGGGAGATTAAGATTTTTGATAAAATAAAATGATTTGTCATCAAAAAGTTGGTTGTCTATTAACACATAGTAAGCCGCCAAAAAAAAAGGAATTTGAACTAATAAACCTAGTATACTAGTCAAAGAATAATAATACTTATACTTATTCCTTTTGTAAATTTCTTTTTTATAAAAATACTTTTCCTTATTATTTTTTAAGTTTTTGATTTTATCAAGTTCAGGTTTCATTTTCAATAACCTGTTGCTTTCTATTTCATTCAATAAATCTGATAACCAATAAAACGGGAGAAGAAAGATATTTACTAATAAACTCAATAAAACTATTGTCCATCCCTCATTACCAATTAATTCAAATATCAAGTAAATCAGTTTTTCAAATAAGTCCATTAAAATCATTATTAAAGGTTATTAAGTAAAGACAAAATTTGGTCCGAAGCTACTTTTCCAGAGTTTTTAAAATTAAAAATATGATTTTTAAAATCATTTTCTGAAATTTTAATCTTTAGAGAGAGGTATCTGTCAATTTTTAAAATATCTTTTTGACTAATTAACATTCCAAAATCTTGTATTAAGAATTTTGTTGACGGATTACTTTCCAAATTAGACAACTCGTATCCAACATTATCATCATTGAAATCAACTGCTAAAATTGGTATTTTATATATAAGAGCACTATCATATATAATACCAGAAGTGATGTCGGTTATTAGGAGTTTAGAGTTGAGAAAACTAGTAATATTACCTGTGTTTTTATCTAATTTAAAAAGTCTATTATCTCTAAATTTCAGAATAATATTTTCTAATTTTTCCTTATCAGAAATCCAAGATTGAGGGTGAGGTCTCAATATAACCTTATGTCCATTTAAAATTAATTTTTGAATGAGTAATTCCCCGCTCTCAAAAAAAAACGTTCTATTACCCCATGTTGGAGCTATTAAAATGTAATCTCTATCAAAGGAATCAATATGATTTTCAATCAAATCATAATAGGTACATCCTGTTTTAAACAACTGTTGATTTTTTATTTTTCTTTGATCTTTAAGAATTTCAAGATTTTTAATTTGATAATTGCTTGTACATAAAATTGAATCAAAATAATCAAAAGAAAATAATTTATAAGCGTGAATATCAATTGGGGAATGGAAAATATAACAATAATGAATTACATTTTCTGAATACTTCCATTCTAAAATATTTAGTTGAGGGGTAGTAGTTACCAATAATTTAGCCTTCAGATTATTTAAAAGAAAAAGTGAACTTTTCAAGGGCCCCAGATAAAATGATTTACATAAAGTTGATGAATATTTTAAACCAGGATCATCTATATCAGCAGTTAGATATATAAATGGTTGATTTACTTTAATCAACTCATCTAAAATAGGTTTAAAAACATTCCAGTATTTACTACCTTCGTTGAAGAACACTAGATTTTCGGAGAAATTTAAATCCCCAATGAAATTATTTTTCTTGAACAAATATGGAGATTTATATAAAAATGATTTTATTTTAACCCAAATCAATAAAAAAATACTTGATACTAAACTGATTAAAACACTTCCTGTTCCTGGGTCTATATATAAAGAAATCATTTAATTTAATTTTCTCCAGTCATGAGACCAGTTTTTATTTTCATTCAAAATTTTTTCATAAGTATTTAAATCATCGAAGGAATCAACTTCACACCACCTGCCCTCAACAAAAACTATATTAATTTGAATATCTTTATTTACCAAGTGATTTAGTAATTTTGTCATATCCATTTCCTGTTGTTCCTTAATTGAAAAATCTTTAAATGTATTAAACATTAATTTCCACCCTTTTTCAGTTACTTTTATCAAACCCATAAATTGAGATTGAATGTCATGTATATTATTCGTTTTTAGTCCTATCGATTTGAGAACATTATTTTCGTATATAAAAGTTTCAGCATCGTCTAGTGGATTTTCGAATCTTTCTGACCATAATTTATACCAGATCAAATCTGCTGTAATAGTTATATCATTTTTAGAGTTATTAAGACTTATTATATGATTAAAATCATAAACTATATCTGAATAACTTATAATAGTATTACACTTTATTTCCGGAACACAAAATAAAGAAGAAACCATATTTGTGTTTTTCCAATTTGAATTTAAATGAGTTTTTTTTAAATACTTTGAAAGCACATCACTTTTATAACCTGTAACCAATTCAATTTCTTGAATATTAGCTTTTTCTAAAGATTCGATTTGCCATTGGAGGAGAGTTTTTCCAAACAAATTTGTTAGGCACTTAGGTTTGTCTTCAGTTTCTTTTCCCATACGAGAACCTCTACCTGCAGCTAAAATAATAGCTTTTGTCATAATTTATTATTTAAAAATTTCTTTAAAAGATTTGTAGACCAATTTAAACTCTTCATTTTTCTTTCAGGATGCCACATTATAGAGAGTATTTTTTTATTATAAAAAGATTCAATTGAATTATCTTCTGTACATCTTGCAAGAACTGAAAATTGTTTTGAGAGTGTGCTTTCTACTATTTTATTTGTGTGATAAGAGTTTACAACTATTTGTTCTTTTTCTTTATAATTAATAATATGATCTTTCGATTTATGAATTTTTGAGAAACTCGAATTCCCAAATTCTATACTACCTCCAAAATAGGAATGAATCAACTGCATTCCACGACAAACTCCGATAACAGGAATCGAATTTAGGAGTGCATATCTTAGAAGAGAAGCTTCGGTCTCATCTCTTTTTAATGTATCTCCTAAATTATCTCCACCACTAAGAATTAATACGTTTAATTTCAAAGATTTAAAATACTCAATCGATTTAGAACCTTGATTAGGTATTGTAACCCAGATGTCATCTGGAAAATTTTCATAAAAATAATTAGCCCAATCTTGAGATAAAGAATTTCTAATCTCAAAATAATCTGAAGATTCTGTTATTCTTGATGTAATTCCAAAACGAAACATTTATGAGTTATATTTTATAGGTTGAAGTCTTTTCCCTTGACAATCAAGTAGACATATAGTTGAGTTTATAATTCTACTGAACGTTTGTTCTCCACATCCTATTGCAGCAGGTATGCCAAATTCTGAGCATTTTATGGACATATGAGAATTTGCTCCACCAAATTTAGTAATTAGACCCGCAATATTATGAGTAAAAATCCAATCATATCCTGGATCAGCTCCCTCAATACAAACAATTTTATTTTCTAAGGATCCAATATTTTTTGTGTAAGCTGATAAAAAAATAATTTCTTTTTCTATTCTAACTCCACCAATAAAATTTGGATGACTACGTTGCATAGGGATGATATGTGTATCTCTATCAGACCTTATTAGATAACTTAGTTTAAATGATTGAGATAATTCAAAATCTTCAATACCTTTTTTAACTAGATTGGAATAATAGTTGAAATATTTACTTTTTATAGGTTTATATGAATGATCAAGAATTTGATTAATTTCTAAATAAGACAAATCTTCTCTATCTAAACCAATTAACTTTCCCCATTCTGGTATTAATTCAAGTATCTCCGAGAGATGTCTTGTAAAAATAAATTTTCCATATTCACGACCTTTTATAGAATCTTCTAAGTACTTGAATAATTTATGGACAGTTATTTTAGAATCCCAATGATTCTTAATTAATAATGTTATTGATTCCTTCTCGGATGTTGTAAGATGAAAAGATTCTTCTTTGATTGAAGAATTTTTATCAATTAATCCTTCAAAGATATCTGTTCGATTATTATAATTTGGTGATAGAATATCATAACTACTTGGTCTCAAGTGTCCATATTTATTAAGATATTCTGATTTCGACATATCTCCATTGTTGACCGAGATATAATCTAGACTCATTTCACCTGAAATTGTTCGAATAGATTTTTTAAACTCATCTATTCTGTCTTTAGTTAATAATCCTTTTTTTAATATTGATTGAATGATGCTTTCCGCAATGAAACCATGTCTAGCTAGAATTGAAAAGGGTAGTGTTCCAAAATCAGAACATTCGGTCAATAAAGTTGATATTTTATCAGATATATCAAAGGAATTGTTTAACGTGTCTTTTTTCTGAGTTTGTTTTTTCAATAGAATATTAATATCAGATAAAGCATTATCTAAAGTATCCCCATTAATTATTTGAAATGTTAATTTTTTCAATTTCAAATGATACTCCTTAAATTCAGTATCACTTAACAAATTAGGGTATCGATTTTTAAAATCATTTTCAAATTCAAAATCACAAACTGTGAAAATCACTTCAAACTCAACTTTATCATGTAAAAAAGGATACTTCTCTAATCTTTCTAGACAAGCGTTAATCAACTTCTCGGATATATCATTATTTAATCCCTCAGGAAGAAACGAATTAAAACTATTTCTAATATCTATATATGGTCGACCAAATAATGAAATCATTAATTCCACATTGGGCATTTTTCGATAACCCATTTTTTCCCGACCAATTCTCCAGTTATTTTTTGTGATAAGATTTCTGTAAAGAGATTTAGACAATGGTCTGGGAATTATACCTATCATTTCAGCTGGATTCCAATCGGTCATAAACCCTAATAATGTTTTTTTTCCAAATAATTTATTTCGAGGAACCATCAAATCATTAATGAATCCTTTTAAAAATTCAATATTTTTTGAGACTCCCTTTATAATTTCTTTTTTCCAAAACTGAGAGATTATTATTTTTCGAAGTTGTAGTAAATAAATTTTAGATTCTATATCTATTGCAAACTCGATATCAAGTGGTATGTCTGGAAATAAATTTTCAATCTTTTTAATTAAATCAAGGCACTTTACTAATAATGGGTTATCAAAATCTTCTCTTTTAACTCCATTGAATATATAAACTGTTTTATTTACTCCAAGACCACCAGTAACGGTGTCAGTTCGACCAGTTTTATCATCATAATTTAAAACGTAGTAAGGAGATCCATCATCTAATACTCGGGTCATAATTACTCCACTCATGATAACATTTTTAACCATCGGCTGAATAAGAACATGATTATCTAAATTGTCGTCATAAGATTCAATTACTTGATTTATTGCTCTTAAAATATGAGTTTTATTAGGATGAACATTTAATACACTATCGAATGTTCCAGCCATAGATTCATTATCACTATCTTCTGAAATTGTACTACTTCTGACAACAATAACTTTATTTTTGAATTCCTGTTGAATTGTATTTAAAATTTTCTCATTGCTTTGATTCCATCTTTTTACAGAAAAATAAAAAACTTTTGGAACATTAAATCCTAAATCATTTAGTTTTGATAGAACCTCTCCTTTTGTACCGATTAAGGTTTTATTCATTATTTACAATTGTATTTAAAAATCTTATTACAAATATCTTATTTAAAATAATGTAATTTTTAATATTTCTTTATATTTTTTATTTACAAAGTAATCTACAACCAAAAAAATATAATAAAATAATAATTGCCCCTATGGAATAATCTAATGAAGCTTAATTAAAAATGGAAGTAAAATTATAGATAATAATCTGTAGTTTAACAATGATTTACTTTTTTCTAAGTAAGAATAATGATCTTTTAGTTTCATTTAAAGTTTTTTGGGAAATTATTTCAAATTGATCTTCCAAGATATTTACAAATTGATCTTTTTTTGGATATTGAAAATCTTCTCCTCTAGATTCAAATATAATTTGACATTTTGGATCTGAAAAGGGAATATATTCGATTAGGACATCTTTTGAAGACTTAGAAAGAAACTCAATAAAAATTTCTAATGGAATACCTACATTAATTATGTGATGAATTACAGCAAAACAACTTATTAAATCTGGATAACCAAATCTTTCAAAAATAGAAGATCTTTCTTTATTCATCCATCCTATTGAGGGGGTGGGATTTGATAGGTCCATAATTATAGGAAAAACATTTTTAATATCAAGTGACTTATTGATTAAATAATTACCATCAACACACCTCCAATCAATATCAAATGAAATTACGTTTTTTGAATATTTTTGAGCTATCACTCTACTGAAAAATCCATCATTGGAGCCAATGTCCCATACTAAATCATATTTCTCTTTTTCTAAAAAAGATTTAATTGTGTTTTCCTTATCAATAACATATTTTTTCTTCTCATTAATAGTTTCTCTATTATACTCTCCCCACTCACTTTCAAAACTTGGAAGTTTAATCCCTGAAACAAAACTTTCTAATTGTTTAATTATATTCAAATGTTTTATTTTGGAAATAACTTTTAAATTATAATTTTTATTAGGTTTTTTTAAATCTTTTTCTTTAACCAAATCATGAATTATAATATGAATAAAAACAGATAAATTAAACTTACTTTTTAATGGTAATAATTTAGTAATCAAGTTCAGAGGAATTCCGTTAATATAGTTAATCAACATTTTATTAAGATTTGGGTCAACATACCTCATAAGACAAATTGGACCAAGAAACATTTCACAAAATTGTTTGTAAGGTTTCCAAACATAGTTATCGTTTTCAATTAACTCAAAACTAAGAGTATCTATAAAAATTGGTCTATTGTTAATAAATTGAATATTAAAAGGCGTTGCATCTTTAAGCGTCATATTATACTCAACACAAATTAATTGAATTTGTAAAGTCAATAATAAAGAGTCTTTAAACTGATTAAATGACCATTCGTAAGGATAGGAAATAAAAGGGACTTTTTCTACTTCTAAAGTTTTATAATGAACTTCAGATTTTTTTGTGCTTTCAATTTCGAAATGCTCAACTAACAATTTTTCACTAATTAGTCTAGTATAAAGACCAGATTTAATTAAATGATCATAATGTTTTTTAAATGAATCATTTACAACTCTATATACCTTGTGGTTTTGATAGTAAATGTGACCGGATGGATCTCTAAACGAACCTGGATCCTTCATTTCTTTTTAAATAAGTCTATAATTTTTTTTCTAATATTTTTAAAAAAAACTAATACGCTTGCGAGTCCTGCGACAATCAATTGAATCAAAATCATCCCAGTTCCAGGATCAATGTAGAAAAACATAAAATTTATTTTTTTCAAAATTAAGTTTTTATCTGATTACAGATAAGTTTTTTCCATTCATTTTTAATTTTTTTATTATTGTAGTTTTTAATAGCAATCTCTCTTGATGATCTTGCATAAATATCTTTTTTATTGCTGAATAATATTTTCAAGATACCTTTCGATAACTCAATACTATTTTTGTTTTCAGCAATAAACCCATTATTTTCTTTTATTAAATCCCCTGAAATTCCAATTGAAAATGAAACAACTGGTGTTCCGCACATTAAAGATTCATTAACCATCATTGGACCATTATCTTCTACAGATGAACATAGAAAAACATCTGAAAAATTATAAGCATCAATAAGTTCATTTGTATTAAGATGGCCACAAAAATAATATGAAAATTTACATTGAAAATTATTTATTTTAGCTCCAGCTATTAAAATAATCACTTCAGATCTTTTACTTTCACTTAAAGATTTATAAGTATGATCTAAAGAATTGATTAAATACTCCCACCCTTTACGCTCATCATTTAAGTCTTGAGAACCAATTAATATGATTTTTTTATCATAATTACTTATTCCTTTAAAGGAATTAATTTTCTTTGGTTTATAGATGTTTTCGTCTATTGGGTAAAAAATTAAACTAGTTTTTTTAGTATTAAAAAGATTACTTTTTTCAACTTGCCTTAAAGCCCATGAAGAAGAAACATTTATCGCATAATTAATATGTTTGAGATATTTTTGTTTTTCTTTAAAATTTCTAAAAGATTGGTTTGCTTTTGACTTATTTGTCAAAGCAGGGCACTTTTCACAACATTTAGTGTACCCTTCACAATCCCATGAATAATGACAACCTCCAGTAAGAAATGAAGTGTCAAGCATATTGAAGAGAATAAATGCGCCAGTCAGTTTTTGCATTTCATATATCGTTTTAAAATTTATGAAATGTGATGTATAATGAACAACAATAATATCTGGATTAAATGGGAGAAAAAGCAATAATTTATTTGCATCAACATAATTTTTATTTTCATCATAATTATAATAATTATATTTTTTATTATGTTTTTTTGAAAAATATTTATGATGAAAATGTATTATATATCTTTTTACTTTTATTAAAAAAAAATATAAATTATAATTTGGGATTATTATAGTTTTAGCTTTCTTTTTTCCGGTTAAGGCAATTATGAAAGAATTTGAAAACTGGTTTAAAACATTATTAATTCTTTCAACAGCATTCCCAGCCCCTCCAATATTTGATGTTGAGATGTTTATAATTTTTAACATCAATCTAAAATTAGTTCATCCATAATTTTTTTTTGAAAATATTGATTATACTTTTCATCAATAATCTTACGAACATCCCTTTTATTAGGCTCCTTTTTAGAAATCCAATTTAAAATTTTATAAACTAAATCATCTTTGTCATCCTCATTAAATAAAAATCCATTTTCTCCCTCAATAATTGATTCAACCTCAGGCATTTGGTTGTCTAAATTATTATGAGAAACGACAGGTGTTCCATAGCTTAGCGAATGAATAGCAGTTAAACCTATATTTCCAGGAGAAATTGTTAATGATGATGTGTAAAAATACTTCGATAATAATGATTCCTCATAAATAGGACCCAAAAATTTAAAATTTTTACTTGATAAATACTTTTCTGTGTGTTCTTGAAGCCTATGCTTTTCTGGTCCATCACCAATAATAAGTAAATTTAATTTAGGCTTTTTAAGGTTAATTATATTTAAACTTTCAATTAAAAGTTTAATCTTTTTCTTTTTTGTTAATTGCCCAACAAAAATGACTGTTTTAAGATTGTTTTGAAAGGGAGATTCAATATTTTGGAAATTTGACTCTAATTCATTAAATAATTTTAACTGTAAGTCATAATCCAATGAGTTGAAAATTACCTTCATTTGATTTTTTTTGAATCCAGAATTAAGCATTAAATTCATAGACCTATTTTCATATAGAATATTTGTATCAGCTAATTTTAAAAATTTTATACGAATATATTTTTTTATTATATTTTCATTTCCATAAAGACCATGTCCCCAAAAAAAAACTTTTTTATTTAAAAGCTTAGATATTATAGCACCAATCCAAGTTGATAAAATATTCATTTCACCTAAAAAAATAACAATTTCAAAATTACTTTTTATGATTTTACCTAAAACTCCACTTTGCCAAATTAGCCTTCCAAATAAAAAATAGTTTTTTATTAAATAAGAGTTTTTCAATTCTAAAGATTTATTACTAATTGATTTGATACCATTTAATTGTTTATCTGAATAAAAAATATTAAAATTATATTTATTTTCATTTACTAAAAGCTCCCAAATTGGTCTTCTGTAGTGAGGAAAAATATTAGTGAAGTAATTAATCTTTATCAATTTATAATGTTTTTAAGATACCACTGATATGTTTTTTCAATTCCACTAATAATATCAGTTTTAGCATTCCATCCAATTTTTTTTATTCTATTTGAATTTAAAAGCTTTCTGGGAGTTCCATTAGGCATTTCTTTTAACCATTTGACATTACCTTTATATGAAGTGATATTTTTTATTAAACTTGCTAATTGACTTATAGTAATCTCCTGACCACTCCCAATATTGTATATATGACTTCCCATTTTATTTTTACAAATAGAAAAAATTGCATCTGATAAATCATCTACAAACATAAACTCTCGCATAGGTGACCCATCTCCCCATAATTGAACGTTCTTAGAATTATTAATTTTTGCATCATGAAATTTTCTTATCATTGCAGGTATTACATGAGAGGTTTTGATGTCAAAATTATCATTTGGACCATAAAGGTTAGTTGGCATTAAGCTTATAAATTGCTTATTTTTTTTTCTGAATATAGATTCACATAGTTTGACACCGGTAATTTTAGCTAATGCATAGGATTCATTAGTTTTTTCTAAAGAACTTGTTAAAATATCTTCTTCATTTATGGGTTGAGGTGCATTCTTTGGATAAATGCATGATGATCCTAAAAACACAAATTTACTTACATCGTTCGCAAGTGAAGAATTAATTAAGTTATTTTGAATTACCATATTTTCATATAAAAATTCATAAGGAAATTCATTATTAGCCCATATTCCACCAACTTTAGCAGCGGCATCAATAACTATATCAGGTTTTTTTTCTTTTAGAAAGTTATTTACATCCAATTGATTTTTTAAATTTAATTCTGTTTTAGAAGCGACAATTAAATTTTTAAAACCAAAATCATGAAATTTTCTTAAACACGAGGATCCTACCATTCCATTGTGACCAGCGATAAAAATTTTTGAATTTTTATTCATTAGATTATACTATTGCTTATTAAGCTTTTCTTTTCCCATAATTTTCAAGTCTGATTCCATCATATCCTTAATTATGGACTTTAAATCATATTTTGGTTTCCATCCTAATTTTTTATATGCTTTACTGGAATCTCCAACCAAACAATCGACTTCTGTAGGTCTATAATATTTTGGATCGACTAATACAACTTTTTTACCAACCTCTAATTTATATTTAATATTATTTGTTGAAACTACATACCCAACTTCGTCTTTTCCCTTTCCCTTAAACTCTATCTGTACTCCAATAAAATTAAAAGCCATAATTATAAAATCTCTTACAGAAGTTGATTTTCCTGTCGCAATAACCCAATCCTCTGGATCTTGAGCCTGCAATATTAGCCACATTACTTTTACATAATCTTTTGCATGTCCCCAATCTCTTTTAGCATCAAGATTTCCAACGAAAAATTCATTTTGAATTCCCAAGGCAATTTTAGAAACTGCTCTAGTAATTTTTCTTGTAACAAAAGTTTCTCCTCGAACAGGTGATTCATGATTAAATAAAATTCCATTGCATGCAAAAATATTATATGCTTCCCTATAATTAACTGTTATCCAATAAGCGTAAATTTTTGCAACTCCGTATGGACTTCTTGGATAGAATGGTGTTTTTTCAGACTGAGGAATCTCCTGAACTTTTCCATATAGCTCAGATGTAGAGGCTTGGTAGATTTTTGTCTTATTTTCTAAACCTAAAATTCTTACAGCTTCTAATAATCTCAATGTTCCAATTCCATCAACATTAGCAGTATATTCAGGAGTATCAAAAGATACTCCGACATGACTCATAGCAGCTAAATTATATATTTCATCAGGCATTATTTTCTTAACTAACCTAATTAAATTACTTGTATCAGTCATGTCACTGTAATGTAAGATGAAATTAATATTTTCTATATGTGGATCTTGATACAAATGATCTATACGTTCAGTATTAAATGAAGATGTTCGTCTTTTTAATCCATGTACCTCATAACCTTTTGATAATAATAATTCAGATAGATAAGCTCCATCTTGACCTGTTACGCCAGTAATAATTGCTCTTTTTTTCACTTTATAAATTTATTTTTAAACTGTAGATATTTTAAAAAGTATGAAATTATATTTTTTTTAAAATAATAGTTGGTTAGAGTATATCTTGATTCAGCCTCAATCTCTTTTGCCTTATGTGTATATGATCCGTCAAAAATAATAACGGTTCCTTGTTTGGCAGTAATTTCAATTGGTTGAGATTTAAATTTTTCTTCAAATTTTCTTACATTATTTTCAGAAATTCGAAGATCTACTAATTGCTTTCGTGATAATATACTTTTTATTCTTTGAAAAAAATTAAATTTCACTCTAGAAAAACTTTCAAAATCAAAACCCTTTGACTTTGGTAAAAATAAAAAAGGACCATTTACTGATTTCACATCAGACAAATAAACCATTACTTTGTATTGAGAGAAAAATGAATCTCTATGCCAACCTCCTCCACTGTTTGTTTTATGATTTTTAATAAAGTCTACTTTTCCCCCCAAAACAAAAAGACTTTTTACAGGTGAAAGTTTTAATAAAATATTATTTAAAAAAAAATTATTTTTGAAACTTGCGGCATTATTACTTTTTTTTTCAAACTTAAAAATTCGATTGTCACCAGATGAGTTTTCTTTTCTTTTGGTCTTATATTTTAGTGGATTTTTATTTAATAAATGATCTATTTCATTAATAGTATCCTTACAAAATGTTTCATCAAAATATTGGTCTAATACGCAGTATCCTTCACTATTAATTTTAGAAACAATTTCATCTATTTTATTATTCTTGTTCATTTAAAATACTTTTGTGATTTATTTTTAAAGACAACTTAGCTAATAAAAAACTCTTTTATTTTATTACAAACATAACGAACATCTTCTATATTCAGAGAATAATGAAGAGGAAGCCTTAATAATCTTTGGCTTAACACAGATGTATAATTATCTTTTCCAAAAAAATTTCCATATTTTAATCCAGCAATTGAAGAATGTAATGGCACATAATGAGTTGATGCCTCTATGCCTGACTTTTTTAAAAAATTTCTTAATCTGTTGAGTATTTGAGGTGTTTCTAATATCAAATAAAAAATATGCGCACTATGATTTTCTTTTTCAGTTAAATTTTGAATACTAATTACATCTTTTTCTACTAAAACAGCTAACTCTTGTTTATATTGATCATAAAGTTTATGTCTTTTTTCTTGAATTTTTTCAATTTTTTGGATTTGACCATAAAGATACGAAGCGCTTAACTCATTCATCAGATAGCTACTCCCAAGATTTACCCATGAGTATTTATCAATTTCTCCCCTCATAAATTGAGATCTGTTTGTTCCTTTTTCTCTAATTATTTCAGCTAATTTGATGTATTTTTTACTATTTAAACAAAGTAATCCACCCTCTCCACCACTTGTAAGGTTTTTAGTACTATGAAAACTAAATGTACTTATTTCTCCAAATGTTCCTAAAAACTTATTTTTATATTTACTTCCAATAGAATGGGCGCAATCTTCAATTATAGGAATACTATTCTTCTTGGCTATTTCACAAATTAAATCCATTTCACATGATAAACCTGCATAATGCATAACCACTATTGCCTTGGTTTTTTTTGAAATCGCTTTCTCAAGTAATTTTTCATTCATATTCATTGTTTTTGGATTTATATCAATGAAAATAATTTTTGCCCCCCTTACTGCAAAAGAATTTGCTGCACTCACAAAATTAAAACTACTCATTATAACTTCATCACCATTTTTGATATCAAGAATAAGTGCTGACATGTCTAATGCATTTGAACATGAGCTTATAGTAAGGGCTTTGGAAACACCTAAATAGGATTCAAACCAATCTTGACACTTATTATTAAAAATTCCACTTCCAGATAAATCATTGCTCTTAAGTGCTTTTTTAATATATTTAATCTCGCAACCCTCTTTACATGGTGTAGTAAGTTCAATCATATAAGTTTAATTTAACATTATTTAAAAGTCTTTTATATTATTCTTTATTAATACCTTGTTATATATAAGTTTCCTTTCATCATCATTTTCATTAAACCTTATAGGTATATTAATTATTTCCGTTTTATTGATTTTTGATAAGATAATTTTTGAAGTTATCAGTGCTGTGGAATAAAATCCTAAAATACATTTGGGAAGAAAGTCTAAAGTAGTTAAGTAAATTTCAAAACACACTTCAGGTTTTAATATTTTCAATCCATATCTATTGTAATTCGAAGCAAGTTCTCTTCTATGCGGCATATAAAAAATATTTTGGGGTGAATATCTACTTTTTACTTTTGTGATATAATTTTGATATTGATTAAATGTTAACATATTTGACTCAATAAAATTACTTCCCAATAAAAAAACTAAATCATTAATAGTTTTGTTTTTGATTTTACTTTTTAAATGTAAAAAATTGTTATGACTTAAATACTTAATATTAAGATCTTTAAAAAAGCTAAAATGGATTCCTGACGAAGAATACTTCCATTTAAACAGCTT
>MDTG01106194.1_pt1 | contig 16073 bp, 6 predicted proteins | sample 811421 | NCBI WGS metagenome assembly MDTG01 (sample SAMN05326645, study PRJNA326480) | marine metagenome | isolation source: seawater | place: Pacific Ocean: South East | collected 2011 | reverse complement strand
GCCCGCGAGATGTTCCGCGAACTCCAAGACGGCATCGAGATGAGCACGAAAGGGACGTTCGAGGTGGGCAAATACTACGTGAACAGCACCGATGCCCAAGTGTTGAAGGCGACTCTCACTGGCCCGGAAAACGACGCCGACGCTTTTAAGTTGAACAACGCCAATTCCGAGTACAACTTCGTCATCGAGGCAGGGGCATTGTCCGTCCAGAGCGGGGACCTTGCCGTGGCAAACCAGATGAAGAACGGGAGCATCAATTTCACGACAGAGAGCGGCTACTACGGCGACGAAGCGCTCATTTCGAACGTCACGTCCAACGTGAGCGACTTCGTGCTGAGCATCGTGGACGCAAGCGACTCGTCCGCCAACACGGCCAATTACGGGTACTACAGCAACGAGGATGGTCTGGAACGGAACACGAAGACCTTGGCAGGTGTCATCCAGTTGAACAACGTTGACATTGACATCGATGACGAAAATACACCCATAAAGATCGAAGCGCAAGTGGGCAACAAACTGAGCGGGTCAGGTACGTTTGTGGAAGGCGACTTGGACGTCGAAATGGACGGCATCGATTTCGGCAAGGCAACCTTCGCAAAGAAGGCAGACGAGACGGGCGTCATCGAGATGACCTTGATCTTGGACCAGAACACCTTCCTGCTCGACAACAACATGGAGTTCGAGTTCACCCTGAAACTGTCCACCACCAGCACCGATGGCACGCAGTCATCCACGCTGTTCGTGTTGTACAAGTTCACGGACTTCCAAAAGGGTTACGGCATGCACAGTAGCCAAAACTTCGCGGACCGCAGCACATGGCGTACCCTGCACGAGCAAGACAACGCTTCGTTGGCTAACTTCCACGTGGTGGCGCCAACCCTGAGCGACGTTGAGAACGTGTACTTCCAATCCCGCTCGCAAGACCAGATCTTGGACATCGACGGATTGACGTGGACGTACGACAATACTGTAGGCGCGGAGGCCTACAAGGCCGAGATCGACCTGGCGAAGACCAAGTCGGAGCAGATCAGCGCTTACGGCCGCACCGCCGCCGCAATCCACGCCGACTTGAAGAAGTTGAAGGCAGGCGCAGGCGACTCCTTCGATGTCAGCGTCATGGCCGACTTCTTGTCGAAGCCCGTCCTTGGCGGATTCACCAAGGAGGATGGCGACGACAAGACCTTCCACGCCACCACGGTGTCGATCGCGGACGAGGAAAGGGACCCGGACTCGAGCAAGATCCAAACGTTGAGCGTGACGTACACTGCTGGTGACAAGATCGAACTTGCCTTGAAGATGGACGACGCTAGCCAGAAGGCACTGAACCAGATCAGCGACGACGAGACCGCCCAATCCACGAACCGGAAACAGATTTTCGGTACGGCCGACATCGCCGACAAGATCACACAGTTGGTCAGTTTGGACGGCGTCGCGGTCGCAAACGAAAGAAAGGTCAACGCGTCCAACCTGCCGGCCACCAGCGGCAACTTCGAATTGCAGATCGACTCCGAAGCGTCCGCCGCCAACTTGCTCGGCAACTCGACGCAAGCCAGCATCGACGGCAAGAAGATCCTGAACGTAGGTGGCACGGTAAGTTTGACGAACGAACTGACCATCGCGGCAGGCACCCAGATCATCTTCGGCGACAACGCCTCTTTGGAAGGCAAGTTGACGTGCCAAGGCACAGACAAGGACCCGATCGTCTTCAAGCACGCGAGCGACAGCATCGAAGACATCGGATCCGGCGCCAAGGCAGGACGGTGGGGCTCGGTGACCCTGAGCGACGGGTCGAACCTCGAGGGCTGCGTGTTCCTAGGCGGTGCAGGCACTGGCACCGTTGTCGTTTCCGGCGGCGTCACGATGGCCAACTGCGCGATCTTCAATGCCCAGTCGAAGAGCATCGAGGTCAGTGGTAGCAACTCGATCGATTTCATCACGGTCGGCAACAACGCCAACAACACCGACATTGCAGGCATTTCGAACCTGATCTCGTTGAGTGGCGGCAAGTTCACCAACAGTGGATCGGGCCAAGACGCCTTCGCGGCCGTCAACAAGGAATGGTTCGCGGTGCAGAACCGATTGGACATGCACCTGTCCTACGCTGCACCGGGCACCTACGACCTGACCAAAAATGCCGACAAGGGCGCTGGAGCATTCCTCTTCTTCCGCACGAACCCGATCGGCGGCTTGAACGTCTTCCGCATGGAGTCCGGCCTCGTGGCCCGAGGTGTCTCCCTGTACAACGTCAATTCCGTCACCGCCACCGCTGTCGCGGACCTGTCGTTCGCGAAGCGCGACGCTTTGGTCGACCAGCACATCGGCGATTTGCAACTGGACAACAGCGCGTTGACCTTGAAGAGCGGCAGCATCCCGGCCGGCATCTACGTGTACTTCGACTACGAGTTCTCGCAAGGGTCCGTGCGTCGAAGTTTGGACGACGGCAAGATCCTGCTGTCCCGCACCGCGTCGGAGATCCCAAGCAAGGTACAAATCTCCGTGAGCAACAGCAATCGCGGTGTCTTCGATGTCGACTCCAAAGACCTCACTACAGCGATCGAGATGGAGTACACCGAAGACCCGTCGATCGAGGTCAAGCACCACGAGAAACTCGTGAACCCGTTCCGCAAGGTCATCAAGGGCGGCGACTACGGCAGCACCATCGACGTTGCCGGCATGACCCAAGTCGTCATTGACGGGGCGGTGGTCCTGAAAAACGGCGCGTCCCTCGTCTTCGACGCCAACACGGACATCGTCCTCGTCGAGCGCGAACGCACGGTCGTGCAAGGCGTCTTGTCCTTGCGCGAAGACGAACTGTTGGACTCCATCGCCGAACACAACAGCGGCTACGCGGAGGGTACCTACTTCGACGTGGCACTCGGCGACAAGGGTGGCAAGTGCAAGATCGTCGTGGATGCCGACGGTGCTATCACCGACATCGACGTGACGGCGCAAGGGGCCGGCTACGCTAAGGACGATGAACTCACCATCGCTGCGACCATCAAGGACAGCGACGACAACAACGAACTTGGCAAGGCCATCACCATCACGCTGACGGACGACGATGTCGCGGACGTGTACCCACACGACATGTCCGGGATCGTCGAAAACGGTGGTAGCGTGGAGTTTGGGGCCAACTGTGTGGTGCGGACCGACAGCGACTACCAACTGAAGAAAGAGAGCAGCGGCAAGGTATTGGGTCTCGTGTGCGGTAAGGCCGGAAGCGCCAAGCGATTGTACGTCAACCGGGAGTTGATCAGTTTGGACGTGGAACTTCCAGAAGGCGCGGGCGATGCATCGTTCTTCGTCCCTTGCCGCGTGTCGTGCACCGAGGCCGCCGCCAAGAACTTGGGCCACGCCAACCGGTTGGTGGACGCCATAAGGTTGCCCGCCTCCATCGACGACATGACGATCACCGACGTGGCCTTGCTCGAGGCCGATTTGGAGATTGCAGCATCCAAGACACTTCGCGTCGAGCCGGGTGCCCGTCTGGTCGCCCACAAGAGCATGGCAGAGAAGTTGGGCGGCAGCGCCATGGCGCAACGCACTTTGACCGTCTCTGGAAAATTGCAGTGCGTGGGCGTTGACAACAACAGCCCAGCCGAACTGTGCAACATCAACGTTGCCGGCGCCGGTTCCTTCGAGTTGCGCCACGCCATCGTGGTATTGCAGGACGGCGACAAGTTGGTCCTCGACACTGACGACAACGACACCTTCATCGACTCGATGGAAATTCGGGGCACTGGCTCCGGCACCCAAGAGGGTCTGGAGTTGGGCGCAAACTTGGACAGCCGAACCCAACCATTGGAAGCGCGCAAGATCAAAATGAAGGGCGCCAGCATCAACGTCAAATGCGCCAAGTTGATCCTGCAAGATTGCGACGTGCTGGACATCGACGCTTCGAAGTACGCCATTGAGTGCGAGAAGTACGGTCCCATCGTTCGCAAGATCCGCATCAACGGCGAGAAGTTGGTCCAAGGGGGAAGCGACACCCTCCTCTCCTCGTTGAGCGACGGTTCCTTCTTGAAGGCGGGCGAGCAAGGCCTTGGTGCCGCCTTCGAGAACGACCTGGTCATCTTCAAGGTGGCCGATGCCGCCTTCAACCCCCACGCTCGCTTGTACGCGGAGAGGGAGGCGGCCAGCCCATCGCTCGCGGGCATGACAGACGCGCAGAAAATTGATGCCTTGACGGCCTACAATGCGGGTCGGGCCGATTTCGGCGGCGCTGCGATTGCTGATATCGCCGCCTTGTCGGCCGCGATTGCGATGGCCGGTGACGACGACTACTTCCTGCACGTCGGGCAAACGTTCGACAAGGACGTGGACCAAAAAGCCACGAAGAGGAGCACTACCGTTATCGATGAGCAGTTCAAGGGTCACATGATATTGAAGGGCGAACTGTTGGAGCGCGTGGACCTCGTGTTGACCGCGGAGAGCGCCACGGCAAACGTGTTCGACGACGACAATTTGACCCGCACTGTGGTGGTTCGCACCGAGAAGTGCACGTTCGAAGGGTCCATCGCAAACGGCGCGTTCACCTTCACCCAAAAGCCGGTGCTGCTGCTGAACGGTGGCCGTCGCGATAGTGGATCGCCGACGGCCGGTACCAACGCTGCCATCCGCGAAGACGCTTTCAACGCTTACGCGGCACTGTTGGACCACGAGTTCATGTACCAGTTGATCAATTCCGACGGCGACGTTGGTGCTCCATCGAAGAACCGGTTGTTCGTGAAGCAGGACGCCCTCCACGCCATCAACCTCGACCAAGCGATCGACGGGTCGGCCAACTACAAGTACGACCCATCCATCGTCCAGTCCGAGTACGGTCGTCTGGACAAGGGCGCGTTCCAAATCTCCAAGGCAGGTACCTTGAAGTACGTTGCGATCTGCGGCTCCAAGGGTGGCATCGCGTTGACCGCCGCCGACGAGCACGTCGCAATCCTCCACACCCAAGGCAACGCTGCCTTGGGCACCTTGAAGAACGTGTACATCGAGGATTGCTCCGGACACGCCGTCGAGGGCAGCGCGGTCATCGACACCCGGTTGGAGTGCGTCGACTACGGGAAACGGTTGGTGAACGGGACCATCACCCAGACCGGTGCCAAGATCTACGCCGAGAGCGAGGCCTTGCCACGCGGGGCAGCAAGCACCCAGTTCGACGACTCCGTCGCTGCCGTGCAAGCGCCGCACCAGGCCTTCTGCAACTTGCCCGCGTCCGCTTCCTTTGAAGCCGTATCGGATGCCGATCGCCTCGCCCACTGGTGGAACCCGCTGCGCAAGTTCTCGAGCGCGTACAAGTTCCAAGGGTTGGCGGCCAACGATAGCCAGAACGTCGTGTACGGCCTCCTCGAGACCGACGGCTTGCCGGCGCAACTGAACGATGCCAGCGCCACGAAGGTTGCCGCGTCCCGAATTGGTGCTTCGGCCTACTACGAGTTGAAGAAGAGCAACGCACAGGCCGGCGCACCAAAAGCGCAGTTCAAGACGGTCGGGGAGAACAGCGTTGAGGTCAGCATGGCCGCCGAGTTGACCCTCGCCGAAGACGCTGCCACCTCGCCTGCCTCTGGCAACCGCAGCGACGCCGACGTGACTACCCAACGTACGGACAGGACGGCCAGCGACGATTCCATCGACCTCGCTCAATCCCAGTTGACCTTGGCCGATGCAACAAAGTGGGGACCCATCAAACAGATCGTCTCGGCGACATACACAGACAGCCAGGGAAATGAGTCCTCGTACAACGACCTCCTCTTGCCGGCCAACGACGACGTTGCTGGGTCCGTCAAGTTCGCCGCGACATATTCCGTGCCTCTCGGTACGTACAAGTTCAGCCGCATCGAGTACGCGGTGGCGAAGGACGTGCAGTTCGGTGCGATGGGTTCGATGAACCCTGCCCCTCGCGGGTCCACGGCAAGTGATAACCAACTGTTGACCGTGAACGTTTTGGCCCAGCCCAAGTTGCAGATCAGGACGGCGACCAGCGCAAACGGTTCTTCCGACGCCTTGGATGAACTAGACAATGCTGACGACAGCCGGGTCGTGATCCTGCGCGCGAGCCAATTGAACCAGGGCTACCAGGGCGACGCGAGGATCAAAGCGGTGGCCAAGGTTGAGATTATCAACGCGGATAATATTCCTGGCGTAAATGTTGTGGACCCAGGGAACGCCAAGTTTACCGCCAGCAACACAAAGATCGTTAGCGTGGCAGGCCAGCATACCGCAAAGGACACGAATGGCCAACTGTTGGAGTTGAAGTTGGAAGAAGCCGCGGGCTTGTACGATGGCGCAACCAATTCATTGACCATCCAGAGTGTGATGGAGGCCGAAGTGAAGAACAGCGAGTTCGGCACGCAAGCGTTGACGGTGAAATCAGTCGACGACGTGACCAGTATCGACATCGACAGTGCGTTCTTCGATACGGCGAACAACAACACCCACTTGGTGTGCCGTGACCGCTGGTACGATTTGCCTGCCGACGTTCGCACGATCTCGGCTACGTTGAACAACAACGCCGGCCGCGACCTTGCTGCCGAGACACATTGCGACGTGACGGCCACACAAACACTGGAGAGCACCGACTTGAACACGAAGTTTATCGGCGATTGGACGTGGACGGAGGATCGAGATCCACTTACTGATGCAGTGAGTGGCACGTTTACCTTGGCAGAGAAGAACCAGAAATTGAGTGGCGCCACCACTGGAGATTTGACGATCGACAAGCCAGTCCTCATCATCGAAGACGAGGTCACGCTCAATGGCGATTTGACCTTGGGCGCGGGGTGCAAGCAGATCTTGTTCATGGACGATGCGAAATTGACTGTGAACGGGTTGTTGACGATTGCTGGCAGCGATATCGACAAGCCGGTCTTGGCCAGGCACATCGACGACCACACCCTACAGTTCTGCCAAGGCGAGTTCCAAGGTATCGAGTGCAGCGAAGCCGCCATCGAGGGATTCATGATGGTCGGCGGCGTCAACCAGTTGTCCGTCTCTAAAGGAACTGTGGGTGGCACGACGAACAATGGATCTGTCCGCTTGTTCAACGGTTGCGACACCGCGCTGACCATTGCAGGGAGCGATGCGGTCACCTGCCAGACCATATACATTCGCGGCGCGAAGGAGGCGGTGAAATCCACCAACACCAATGCTAGCACTCAATTGTTGGAGTGCCGCATGGACGATTGCCTGAACACGTGCTTGAACGTCGATGGGGCCGGCAGCAAACTGACACTAGGCAACGTCTTCCTGAACAGTCCGTCAGAACCACGCGACGATGGCAAGCAGACCGTCATGGGATCGGGTAGTGTGGAAGTGGTGACGGGTACCGTGCAGTACCTTGCAGCCAACACACGGGACCGTGGAACGATCGGTGAGATGCTGGACACCTTCTGGACCATCGACGATTCCAATACTGTAGGGAAGGATTTGGCCGATGCCGCCTCGAACCCGCTGGTGGACTACGACCAAGGCGCTGCATCTGACCGCATGGCAACCTTGCAGGCCATGGGCTACGTTCCTACCCAGGCGGCCATCTCGACGGAAGCGTCCTTGGTGTACAAGGAGGAGTATTCCCACTACTACACCGATGCGGCTATGAGCGCAACGGAACGGACGTTGACCGAGAACAGCCAGAGTTACAAGGTGGAGACGAAGGAGTACATGCAAGGTCTGCGGTTCTCCGCCAACCAGTACGTGGCCACCCTCAACAACGATAAGGTGTACATCGACGGCACGGGCAACAACAAGGTTTACAAAGACGCGACTCTGAGTTGGGGTGCGCTAGCAAATCTTCAACTGTTCGCGGGCCAGAGCACGCGAAGCGACGAAGCGAAAACTAGCATTACCAAGAGTAACGAATCTAAGATTACAATGCCTTCCACATTGGCCAACAACGAGTTTGACCTTGAGACCATGGATGCGCAAGCGTACTACGACTTTGCGCGGTTGAAGATCAACGCTACGCCGGCAAGCACCTCTAACAAGGAGACGAAGAGTGCCTCGTACAGCATGTTGAGCACACTTGCTCTGTACGGCGATGCGCCGCAATTCCGTATCTTGTCGAAGGGGGCAGGCGCGAGCGAGGATTACCAGAACACCAATGACCACAACTGGTTGCTGGCTGGCTCCACCGTGACCGGCGAAGGTGCATGTGCCCCGATGGTCGTCTTGACCTTCGACACCTTGCCTTCTGGGCTGGAGCACGACATCCCGATCAAGCAAGGCGCCGACGTCAGTGGAAACGTGTACGGTATCGACACCACCAACAAGAAAATTTTGCTGGGCGAGGTGTCTGGGACATTCAATAATTCTGACAACGTGAGCATTAACAACACGGACTCCGGGCAAGCGCCAACTTCCGTGATGAAGGACAATCGATTGGCCAAAGCATTGCATGCCTCGATGTCCATGACCACCTCCGGCGAGTTGGACTTCAACAACGACACGATGTCGGCACCGTTGGATTTGGAGTACACCATGCAGAACGAGACGTACTTGTCGGTCTTCGATAAACATCCGTTTGGCATCTCCGACAAGCGCCATGCCGACTACGAGTTCGGCAAAATCGACGCGGATCTCATGGAAAGCAACGGCAATTTCTTCTTGGACCGCGATGGGCCTACCTTCGCAAATGACGGGGAGATCGTGATCACTCAGAAGGACAGCATCAACTTGCCAGACGCCGACGATTCCAAGACGACCGAACTCATGGATTTGGCGTACACGATGCCAAACGCCATCACGTTGGGTGGAAGCGATATTGCGCTTGATTTGAACAACAAGACCAACGCCTTGTTGAAGGTCCGAGCATGCATCCGCCCGCACATCCACGCGACGTATTCGTCCGGGCAAGCCGAACCGGGACAAGGAAGAGAAGATTATTCGAGCCAGATCATTCCTAACACCGTCAAGGTCGTTGCCTCTGGAGGTGCCGATATCGCTACCTTGAACATCAGCCCAAGCATACCGGACGACAAGGCACTTGTCCAGGGCAGCGACGCCATCCAATTCATGGACTTCGTTCCAGCGTTCGGCACCGCGCCGACCAACTACAAGGGCGTGGCCCTGACCGAGTTGAAGGATGGCTACCTGTTGGAGTTCAAGCGTGGCAATTTGGATGCCAACACCACACAGGTACATGAAAACGTGTCCGCATTGTTCGAGGTAGTAGGCGATGTCGTTACCATCACCAAGTCGGTGCACGGCTTGGAGGCCAACGCTTTCGTCGAGATTTCTGACGCTTCCGCGGGCAACAACGGCCTGTTCCAAGTGATGCCCAACCCGACAATGAACAAGTTCCGGATCACCAACGCGAACGGGGTGGCGGAGAGCAAGACCGTGACGATCCTCGAAGTGCAAGACATCGGGCTGCAATTGGGGCAAGACAACACTACGTTGCGCACTCGAGATCTGCAGACGACCAAATCGGTTCGTCCAGGCCTGAAGTACAAGGCCAGTTTCGGCGACGCCGCGGCCCTAGGATCGTTCACCTTCACCACGGACCACTTCCCAAGAGTGCAAACGGACCCAACCGCCGGGCAGGTGTCCGGGCGGTACAAGATGATCGATGGCCTCGGCAACCGTTGCGACGACAACGACGCGGCCTTCGATGCCTTGTCCACCATCTTGAGCAACCACGCTTCCTACGTCGGCCCATACGGTGGCATGGCCCTCGTCGAAGATTTGAGCGTCGAATCGTTCTCGAACGTCATGCAACGGCAGCCCAAACTGTTCAAGATCCCAGACGAACAGTTGCACTCCAACCAAGCCCAAGGAAAGACCGGGACCTTGGAAGTTACCGGACACCTCGACAACGGGTTCAAAGCGAAGTTCAAGACCGACTGCTGCCTGTACGTCAATGACACGAACAGCCAATACGCATTGAAGAAGGCGAACGCACCACACGCGGACTCGCAGTCCATCAACGTGCTCCAGAAGACCGACGGGTCTGTGACGTTAAAGGTGGGCGACACATTGACCGACGGTGACGATAATGGCAGTGGTGTGGTTCAGAAGATCGTTGTGACCGGCACAACCATCCAGATTCAACTGGATACCACCGCCAACATCGATGCTTCCTCCTTGGGAAGAACCCTGAAGGTTGGCAACACAGTGGTATTCACCCACAGCAGCAACTTAACATGGACCGTGGGTGCGACGTACTACTCCTCGTCAGCACGGCCAATCCCAGTGGGCAATATGGTCCTCTTCGCCAAGACGCGGGCCGCAACCAACAACTTCAAGGGTTATGGTCTGCTGAAGTCACACACTTTCGCAAACGCTGAAATGCATTTTATCCGCACCACAGACGATCCAGATGCGGCAGATTTCGCCACGAACGAGGACGAGCGTATCAACTGCTCGGTTGGCGACATGGCAATCGGTGACACTGTTGTCTACATGGACACTGAATCTACCGACAAAGACCTTGCTGACAAACCGGGGATTGCGACCTTCAAGTCAGGTCACTCGGGCGTTGGCGCCAGCGTTGAACAACCTATTTTGAATGCTCTTTCGATAGACGATTATGTGGATGCGGACACCAGTTCCGTCGACAACACGGCATCGATCGTAGCAGGAATGACCATTGCTGGCACAGAATTAGTCGTGACAAGCGCCGGGATTGAGGGAGATCGATTCAGAATACGCGTAAATGATACACTCGGTGCGAACGGTTCTCCTGTACCAAGCGGCACGTTGACCTTCCAAGGGTTCGAGAACAATCAGTTCAAGGTCATGCACGAGACCGCCGGGGAGCACCCAGACAAAATGGTGATCATGGGACTTTCCACGCACGGCATCCGCACCAACAGCAACGGTGTGTACGAGAACAAGAAGAACAGGTACTTCTTGCACATGCGACTGGACGACAGGCAAACAGATGCAAGTGGTGACTTGTTCTTGAACAAGGTCATGTTGATCGAGACCGACCTCACCAACCCATACTCGCTGATGAGGACGACGACGGTCGCCAACAACAGCATCGCTGACCTTCAAATGTCCAACGTCATCCGCGGTACCGAGAACGAGGTCATGCCGGGCTACACCACCCGCCCATACGAGACCAAGGAGTTGGAGGTGGTCTCCCTCGACATGAGCAGCAACGCGACCATCGCGAACAACCCTGCCCACTGGGGTGCGGACGTCGCCACGACCCGCGTGCAGGACTTGTCCGGTATCTTGATCGTCGATCCAAACGAGTTGACCGAGCACGGCAGCGCCTTCGTGCAGAATACCGACGCGATCCATGGTACGTTGCAAGCCCTCAAGCGCCCATCCACAGCGAACACCGTGGTGACCGGAGATGCCGGCGCCAAGACAATTACTGTGTCGTTCAGCAACAAGTTGGCGATCCCTGCCAACGGCAAAATGGTGGTTACCGTACCATCGTCTTTCTCCGGCATTCAAACGTCTGTAAGCGCAAACAACATCGACGGGTCCTTGGTCGCGTCGATCAACGGCGAGATCGTGACCATCACGAGGTCGGGTGGAAACGCCACTGAACCCGGCGATGCGCGCAGCGTGACCTTGACGGCGACGACCATGGGCGCCAACAGCACTTCTGGTTTCGAACTGTACATAACCGACGCGTCGAACGGTATACTAGAAAGTGACTACAAGCCGCGCTCTATCACCATCGCATAAGTTTTTAAATGTTATAAAAATGTAAGTTAAATACGTTATTTTTTTTTTATCGTCGTACGCCCAAATACATGCCCGACTGCGACGAGGTGGAAAAGAGTTTGAAGTCCCTGAAACACCGCCACCACGGCCCAAGCCACCGCCATAATGTTCCTCGACGGTGCATCGGCTGCTCCCGCCAAACGTCCCTCCTCCGGACCTTCCCGATCCTCTACCAGCCCACCGTGGCCATTTGCCGAGATTGCGTCGAAAAAAAATGACACCGGTAGAGAAACAAAATGTCGAAGTGGAACACCAGTTACATCCCCTCGACCGAAGACGTCCCTCCTGCCTCCTCCTCGCCCATGCAACTGTTGGCGTTCGGGCCCTTGCAGGCGGGTGCCGCCGTGCTGGTTGCCCTGCTCATCCTGCAACCGCCTTTCGTGATGAACAAGGAGGATGGCTACGAGACCATCTCCATGGTGCGCATCGTGGTGTGGATCTTGCTTTCGATGGTCGCCGTTTGGGCCGGGCCAAAAGTCCTCAACATGTTCTAAAAAAAATATTGGCGTGAATTAAATGTTTAAACTCCTCGGCGCAAGCGGACTCATCGCGGCCGCCACGATGCTCGCCTTGCCGCCCGACAACCCCAGGGAAGCGTCCACGGTGGCGACCAGCGCAATGTACGCGGCGGCGATTGTCGCTGTCCCTCGAATATTCGAAACCAGTGGAGAGGGCGTGGGGAGCACCTTCACCTCCATCGTCCTTCTCATGCACATGCTGGCGCTCACTGGAAAAGACGAGCCCGACGTGGCGCGGAAGAACGAGGCCGATTTGAAGAGCAGCGCCAACTCGTTGATCGCGGGTGTCCTCACGTTCGCCTTCCTCATCAGCGCCATCCAGAAGAAGAAGGAATACTACTCGACGACGGCTGCCAGCGCAAAGGCGTGGATGGTGTCGATGCTGGGCACGGTCCTCTTCCTCCTTCCAGACATACCTTTCCCTGCCGATTCCTACAAGGGATACCTTGTCCGGCAAGTCCAGTACATCGTCCTTGCCTACGTGATCGGATTCTTCATCAGTGGCATCGTGAAGGCGTACAAATAAAAAAAGTGTGCTCCAAGTCATGACAAAAAAAGGGAGACCAAATAGATTTTTTTTACTTCATCATCGCACCGACCAACGCGCCGGCACCGATGAATGCCATGGCCAATTGCTCTTCGCTCACTGGGATCACTTTGTTGACCATATCCGTAATACCGAATTGTGCTTGGCGAAGTGCCAGGACAATAGCGTAGGCGACGAGGCCGCCCAACAGCATGTTTTGACCGTTCATCTTGCCAAGCCCAAGGTCGAATTGGCAATCGTCTTTTTTGCAGAGGAAAAGCGCGGCGCCGACGAGCCCTGCCGCGGCGACAGCGGTCGGGTTATCGCATTTCATTTCTTTGGCGTCGCAGTTGGCAAGCACGGTGTACGCTGCGGCGGCGGCGTAGAGCATCGTGGCCGCATCAAGACCAGATTTACCACCGGCCAACGGGACGTATGTCGAAAGGGAGGATAAACCGCTGCTGGCGGTGGACATGCTTCGTAGTGAACTGGCGGAGGACATGTGGGATGTGTGTTTTATACGTGCCCACAGAAAAAAAAATCATGCGTTGACCGTCCACCGGAAATATTCCAGTAATACTATCAAAAGGACCAACATGAACACGAAGCAAGACACGCCATCGATATCGTCCGACGACACGAAAGATTTTTTCCTATATGTGTACAAGGGTGAGAAGAACAGCGACGAAGCCCTCTCCATATTGCGTCGAAACCCAACTTTCTCGTCGAGGTGCGCCGTCAAGGACATTTCCACACTGCCGGATATCCCGGCTTTTTTGCAGGGCGTGCCTACCATGTACGTCAAAAAAACCAAGTTGGTCCTCTGTGGGACGAAGTGCCTCCAATCGATCGAGGAGCAGCAGAAGAAAGAGTTGAAGCCGATGAACCAGTCGATGACCAGCAACTACCAGCCAGCGCCAGGAAAGAAGGAGAGCCCGGACAAATACGGGGATGGGAAGGTTAGCGACGACGCTTTACAGTCCTACTTGGCGCGAAGAGGGTGAGGCACACTCTCGGCACACTAGCATAGGCACACCATGGCGAACAACGTTGTGCAGGTTGCTTGTAGTGTAGTTGCATACTTGGCAGAAATCTTCCTCCAAGTCGTGGAAGAGCGGGTTAGCGATGGAGTCGTCGCTAACAGGGCAACAGCAGGCGGACCCCATAGTGTCGTTTGATGTGTCGGTACAAAAAAGTACAAAAATATCCGGCGGTATACCGCCCGCAAAACCACTCAATTTATAAAATGCGCATTTCAGTGGAGTCGGTGAATCTTTTTTTTCTACCCTCTGTCTGCTCACTATACACGCACACGGAGCGCTCAGACACGCACACACGTTTATGCACAACAGGAATCGATCACACACAAGGATAAAAGACACGAGAACCATGACATCAATCAAAAAGGAGCCATATCAACAGTACATCACTGATCTTCTTGATTTGGAGGACAGTGCCCTTCGAAAAAAGTTGGAAACGCGCAAGTTCGAACTCACTGCTGAGGACTGGAAATTTCAACGTTCTGTATGTCTCGAGACGTTGCTCAAAGTGTACACAGGGCGCACATTCAAGAGCGCTACGTTCGCGTGGTTGTTGCTAGACAATCGCGTACACACAAAAACAATAATACAAAAATGCCTGGAGTTTATTCTGGCAACAAATGATCTTCGCTACTACACACTGGTCGACTGGCTTCGGAAATTTAACAAGGAAAATGCCGTGGGGGTGGAATTTCCACAGACGTTTTCGATAAACCTAAACTATATTTGGGACTTTGGATTGAGCAACGAAACGGAATTGGAGGGCAAAACAACGGCAAACGAGACGTTGTTTCGCATGGAGATCGACGAATCCTCAGAGACGAAACGCAATGAGTTGATCAACCTTGAGCAATTGGCCATGAATATCGGCGACGGGGACGACAATGTTGGACAACTTCTATATTTGTTTACCAAAGAATTCTTAATCCGTGGCACAAGCGACCTATGGAAAAAGTGCATGAAGCATCTTCTACAGCCCATTCACATCGATGGTGTCAAAATGATGCTGGAACTGAACCACAAGCACCACGATTACGTGGAACAGTGGAATTTGCAAGCGACCATGCTGAGGATGGTGTATAACGACGATGGTCAAATAAGGGGATCGGACGATGAATTCATCGAGGTCGTACAGTTGATCGACTCGTACGCAAACTCGAGGAAGCCAAACAACTTCGAAAACAAATTGATTGCTTCTGAGGATAAAAAGAAAAAAATGAAGGACTTTCTTGGAAGGTTTGAGATTCAGGAGCAAATCACGCCAGGTCGCCCAGAGGACATCAACTACTGAAATCATAAAAAAATAAAATATATTTCAAATATTTTTTTACATGTACATATCAAATAGGATTATATTATATGGGATGCTGCGAATCCTCGATGGTGGAACCGCCAAGGCCACCGACGGTCAAACGTCGGCGAAGGGAACGTCTAAAGCCACCCGAAATCTTCTACGTGGTTCGTGACACCTCAGACAATCCGCAAGAGTGCTCGATATGCATGGAGCCCATGCATGAGTACGTCATTTTCCCCTGTGCCCATCGTTTCCATAAGGCGTGCGCGACGAATTGGGTGTGGCGGCACTCCGATGGGTCGTGCCCGGTTTGCCGCATCAACATTTTTACGTTGGAGTTCCCGGAAATACTTCGACCGCCAGAACCTCCCCCCTTAGAACAGGAAGCCGTAGAGGAGGAAGTCGTTGATGGCGACGTGGAGGAGCGGGAAGATAGCGATCATGATACTTCCGAATCCGACCTTGAGGGTTCCGTAAGCAGCCATAGCAGCGATGGGGAAGATACAGAGGAAGAGGAGGATTCGGACGGGCCACCTGGAACCCCCGTTCGCAACCGCCTGTTCCACCATCGGCAGGAACAGCATCTGCATACCGTAGTAAGCCACCGTGGCCATCGCCAGCGTGTTCGGGAAGCGTGGGTTGCCTAACGCCAGTTTCCCAAGGAAAAATAAGTTCATGGCGTAGGCGACTGTGGCAGCGCCGAGCAGGTAGGTCCACATCGACGGTGGAACGTTTCCCCAGAACATGGACAAGGTTTTGCCGGCCATCTGATGCTTGTACCCCACCCACAGGGCAACCTGCGTGATGATGAGCGTGGCGAGGAGAGTCACGTTCATTTTTTTTTTAAGCACATGGAAAAAAGAACATGCTTCGCAGCAGCACAAACCAAGGCCCGCAAGGTCCACCCGGGCCTGAAGGCCCAATTGGACCTAAAGGCGAGCAAGGCATACAGGGAGAGCAAGGCATACAGGGCGAGCAAGGCATACAGGGCGAGCAAGGCATACAGGGCGAGCAAG
>MDTG01382886.1_pt1 | contig 16074 bp, 14 predicted proteins | sample 811421 | NCBI WGS metagenome assembly MDTG01 (sample SAMN05326645, study PRJNA326480) | marine metagenome | isolation source: seawater | place: Pacific Ocean: South East | collected 2011 | reverse complement strand
GGGGTATCAACTTTCTTGTTTTGGTAAATACTTGCAAAATATTTTTATAGCCCTTTTTCCAAATGAGTTTTGTAATTTATATGTTCTTGTGGCAAAAAAATGAATGTAGGCATAACACTTCGTGTTGATAATCTTCCAGAGAGACAGGAAAAAAGGGAGGCAGTTGACCAGTCCCTAATCAGATGGGTAATTGAAGCGGGGCACACTCCCATTTTAATTCCTAATTTGTTATTTAATGGGAATACGTCAGACGATAATTTTCTTAGAGTGTTTTTAAGCGCAACGAACGTTCAGGGATTGATACTCAGTGGAGGCCATGACGTTGGTTTAATGCCAGAGCGCGATCTTACAGAATATTTTTTATTAGATTGGGCAGAGCAAAATAAATTACCGGTTCTTGGTATCTGCCGTGGCATGCAAATCATGTCCCTACACGCTGGAACAAAATTAGTCAAAATTGATGGTCACATAGCGACGCGACATAAATTAATTACACGTGGATTAAATGGCGTATGGCCTGATGTTGTTAATAGCTACCATGGTAAAACGGTTGCGGAATGCCCTGTGGATTACTCAATCGCTGCAACGACTTCTAGTGGTCATATCGAGGCAATAACCCACAACATTCTTCCTTGGGAGGGGTGGATGTGGCACCCGGAGAGGGAAGTTTCATTTTGTGAGATAGAATTGGTTCGGTTCAGGAGGTTGGTAGATGATGAAAACTAACAAAGCTATAATATTAGCAGCTGGTGAGGGGAAAAGGCTGAGACCGTATACCGATGATAGACCAAAATGCTTGATGGAAGTGGGAGGTAGAAGTCTTTTGGATTACCAGTTATCAATACTTCGATCAGAAGATGTTAATCAAATTACATTAGTGGGAGGGTACAAGTCCACTGCTCTTGAACAGATTGCTGACACACAACTTGTCATCAATCAAGACTATGCATCTAGCAATATGATCTGGTCTCTGATATGCGCAAAAGAACAGTTTGACGGAGGTGCAATTATAAGTTACGGCGACATTGTTTATTCCAGAAAGTGTTTGCAAGACTTACTGCACTCTACAGCAGATATCGCTGTAGCTGTTGATACTAATTGGCTGAAGTACTGGTCAAGTAGGAGTGATGATCCTCTCTCTGACCTCGAGTCGCTTAAACTTCAACCTGAAACCAAACTAATAAGTGATATAGGGCAAAGACCAAGTTCAATTGACGAAATTCAAGGGCAATACATGGGGGTGATAAAGCTTAGCGCGTCGGGCGCTCATGTTTTTACTCTAGCATTGGAAAAAGCAAAAAAAACAGGTTCTCTCGGCGCTAAGAGGCTTAAGGATGCGTTTATGACAGATTTTCTTCAGGAATTGGTAGTGTCTGGAGCCGACGTAGAAGCCGTATTTGTTGATGATGAATGGGTTGAAGTTGATACGATTAATGACCTGAAGTCTGACAGCACTCGTGAAAGGCTATCGAGGATAAGCGGCTTGTAGTTTAAGCCCTGTAGACTGAAATAAAAAACTACAAGTAGTTGAACTAGTCTAACCGACATATCATAGGGTTTAGTCAGCCGTAAAGTTGGGAGTATTGTTTTGAACAGGGCTTTAGAAAAAACGCTTGTGGTTGACAGCTTAAATCTATTTAGCACGTTAAAGTTGGTTCGCTTATTTAAACATATTGATTTTGTGAAATTGCTTGATGACCCTCAAAGAGGGCATTTCCTATTTAAATCAATTTTAAGAGTTTTTAAAATCAAAGTTGAGATTTTAGACTTTGCAGTGTCAAACATTAAATCGCCAAATGGTGAGAGCATTTGGATATCCTCTCTAAAAGACTCAACTCCACTTGCGTACTCGGGCTCTAACACAATTGTAAAAGAACTAGATGATATTGAACGCTTAATTAACTCAAGTGTTGTTGAGTCTCTACGTTTGGCCTCTGCCAAATTTCTTGATGCAGAATTGCGCCCTATTATTAAAAGGATCTTGGTTGCAAATGCGATTAAGCGTGACGGCGCCATTAATATGCTTCTGAAAAAGCCCTCGGTTACGGCCGACCTTATAGTTTACGCTGAAAATCTAAATATCAACCTAAAATTTTATAGGCAACACTCATCCGCCGGCTTCATTTTTTTAAAACAAATTTACCAAACGTTTGGTAAATTATTTGTTTATCGCCTCAAAAGCCTAGGAAAAAAAGCAAAGGGCGATTTCTTGCCAGCAGACATCATAAGTTTTAATGATGACACAATCACGTTGGATTTTTCATATCGGACACCACTCCACTGGCTAGAAAGTGTTTTAGAGACACAGAAAATACGAACGTGTTTGTTGATCAGGGGTGACCAAAATATTTTTAGCGCATGTGAGCAAACAAAATTAAAAGCTCTGAGTGTTGATACTCTGGACTTGAATTCAATACATTGCTCTACAGTCTCCAGAGTACAAACACCAGGGGTCTTATTGTTGGAAAAAGCACTTTCTGCGATCTTTTGGAAATGGTTTTTGAGACCCACAAATTATAATCTCAATCATACGATGCATTTGTTTAGTCTTATTTGGTTTGCAGTTCGGTTGGCTAAGTTTTGTACCAAGTTAAAAGTCAAGGGTTACGTTTTTGCTGAGAGTTACAACATATACAGTTACAGCATGGTGCTGGCGTGTAAGGTATCTGGCATCCAATCAATTGCTTATCAATACTCACTTTTGTTTCGCCCCTCTCTTTCGATGATGTCTCTAGCTGATTGTCAATTAGTGTTTTCTGAAGGGGCAAAAAAGTCTTTTTCCTTTGGCACAATTAAGCCAAAAGAATTTATTGTTGCCAGTTACCTATACGAAAATAATCTAAGCAGGATAAATCAGAGGGCAGCGCTTCAAAGAAAGGTTTTAAAAGAACAAGGGGCTGATCTGATAATTGGTTATTTTGATGAAAATATTAATCGTTTAAAGGACCGTTGGAACGTTCTGGGGCTTGAATATCATAAGAAAGAGATCACGGCCCTTGCGAGCCTTGTTTTAAAGTTTCCAAACGTGGCAGTTGTTCTTAAACCACAATTTTTAATTAATTCCGCCAAGATTCTTTATGAGAGTGATGAGGTCATCAGCTCAGCCTTTGCTACAGGCAGATTTATCGAAATGATCCATGGAGGTGGTGCCAGAAATATTGTTTTTGCTGGTGAAGTTGGCCAAATATGTGACATCTGTATTGGAAACAAAGTCGGAGCAACTGCGTGCTTAGAGAGTGTTTTGCAAGGGTGCAGAGCTCTATTAATCAACCCATTAAATGTGAAAGGCATTTGGGATTGCTACTTTGACAGAGAAAATATAACGTTCGCGAATGTACACGAGGCGGTTTTTGCTACACTTGAGTGGCATCGTAACTCAAGAAATTCAGATCTGGGCGACTGGTCAGGTTTTTTAAGTGACATATCTACAAGTAATAAGCCCACGTTAGAAAACGTTATCATCTCCAAGGTTTTTAAAAATATTAATTAAAGTAACCGGAGCTGATGTTGTAAATAAAAAATTCCACACACATGCGTTTTTAATTTCAGTTCTTTGTCTCGTTTTCAGTTTGCCACATTTAATTTTTTTCAGAACTTGATGTGACAATACGTCTGGCATTGTTAGCCTGTATTATTATGTTTTCTTCCGTCCAACTCTTGCCAGGTTATATTAGCTCTCCGTTCTCAATCATCTTGAGTATCTGGACAAGCGTGTTTTTTTGCTTCCTCTAAATCATCTATTGTTTCGTAAGTTAGACCACAACCTCTTTTTGACTCTTCAAGACGGTGCTTATTTTCGCGATGGTTTTCTAAACTCAATAAAACCGGCCCTCGCGTTTTTACACTTTGTTGGTTGGCGCTTGCGCTTGGCATTAGTGGAAAGAGTCATTTTGGAAAAAGCTAAATACTGATCTGAACCGAGATCGAGCATCACCCCGAGGAGTGCTTCTAACTGCTATTTTCATTATTCCCTAACTCCTTGTTAACATTTACGAAGGGCGACAAGCGCTGTTATCGCAATCGGGGTATGAAGAAACACTGATTAAATTTATTTTCTTTGATGCATCCTTCATCCTTTTACGGCTTAACTGTAATAAAAAAGTAACCGAAACTTTGTCGGCTATTTTTTACAGGCTGTACTATGGAGGCCTTGAACAATATTCTTCAATTTCTTATGAATTTATTCTTAAGGAATATGATGCGTCTTTTGTAAGTTATTTTCTTTCGTATTTATCAAAAAAATTTGTTTACTTGATAGCTCCAGGAACAATATATCAAGAGGCTTACGCGTCATGGTCTCAGAAATTTTACGACGTGCTTTTGCGCGTGACCCCTGATACACTCTTTGCTCGTGTCAAGCTTTTAATGAATCTGAATATTCATCCGTATTCTTTGTTCGGCTTGTTCATAATACCTTTTTTCATTTTCACCCCCGTTTTTTTGTATTGTTTTAGTAAGTGTCTGGTTTTATTTTTTAAAAATTTCTTGGGGCGATTACCGAGGACAACTCTCATTTTTTTTTGGCAGTGTGTTAAATTGTTATGGTATTGAGACTGACATTGCAAACGCATTGCATTTGACTGTGATTATTATTCTTATTTACTGGGTAATGCGCATGCTGTCTGTTAGCCTGAGACCCTTAAAAAAATGGGATCTCCACAAAAGGTAGTCAAATGATCTCTGCGATTATCCCTACCAAGAATCGACTGCTTTCGTTGATGGAAGCGGTTCGATCTATAATCAGGCAAGATTGTCTTCCGTCAGAATTAATTATCATTGACCAAAGCGAGGAGCCTTGCAATCAAGTTTTGTCTGAGCTTGTAAAAAACCAAAACATCAAATTAAAATATATCCATGACACAACAATATCATCTCTGGTAGAAGCAAAAAAAATTGGGATTACTGAAGTAACACAAGATATCATATGTTTTCTGGAAGACGATATAATACTAGACCATGACTATTTTTCTGCTGTTCTAGAGGGGTTTGAACGACGTGAAGGAATGGTTGGCTGCTGTGGAATTATAAAAAATCAACCACACTCATCTTGGTTGTATAAATTTTTTCATGGGTTTTTTTTCCGAGGAATTTTGTATGACCCAAGAATAAAAATTTTTGATAGTTTTACAACCGGTCTTGTGCCTTGCAACATGCTGTCTGGCGGTCTCTCAAGTTGGAGGGCGTGCGTTTTTAGAGAAGTAGAGTTCGATGTTGAAAATGGCTTTTTTATGCTCGAAGATGTAGAATTTTCAACCAGAGTGGGAAGGGTTTTTGAGTTTGGCTTATTTGTTAATGCAGCTGCAAAAGCCTTTCATGAGTTGTCTTCTTTGAATCGATTGGATCACGGCGCCCGTCAAAGGCAAAAAATTAAAGAAGCTGTCTTATTTTATAAAAAACGAAAGAACTGGGATGGAGCGTTGATGGGGCTAACGTTAGCTTTGCTTTGGTGGCTAGCGGAGGCGGTGTTGCGTTCATTTCAAACAATTTCTTTTCGGCCGCTTGTTGGGGGGGTGACAGGCCTTCTTGATGGTATAACTGCTAAAATAAAAGCCAGTTGTAACGAGGAATAGATGTCAAATTTGAATGAAGACTCTAAAACAATTGCTGGCTTTGCTGATGAATGGCAAAGATTTGACCAATCAGCGCTCGACGAGGAAGAATTAAAAGTACTATTTGATAGGTACTTTTCGATATTTCCTTGGCCAGCTATCAACGGAGACGCTGTCGGGTTTGATATGGGGTGTGGGAGTGGACGATGGGCTAAATTAGTCGCGCCACGTGTTGGTTGGCTTCACTGTGTTGAGCCGAGCGATGCAATAGATGTGGCAAAAAAAAACCTGCATGGGAATGCAAATTGTTCTTTTCATAAATGCGCTGCCGGACAATATTTTTGCCCTATAGAAAGCATGGATTTTGGGTACTCTTTGGGTGTTTTGCATCATGTGCCGGACACCGCTCAGAGTATAAAAGATTGTGTAAAGCTTCTAAAACCTGGTGCGCCATTCTTACTATACCTCTATTATTCCCTCGACAATCGCGGGCTAATTTACAGGCTTGCTTGGCGTGCCAGCGACCTGCTGAGGGGTGTAACGAGCAGAATGCCACATCCAATTCGGTATCTAATTTCTCAGCTTTCTGCCTTTTTTATTTACTGGCCACTCGCCAGACTGTCACGGTCCCTCGAAATCCTTGGTTTTAAAAAAATTGCGTCTCGACTCCCCTTGTCGCCTTACAGCAGTTTGAGTTTTTACACAATGCGAACAGACGCTTTAGACAGGTTTGGCACGAGGCTAGAAAAAAGGTTTGCTAAAAAACAAATTCAGAAACTGATGGAAGAAGCGGGGCTTGAAAATATCAGCTTCAGCGAAACAATTCCATACTGGGTATCTTTGGGTTACAAATCTTAATGTGTGGCATCGCAGGCTTCCTTCATCGGCGGACGTTTCATGTTGAAACTTCAAAAGCCATAGCGACAGAAATGATTGAGGCAATCAAGCATCGAGGGCCAGATGCGCTAGGGGTTTGGGCCGATGATTTTGTGGCGTTCTCCCATGCCCGTCTCTCAATTTTAGACCTGAGTGATGCCGGTTTGCAACCGATGGTATCCTCATCAGGTAGATACGTCCTAGTTTTTAATGGTGAAATCTATAATCACAATGAAATTAGAGCAGACATAAAAAAAGTTAATTTTTCTAATAACTGGCGTGGATCCTCTGACACGGAAACCCTTGCTGAAGCTATTGATGCTTTTGGTTTTGTTGAGGCAGTTCAAAAAATTAATGGAATGTTTTCGATAGCAGTTTGGGATAGAAGGGAACAGTTGCTGCATCTTTGTAGAGACAGGCTGGGTGAAAAACCTTTGTATTATGGTTGGGTAGGGACAGGTTTAAAACGTAGTTTTGTGTTTGCATCAGAATTAAAATCGATCCTTAAACACCCACTTTTTGAAAAGAATATAAATCAAAATTCATTGGGCTCTTTTATGAGGCGTGGGTATGTTCCTGACCCTAATTGCATATATCAAGGGATATATAAATTATTGCCTGCCCACCATATTACATTGAGTCAAAGAAGCTTGTTTGAAAATTTACTGCCAACTTCAAAGCCTTTTTGGTCGTTGTCAAGTGTGGCACAGCTGGGAGTTGCTTCTTCGGGTACCTTTAGTGTTGAAGGAATCTCTGAAAAATTTGGGTCTCTTCTTATGGGCGCAGTTAGAAAGCAAATGCTATCTGATGTTCCTGTGGGTGCTTTTCTATCGGGAGGGCTGGATTCTTCTCTAATTGTCTCTTTGATGCAAGAGCAATCAATCAGGCCAGTTAAGACCTTCACAATTGGTTTTGAAAACAATAATTATAATGAAGCGCCTTTTGCAAAGTCCGTTTCTGATTACCTCGGCACTGAACATTTTGAACTTTATGTAAACCAAAGAGATGCCCAAAATGTGATCCCGCTTCTTCCAAAAATTTATGATGAACCTTTTTCTGATTCCTCACAGATTCCCAGTTTTTTGATATCCCACCTTGCTAAGGAGCATGTAAAAGTAGTTCTAACAGGAGATGGAGGAGATGAAGTATTTGGAGGCTATAATCGATATTTAGCCGTGGAGGGTCTTTGGAAAAGTATGCAAGGCCTTCCACTAAGCTTGAGGAAAAATATAGCCGCCATCATAAGTATTTTTCCCGAAGAACGGTTGAACTGTGTGGCGAAACACTTGCCAATTTTAAATAAATATTCGAATTTTGGAGAAAAACTAAAAAAGACAGGCGGTGCGATTCAACAAGACACGGTTAGTGACCTCTACAATTATTTTTCAAGTCAATGGCATGGCAGCTCGGTAATGAAGTCACCAGTTAAAGATTTGTTAGTTCACGATGCGTTTCTTTCAAGAGAATTTCTTGACTTTGATAATGCGCAAAAAATGATGTTAGTTGACTCACTTACGTATTTGCCGGGAGATATCTTAACAAAGGTAGACCGGGCTTCAATGGCTAACTCTCTAGAAACACGTGCGCCTTTTCTTGATAGAGATATCGTTGAGTTTGCCTGGCAAATCCCACAAAAATTCAAAATTTCTAAAGGCCAAGGAAAATGGATAATGCGCCAACAACTATTTAAAAGAGTTCCAGAAACAATTTTTGACAGGCCTAAAATGGGCTTTGGCGTGCCAATAGGAAATTGGCTGAAAGGAGAACTACGAGATTGGGCAGATTCACTAATAAACGCCTCGAGGATTAATGCCGAGGGTGTCTTTGATGCAACGATAGTTCAGAAAAAGTGGAATGAACATCTCTCAGGAAAGAAGAATTGGGAAAATCAGTTGTGGACGATTTTAATGTTTCAAGCATGGAAAGATGAATACTTTTAGAATATTGGTATTTTTTGAGAGCAACGGTATGAAACGACGATTAGTTTTTGTGGTTAACAGTCTTGATAGCTTTGAATCCCATCGGTTTCCAATTGCTGTTTCAGCATTGAAAGAAGGGTATGATGTATTCATTATTTACGGAGAATCAAGAACTGCAAAATTGTCACAATTTGTATCTATTGGTATCAAATTAATTAAGGTCTCAGGGAGGCGTGGGAGCACCAATATTTTTTTGGAAGTTATTTATGCTCTTGAATTGTTTTCCATAGTAAGAAACCTAAAACCAGATCTGATACATTTGATTACCCTGAAACCTATATTGTATGGAGGGATTGCGGCTTGGTTCTGTTCAGTCCCTGCATTGGTCATTGCTGTTACTGGGATGGGAAGCATCATTATAAAAAGAAGTTTAATAGCATCAGCCTTTAAAGCTTTGATCAGAAGTGCATTGAGAATAGTTACGCTTCACTCTAATCATACCATAATTGTCCAAAATATTGATGATAAAGCTGATTTAATTGCATGGGGAGTGGCGAAGTCCAAAAATGTTAGGTTGATAGCAGGGTCTGGAGTAGATCTTAGCCAATTTTGTATGACAGACGAGCATGATGCAATCCCGGTAGTAACTTTTTTGGGACGACTGATTAAAGACAAGGGTTTCAGTGAGTTCGTTGATGCTGTACGAATTTTACGAAATAGAGGTATCTTGGCTCGATTCTGGGTTGTGGGATCTCCCGACTATGAGAATCCAACGTCAGTTTCTAAAAACGAGTTAGAGAAGCTTTCTGACGAAAATGTTGTTGAGCTTTTAGGTTATCGTGAAAATGTGACCGAAATTTATAACGAGACAAATATTGTTTGTTTGCCATCTTACCGAGAAGGCTTGCCTAAAAGTTTAATCGAGGCTGCTGCATGTGGCCGAGCTATTGTAACAACCGATGTTCCGGGGTGTAGGGATGCAATAACGCCTGATGTAACTGGGTTTTTGGTGCCCGCGAAATCGCCAAATGCGTTAGCTGATAAGATCCAGACATTGATAGAAAACCCTGATTTGCGTAAACAAATGGGCGGGGCAGGTAGAGCGTTAGCGGAAAAAAATTTTGCAATCGAAAAAATAGTTTCACAGCACCTTGCAATTTACGAAGATTTACAAAATCAATAAACGCATGAGGTAATGTGCAAGCTCTTTAGTGTATAATGATTTGATCGTGAGAAACTCAAAGATAATTTTTTAAAATTGACAAAGATTTGACTTTTTTGGCAGAGCTTTCCTCTGGCCTGGCTCTAAAATCTTTAAGGTCTAAACAGGGAATTTATTTATGAAACGGAGCTTTGATTTGCTGTTTGGCATTTTGGGTGCTGCCACGCTGCTCCTTCCGATTTCTATTGTGGCTGTCCTTGTATGGTTGACCTCTCCCGGGCCAGTACTTTATTGGTCTGATCGAGTGGGCAAAGGCAATAAAGTTTTCAAGATGCCTAAATTCAGGAGCATGAAAGTCGACACACCCATTGTTGCCACAAATCTCTTAGTTGACCCAACTAGTTACCTCACTCCGGTAGGTTCATTTTTGCGAAATACAAGTTTGGATGAGTTGCCGCAAATCTGGAGTATCATTATCGGCGATATGAGTTTTGTTGGGCCAAGACCGGCATTGTTCAATCAATTGGACCTAATTACAATGCGCAAGAAAAAGGGGGTAAATCATTTGGTGCCTGGCTTGACAGGTTGGGCTCAAGTTAATGGGCGCGATGAATTATCCATAGATCAAAAAGTAGCGATGGATGTTGAGTATCTCCAGCGGATGAGCGTTTGGTTTGACGTGAAGATTTTGTGGCTTACCGTCCTCAAAGTTCTACAGCGCTATGGTGTATCGCATTAATGGGGCTGCCACTTAGCTGCCAGACGTTTCACTCTTGGTTGTTATAGAGGTGATTCTGTTGAACTGTGGTCCCCAACTGCCTCAATAGATTGATTGTCTGATGCAGTAACGCCCAAGACTCTGTTGGAAATAGAGAAAATAATTTTAAATTGTTTTTTTGTTCTAAAATTACACAACTGTTGTTGGCACATTTGTTATCAGTGCATCAAGGGTCCTTATTCCAACATATCATATAACTTTGTCAAATTTGCTCTACTTGACGTTTGCCACTATGCGCCTAAACCTGCGAGATGGAGAGCCTTCTTGTCTCTGAGGACTTGGAAGCTATCATAGATTTTGACGCGCGCGTTGAGTAGCCGAATGCTTATTACGTTGAATTTTTTCAGTCTTTTTAAGTGGTTGCCATCGCCTAGGGTTGAACTCAAACCTTCAGCTAAACGAGCTGTGAAGCAAACGCCAAGGTGCGTTGTCGAGCTAAGATTGGACGAGTGCTACGAGCGCATAGATAAACATTTTATCCTATAATCAGCCATTTAGGTGTTCAGGGAAGGGTGGTGATTGATTGACGACAGATCCAAAAGCATTCAGGCAGTAAATAAAATAGAAGTGAAATTGCTGACAGTAAAAATCGTAGATCGCAAAAACCATGAGGATCCATTTATGCAAAACGAAACCGATATCTACGCTTGAAAAAAAGATGTTTGGTAGGGCTAGCCTATCAGATATTTAAATGTCCAGAAGGTAGTCCCTAAATTTTCATTTGGGATTAATTTGAGTGTCCATATTCCCGACTGAGAAATATAGTTAGTTGTAGATTTTTTTAGTTCTTGTCACGAAGTGGAAGCGGCACGATTTTATCTGGTTCAGCATCACCTCGTACAATAAAGACGTCACTTGAGTTGGCAAGGTCTGAAACGCCGTCGGCAACTATGGCAATCATTTGATATAGCTTTTGGTGATCACCAACACGAATGGCATCGCGGGTAGTGGTCAACAACCCCTTCAATTTGTCTTGTGTCATTGGTGTTTCGGCAGTGGTGTTGATGCGGGGGTGGATTGTTCCCATCAAATTTGCGTTATAGGTAAGTTCCTCAAATAATTTCTCGCCCGGTCGCAGGCCAGAAACAGTGATGGCAATCTCATCATCTTTTAGACTTTCCCCGCCATTCAAAATTGGCCGCATTCCCGATAGGTACACCATTCGTTTGGCTAAATCCACAATCTTGATTGGCTTTCCCATATCCAAAACAAATACATCACCGCCTTCGGCAATTGACCCAGCTTGAATTACCAACTGGGCAGCTTCAGTAATGGTCATGAAATAACGCGTGACATCAAGGTGGGTCACTGTAATTGGCCCGCCTTTCTCAATCTGTTTTTTGAACAGCGGCACCACCGATCCTGACGATCCCAAAACATTGCCAAACCGTACAATTGAAAAACAGGTATCTGTTTTTTTTGTTGGCATGGTTTGGCAGATAATTTCGGCAAGCCGTTTGGACGCGCCCATGAAATTGGTTGGGTTTACGGCCTTGTCAGTTGAAACAAGAATAAAATGTTTTATTTTTGCGGCAATGGCAAGCTCGGCCATGTTGAATGTGCCAAAAACATTATTCACAATGCATTGCATCACATTTTGTTCCATTAGCGGCACATGTTTATATGCGGCTGCGTGATAAGTTGTATCAACAGCAAAGCGATCAAAAATATTTTCAATAAATGAACGATCTTGCACCGATCCGATCAGTGGAATAAGGTCAATTACATGGCTGGATGGATGCTGTTTTAGTTCCTCTAGCAAGGTGAAGATGGCGAATTCTGATACATCCAGTAAGATGAGTTTTCGTGGGTTCCACAAGATGATTTGTCGGCATAGCTCGCTGCCAATAGATCCGCCAGCACCCGTGACAAGAACCGTTTTTTCAGCGATGGTTTTTGCCATAAGGTCAGGATTATGCTGTACGGGTTCTCGTCCCAGTAAATCCTCAATTTTTATCGCTTTCAGCTCGGCAATTTCAAACCCACCCGATATTAAGCTTGAGATACTAGGGATGGTTTTTACCTTCAGCGGATGATCTGGCAGCATATCAAAAACCCGTCGGCGTGTTGTGTCAATATCGCTTGGGATAGCTAAAAGCAGGGTCTCGACGTCTAGTTTTTTGAATTTTTTCTTGGCATGACTCAGATTGCTAATAGGAACGCCGCCAATATTTTTGCCATCCAGTTCACCATTATCATCAATAAACAACCTAACGCGATAATTTGGGCTTTTCCGTAATGCCTCCAAGAGTTGGATACCAGCAGGACCCACGCCATAGATCGCAACATTTTCTCGTTGTGCCTTTGTTATGTTCTGGCCAAGAGCGCGAATGAAAAGACGCATCGCTGTGGCAAACGCGCATAAAAGCGTTGCATAGATCAGGGGAACTGAACGTGGCATCTCAAGTTCAAGTAAAAGGGTGCCAGAAAGCAACGCAGCGCAAGATATAGCGCTGCCAATCGCTATGCTGTAAGCAGTTTCGATCGAAATATGCCGTGTTAAATTATTATACAATCCCTGCGCTGCAAAAACCGCAAGGGTTGTGAGCATAGCAATCAAAGCCCCGATATAGGTATCAAGCCGGAAGAGATAATCAGTTGTCTCAAGGCGCATGATAAAGGCCAGTAAAAGCGCGATCGGGGCAACCAAACCGTCAAAGGCGATTTGAAGTAACCGCTTTTTCCAACGATCAAGGCCAAACAACCAGGCTCTAAAATTTTGCTTTGGTCCAGACATGCGCATTGCCAAAAACCTTTGCTGCTAAATCAAAATTACTTAATTAGAAAAACTATATCTGACAATCTGAGTATGAGCCGTGTTAACGTTTCTTGCAATTTGATATTTATATACTTTCAGGGCAGTGCCTGAAAGCGAATTTGTTTGGAGTTTGCTGCCGCTTTCCAATTTCTTTTTGGCTTTCACCTATGTTAGTAAAAAGGTTGTAGCATTGCAGCGCTGAAATGCTTTGTTGCCCATTACTTTTTTCTTTGTTGTGCCGTCGTTAATTTGAACTGGAGTTTTGTTTGAAAACGCTTATTACTGGCGCTGCTGGGTTCATCGGTATGAATTGCGCATTGCGTTTGCTTGATCGTGGTGACGAGGTCATTGGTATTGATAATCTTAATGATTATTATGATGTGTCCTTGAAACAGGCGCGTCTAGCAAGGTTAGAGCCCAACGCAAAATTCGCCTTTCATAAGATTGATATCAGTGACCGCGATGCAATGGCTGATCTGTTTGCTTTGTTCAAGCCTGATTGTGTCATTCATCTCGCTGCGCAAGCCGGTGTGCGTTATTCATTAACAAATCCGCATGCTTATATCGACGCCAACCTTCAGGGTTTTGTGAATATTCTGGAAGGTTGTCGGCATCATCAGATTGGCCATCTTGTTTATGCCAGTTCATCTTCGGTTTATGGCGGCAATGAAAACATGCCTTTTAGCGAGCATGATAATATCGATCACCCTCTGAGCCTTTATGCTGCCTCGAAAAAAGCCAATGAATTGATGGCGCATACCTACAGCCATCTATATAACCTGCCGACAACCGGATTAAGGTTTTTTACCGTTTACGGCCCATGGGGGCGGCCTGATATGGCCTTGTTTCTTTTCGCCAATGCAATGCTGAAGGGGGATCCGATCGACGTGTTCAATGATGGCAAGATGGTTCGTGACTTCACCTTTATTGACGATATCGTCGAAGGGGTTATTCGCGTCCTTGACAAGCCAGCAACGCCGGACGTGAAATTTGATGCCTTACATCCTGATCCGGCAACGTCAAATGCGCCATATCGGGTTTTCAATATTGGTAATGGTAATCCAACCCCGCTGATGTCTTATATTTTGGCGTTGGAATCAGCACTTGGCGTCACGGCAAAGAAGAATTTTTTGCCAATGCAGCCTGGTGATGTGCCAGCAACATCGGCCGATACAAGTGAACTTGGGAAATGGGTTGGGTTCCAGCCTGATACAAATGTTGGCGTTGGCGTTCAAAAATTTGCTGAATGGTATTTGAGCCATTACTCAAAAAAGAGCTAAATTTAGAAAGCTGCTGTTGTGAGTAAAACCCGTCAAACGATAGAACCATCCGTCAAAGCAATGTTTTGGGACATATGGACAGGGCTTGGTGACGCGCTTGCCGCGCTGCCGCGCTGGGAAAAGGGGTTTCATATTTTCTGGCTTCTTGGCCCCTTTATCCTGTTGATTGAGCGCAGCCCAGCCGATATCTGGCTTTCGGTTTTGGCGATTGCCTTTGTCACTCGCGCAATTTTCAAACGCGATGGGGCTTGGCTTCGGGTTCTCTGGGTCAAGGCCTGTTTTTTGTTTCTGGCGGTTTGCATGCTGTCCTCAGCGATGTCGGCGATACCATCCTATGCATTTTCTGAAGGGCTTGCTTGGTTTCGTTTTCCCTTATTTGCTATGGCAACGGCTTTTTGGCTTGGTACGGACAGGCGGCTTTTGTATGCGATGCTAATATCGACCGCGTTTGGCATGTTTTTAATGACTGGTATTTTGACTGCTGAAATGATTATTGAAGGGCAAAAAGGTGGGCGGCTGTCGTGGCCTTATAATGATCTGGTGTCTGGCAATTACCTGTCCAAGGTTGGTTTGCCAGCCTTTACCATCATGTTGGCCCTAGCTATCGGTGCCAAACCAAGGCTGGCATCGATCATGGGTGGTCTGTCTTTGATCAGTATCATGATGTCGGTTCTGACCGGCGAGCGGATCAATTTCTTGATCAGGGCTTGTGGTGGCATGTTGGCAGCTCTCGTATGGCAACCAAATTGGCGGCGCTATATGATCCTTGTTATTGTTGAAATTTTCGCAGTTGTTGCTGTTTTTATGGCAATTCCAAATGTTCAGGACCGGTTCATCAATGCGGTTGTGAACAGTCTGCCAACAGGTCCGCATAGCGATTATTACCAAGTCATGGGCGCTGGGCTGACCGTTTTTGAAACATCACCTGTGTTGGGGATTGGTCCTGCAACACATCGTGAATTATGCCCATCTATTGTTGGTGAGACTGCTGAATTCCGTTGTGATAATCATCCTCATAATTTCTATATTCAATTGCTAACTGAGACAGGGGTTATCGGCCTTGTTGCTGGCAGTTTGATGATCATCTGCATTATCTGGGCAGCTTTTGCTGGCTGGCGAAAAAACCGTGCCAATGTTGTTGCCGCAACCAGTTTTGTGGTTCCTTTCGGTTTGTTCTTCCCGATTCAGTCAACCGGCGATTTCTTTGGTCAATGGAACAATATTTTCATGTGGAGCGCGATTGCCCTCGCACTTGCCGCGGCCAGAACCCTTGTTCCGGGTAAACCCAAATAGCCTTTCGCCCGCTATCCACGCCCGATAAAGGGCATTTTTGGTGCCATCACCGTCATGAATTGAACATTGGCATCAAGCGGCAGATTTGCCATATGCAAAACCGAAGATGCCACATGCGTCACATCCATTGTGGCTTCGGAGCGAATGCTGCCATCGGGTTGCGGCATGCCGGTGGTCATTGCCTGCGCCATATCGGTTAGCGCATTGCCAATATCAATTTGTGACGCGCAGATGTCAAAAGGCCGCCCATCAAGCGACAGGCTTTTGGTCAGGCCGGTGATCGCGTGTTTAGTGCTAGTATAGGGAATTGATCCCGGACGTGGTGCATGCGCCGAAATTGATCCATTATTGATGATACGCCCGCCTTGGGGTGATTGTTCGCGCATGATTTTAAAGGTGGCGCGGGCGCACAAAAATGATCCGGTCTGGTTGATTGAGACAACATCCAGCCATGTTTGC
>MDTG01380236.1_pt1 | contig 16074 bp, 14 predicted proteins | sample 811421 | NCBI WGS metagenome assembly MDTG01 (sample SAMN05326645, study PRJNA326480) | marine metagenome | isolation source: seawater | place: Pacific Ocean: South East | collected 2011 | reverse complement strand
ATTTTTAAATAGAAGATTAAATATAACAAATGGATATAGTCCTATCCATACTTTGAATTGAGATTTGTATTCAAATAGATATTTTAAATATTGAAAACGGTGTGAAAATTTTACATTAATTTTCAATAATTTTCCGTTAATTTTTAAAGGTTTTTGAACTTTGTAAGGAAAAAGCTTTGTATCCGCGTTATAAAAAGAAAATTGAAATGCCAAAATATTTTTTTTACTATAATTCTTCAGAATTTTTAGGATTATTACATTACAAGCATCATGATCTTCATTCCCTCCCTCATAGGCATGAGTAAATAATTCAATTTTTCCATCAAGATCTTTTAAATAATTTAATAAAAAATCATAACAAAATTTTAAGTTTTTGAATAATTTACAACTATTAATATTATTTTCTCTACCAAAAAAAATAATATCTTTTTTTTTTACTTGCATTTTTTTTAAAACTTTCAAACTTTCCTTATCCCTCTCTGATAAACTCTTTTTTGATATTTTTTTTTTAAGATATCCATTTGTCATAAAAAAAATTTTTATTTTCCTTTTATTTTTTAATGCTAATCTAATGTTTTCAAAAATACATATTTCATCATCTTGATGAGATAATATAAATATTGAATATTTCATTTATTTTTACGAAGTTTTTTTATGTGGTTGATTAGTGAGTCTAAACCAAATCCAAAATAAAAAGATAAAAAAATTAAATTTGGTACTAAGTATCTCGTTGTACCTACCCATCCTAAAACTACAATATAAAGAGAACAAATTAAAAAAATATTTATGGCTAAATTTCTATTTTCATTTTTACTAATTATCATACTTATAAAACCAATTAGGCATAATGAGTAGATTATCAAACTATATGGAATTTTATAATAAAACTGATAGAAATAATTCTCCCAATAATTATTTATAGTCTTATCTGTAGTGTATGCATTTTGAACTGTAAAAGGATCTAATATTAATGCCTGTAAAGATTTCCAAATGTGGTATCTGATAAAATATAAAAAATTTTCTTTTAACGCATTTTTAAAATATTGATGTTGGTAAGCTGCTAGTTTTAATCTATCTTCCTCTTTTTTAATATTTATATTGTTTTCTTTAATCCATTCAGATCTTTTAAAATATTTTTCCTCATTAGTCTCTTTATTTAGTTTATGAGCCACCAAGTAGAAAGGAGCATCTTTTTGATCCCAGGGTATGACATAAAAATTACCAGATCTAATAAAATTAGAATATCCTAAAAAGAAAACAACTAATAAATATCCGATAAAACAGGAAGAGATTAAAGGCAACGCCTCTTTTCTAAAGTTAATTATGAAAGCAATCATAAAAGGTAAAATTAGATATAAAGATACATTTCTTTGTAAAAAACTCAGCCCTATCAACAGACCTATTATAAAACTATTAAGTTTACTCTTGCTTATTTTTATGAAGAAATAAATTATCAATAACAACATAGAAAAATATAATGACTCTGTCCAATATGAACTATGATACTGTATGATTGTTGGCTCTAAAGCTAAAAAACTAACTATAAAAATACTAATCCGATTTGAAAATTTTCTTCTAATTTCTTTAGCTAATAGAATCAAAATTAAGTAGTAAATTATAGATTGAATTATTGGAATACCAAATTTAAAATTATTTATTACAAACTTTCCATTAGTATCTTTTATTTTCTCGTCAATAGTTATGAAATATAAAGCTATAAATTTAGGATATAAATATATTGATTGGTGCTCTTCTCCAGATTTAAAAAAATTTTTTCCACTTTCCAAGTCTTTTTTGAAAAGATAAGCATAGGTCCAATATTCCCGTACATCAGTTCTAATAATTGAATGTTCTAAATTTCCATTTTCAAGAATTCTATAATTATCATATTTTTTTGTATTAATAACGCCTAAAATTACAGAATAAATAAATCCAACTAAAATAATGAAAGCAATTATTTTTGTTCGATCAAATTGTATCATTATAATTAATTATTTAATAATAAGTATCATAATGATATTTAAATTTAAATAATATACAAATTAATCATTAAATATCAATAAAGATTTTGTTAAATTGAATATTACTGATTCATATTGTTTTAAATGATATAAATTTTTTTATGAAAATTTTAATTTTAGACCCTTACAAAAAAGCTGACTATAGAATCTGTAAAGACACCAACGGGGGATATGGAACTGCGAATAATTTTGGTAATAAATTGATACCTAAAATACTAAAATATTTATTAAAAAAAAAAAGTGATTATCCATCTTTACATGTGGCATATACTTATGCAGTTTTGAAAGAGTTAAGACATCAGGTTGATTATGAGAAAAATTTACCAAAAGACTTTAACACCTATGATTTATTTATAGTCGTAAGTTCAATTGTATGCTGTGAAACTGAATTAGAGAATATTAAATTTTTAAAATCAAAGAATAAAAAAATTTTTGTAATAGGACCATTTTCAACAAATAATCCTAAAATTTATTCTGATGCTGGAGCAACAGTAATATTAGGAGAATCTGAATTTTACTTTCTTTCCAATAAAGATTTTAAAAAAGATTTTGATAAGGATATCATTCGTTTTGATCATTTTTTACAATTAGATGATTTACCTTTTCCAAAATGGGATTTGATGATCAAGGATTTTAAAGGTGTTGATAAATTATATGGGAATTTAAAAAGTGTTACAATTTTAGCAACTAGGGGGTGTCCTTACTCATGTTTTCATTATTGTGTATATCCACTTTCTCAAGGTAGAAAAGTCAGACAAAGATCACCAGAAAATATTATAAAAGAAATGAAATATTGGAAGGAAAATCATAATGTCAAAATGTTTATATTTAGAGATCCAGTTTTTTCTATAAATAGAAAACATACAATAGAACTTTGTAATTTATTAATAAAAGAAAAATTAGATATAAAATTTGCTATAGAAACACATTTAAGAATTTTAGATAGTGAGCTTCTGGATTTACTAATTAAGAGTGGATTAAAGGCTACCATTGTAGGAGTTGAAAGTGCTAATCAAGATGTTTTAAAAAATTCAAATAGATTTACTGTGAAGAAAGATGAACAATTGATCAAAATAAGAGAATTAGAAAAAAAAAATATTCAAGTTTCATCAATGTTTATACTTGGTTTTCCACATGACAATTTTGTTACAATGAACGAAACTATAAATTATGCAAAACAACTTAACACAACTTATTCACTTTTTAATATTTGGACACCTTACCCGGGAACCCCAGTATTTAATTCCTATAAAGATAAGATAATTAAAAACAAGTATGAGTCTTTCGATATGAATACACTTGTATTTAAACATCAGAATCTTACAGAAAAAAATATTAGCGATTACTTATCTAAAGCATATACAAAATATTATTTTAGATTAAATTGGTTGATTAAATATTTAAAAAGTTTTTATCACCCTAACAAAATAATATAATGACCAAAATTGGGATAACCGGTTCGACTGGTAGTTTAGGTAAAATAATATTAAAAAATTATACTAGAATTTCATTTTCAAAATTCAAGGGTGATATAAGAAATAAAAATGAAATTAATGAATGGATTGAAAAAAATAACTTAGATACAATAATTCATTTAGCAGCAGTAGTTCCAATTAAACAAGTCAATAAAAATAAAAAAAAGGCATGGCAGGTGAATTATATAGGAACTAAAAATGTTGTTGATGCTTCAATTAAAAACAACATAAAGTGGTTTTTTTTCTCATCTACATCTCATGTATATAACTCATCAAGAAAGCCAATATCAGAAGGAAGTATAAAAAATCCCATTTCATTTTACGGTAAAACAAAGCTTATGGCCGAAAAATATATCATTCAAAATTTTAAAAAAAAAAAAATCCCTTTCTGTATTGGAAGAATATTTAGTACAACAAATAAAAATCAAAAAAAAAATTATCTTGTACCTGACTTAAAAAAGAAGATTAGAGCGTCAAGAAAAAAAATTATTTTAAAAAATTTAAATCATTATAGAGATTTTATTTCGATGGAAGATATTACAAAGATCATATTTCTATTGTGGAAAAAAAAATATAAAGGTATCCTAAATTTAGGATCAGGCAAACCTATTTTTTTGAAAAATATAGCATTAAAAATTTCTCAAAAATTTAAAAAAGAAATTCATTTTAAAGATAATAGAGTTACAACATATTTAATTGCAGATACTAAAGAACTAAAAAAAATATATAAAAAAAAGCTCAACAAAAGTCTGGAGAAAATGATTTTTTGACATGATTAAAATTCTTTTTGAAAGCAGTATTTTTCTTCACCAGAAAATTGGTGGGATATCAAATTATATTGTAAAAATTAATGAAAGATTAAAAGAATATAATATTAATTCAAAAATTGTGTCTATTATTACAATCAATGATTATTTGGCAAAAAAAAATTTAAACAATTTATCTTTTTTTAAAATAAAAAAAATTCCAAAATTTTGTAGAAATTTTTTTTTTTACATAAATGATTTTTTTTTCCTGTTTTATATCAAGATCTACAAACCAGATTTAATACATTTTTCTTATTATAATAGTAGATTGATTTCAAAGTTAAAAGTACCATATGTGGTTACAATTTATGATTTAATTCATGAAAAGTTTGATTTAAATGATAAACAATTTCCAAAAAATAAAATGTTAGATAATGCCAAACATATAATTTGTATTTCTAACACTACTAAAAAAGATTTGATCGAAAAGTATAATGTTGACCAGAATAAAATTAGCACTGTTTATTTGGGAGTAGATAATCAAAATTCTTATATAGAAAGAAAAGAAAATTATATACTATATGTTGGTGATAGAAAAGGTTACAAAAATTTTGAAAATTTAGTTAAAGCCTTCGGAAATTCATCCTTTTTAAAAAAAGGTTACAGATTAATTTGCTTTGGAGGTGAAAAATTTACTCATGAAGAAGAATTTTTATTCAATCAATTAGGGATAAATGAAAATTTATTTCAAAAATTTGGAAATGAAAAATATTTAAAAGAATACTATAAAAAAGCCAGTTTATTTGTATCAACAAGTCTTTATGAAGGTTTTGGTTTAACAAATTTAGAAGCTATGAGCTCTGGATGTCCTGTTTTATGTAGTGATATTTCTGTATTTAAGGAAGTTCTTGGAGATTCTTGTGAATACTTTAATCCAAATAGTATTAAGTCTATCCAAAACAAAATGGAGAAAATTTTAGAATCACAAAATGAACAAAAAAGACTTATTAAATTGGGTTTGAACAAAATTAAAGATTATTCTTGGGATAAGTGTGCATATAGTACATCTAAAATTTATAAAAGATTAATAAGTGAAAAATAACCTAATTTCAGTTTTAATTACAAATTACAATAAATCAAAGTTTTTATATAAAAGTTTAAGTAGTTTATACTCACAAAATTATCAGAATTATGAAATTATTCTTTATGACGATTGTTCTTCTGATAACTCAGTTCAGATTATAAATAGTTTTAAAAAGGTCAATCTTATAAGAAATAAAAAAAGGAAAGAATACTCTCCAGCATTAAATCAGATAAATGGTCTTAAAAGAGCTTATTTTAAATCAAAGGGTAACATAATTTGTTTAATGGACTCTGATGATTATTTTAAGAGGGAAAAATTAAAAAAGGTTAACGAGTATTTTAGATTACATAAAGAAAAAAAGGTTTTATATAATTTACCAATTGTTTCACTAAAGAATAATTTTAAAATGATTGAGAAAAAAAGAAACCCCAATATTTGGCCTATTATTTTTCCTACAAGTTGCATTTCTGTGAAAAGAAAATATTTTAAATTATTTCTTAAAAATATTGAGATTAATAGCTATAAAAATTTAGAAATTGACGCCAGAATTAATATTTTTTTTAATTTTTACCTTAATGAATATAATGTTATCAATAAAAGATTGACTCATTATAATTTCGATGACTTTGGAATTACATCCAATATTCCTAAATATTCAAGAAAGTGGTGGTTCAGAAGATCTGAGGCTTTCGATTATTTAAAATTAGTTTTAAGTAAAAAGAAAAAAAAATTTAAGTTAAATTTTGATTGTATAATTACAAATTTCGTGGCTAAATTTTTAAATTATCTTTTATGACAATCTTTATATATTTTTATCTTATAGCTTTTTCTATGATTGGATATGGAGTTGTTACTAGTAAACTTTTAAATATTAGACAAAATTGTTTTGGAATTTATGGTATTTTAGGTTTTACATTCTTAGCTTTTATTTCATATTTAAGTTCTATTTTTACAAGTCATAATTTATTTTTTAATTCAATAATTTTTTTTTTTGGTCTACTATTATTTTTTTATTATTTAAGAAATATTGAAAATTTTAAAAAACAATTTTTATTATTCAATTGTATTTGTTTAATCTCAATATTTTTCATAATGGTTTCAAAAAACCATGATGATTTTCCATACTACCATTTTCCATATATATCTCTTTTGACAGAATATTCTCATCCAATCGGTTTAGGTTTAATCAATAATGGTTTCAGAAGCCCATCATCAATTTTTTTTGTTAGCTCGATGTTTTATTTGCCAAAGTCTGAAATTTATTTATTTCATTTATCACCAGCATTTATTCTTATATTTACAAATATTATTTTTTTAAAAACAATTTTTAGTAAAGAAATTTACTTAAAGAATAAATTCTATAATTTTTATAGTCTTTTTGTATTTTGTTTTATAAATATTTTTTTTTACAGATTAGCGGAGCATGGCACTGATAGATCAGGCATGATATTATTGTTAGTTGCCTATAATTACTTAATATATATTTGTAATTGTGACAAGAAACTCAATAATTATGAAACTGATTTATTTAAGATTTTCACGATTTTGATTTTTTTTGTTGTATCAATAAAACCATTTTTTTTAATAAACTTACCTTTATTTTTGATAATTCTTTATAACAAATATACAAGAGAAGTATTTTTAAACATACTTTTTTCACCAATTTTTTTTTATAGTTTATCTTTTTTATTTTTTTCTATTATTTTTACCTTTTTAAACTCAAGTTGTTTGATCTTTCCATTGCCAGAAACTTGTTTTACCAATTTAGAGTGGTCAATAGATAGAGTTATTGTTGAAGATGTAAAATTATGGTTTGAGCTCTGGGCAAAAAGTGGAGCTAGACCAAATTTTATAGTTGAAAATAGAGATGCCTATGTAAGTAATTTTAATTGGTTAGCTGGCTGGTTTCAAAATTATTTTTTCAATAAAGTTTCAAATTTCTTATTAGGAATTATTTTTGTTATCATTATTTTTTACATTACGTACTTCAGATATAATTTAAGAAAAGAAATAAATAAAACACGAATTAATATGGTTTATTTCTTCTTAATAATTTTTTTTATTGAGTGGTTTTTACAGCATCCTACATTAAGATATGGAGGATACCATCTTTTTGCTTTACTTTTTTTTATACCAGTCTCTATACACTTAAGTAGTCTTAATTTAGAATTTAAAGATTATTATAAAAGAACACTGATCTTAGTTTTAGTTGTTGCAACAATATTTATAGCCAGGAATACATCAAGACTCATTAATGAAAATAAATTGTACGGATACAATATTCTCAAAAATCCTAATTATAAATTTATCGGTGGAGATGAAAATTTTTACTATAGGTATGATAAACATTTCAAAAATAAAAAAAATTATTCATTTATTAATTTTTTTGGTAAAAAAATAATTATTTTAAATATTGATTAAATAAATTATGAAAGAAGTCTATTATTGGTCTCCCTGTTTAACTAAGGTTGGAACTTACAAGTCGACCATCAATTCTGCAATATCTTTAGCGAAATATTCTAAAAACCAGTATTCTGTTAAAATAATTAATTCATGCGGAGAATGGGACTCTCAGAAAGAACTGTTTAAGAAGAATAAAATTGAATTAATAAATTTAGGATTTAATTATTTTAAATTTTTACCTAAAACTGGCTTTTTGAAAAGCAGATTTTCATACTTAATAATTTTCATTTTATCGTTTTTTCCATTAATGAAATTAATTCTTAAAGAAAAACCTCATTTTCTTATTATCCATTTGCTTACTATTTTACCTTTGTTAATAAATTCTATAAAAAAAAATAAAACTAAAATAGTTTTGCGAATTTCAGGTTTTCCAAAATTAAACTTTTTCAGAAGAACAATTTGGAAAATCTCATCCAAGAATATTTACAAAATTACATGTCCATCAGAACAATTGAAAAAACAAGTAATTTTAAAAAAAATATTTTTAGAGAGTAAAATTTATTTTTTACCAGATCCCATAATAAAAATGAGCGAATTTAAAAACCTTTTTAAAAAAGATAGAGATTTATCAAAAAAGAGATATTTCATTTCTGTAGGAAGATTAACTAATCAAAAAAACTTTGAGTATTTGATTGAGGAATTTACTGAATTTACTAAAATCAATTCTGATTATGATCTTTATATTTTTGGGGATGGAGAAGATCGAATTAAGCTACAAGGTCAAATAGAAAAAAAAAAAATTCATGATAGGATTTTCCTTAAAGGTTACTCAAATCAAATAAATTTTCACATGAAAAATGCTGAGTCTTTTATTCTTTCGTCTTTATGGGAAGATCCAGGTTTTGTATTAATTGAGGCAGCAATGAACAACTTATTTATCATATCTAGCAATTGTAAAAATGGACCAAGTGAATTTCTTAGTAATGGAAAAGGTGGTATTTTATTTGAAAGTAACAAAAAAAATGCTTTATTAAATTCTTTGAAAGAATTTTTAAATCTCAAAGACTCAAAAAATTATTATTCTAAAATTAAATTTGCTAAAATAAATTGCAGAAAATATACATTATTGAGTCATTATAATTTATTTAAATCTAATATTTTATGATTTTAAGTATGGTAAAAGCATGAGGTAATACTTCATTAAATTTTTATTTAAATCATATCTATTAAGAGAATTATAAGTAAAATTTATTTTAGTTTTTAATTTTTTTTTATTTTTATAAAAATATAATATTAATTTTGAAAGTTTCTTATAGTCACCTATATTAAATAAAAAACCACCTTTTCCATTACTAAGAATTTCTCTTGGACCTGTTGGACAATCGGTTGAAATTATAAACTTTTTTAATACTGCAGCCTCTAATAAAACATTTGGAAGTCCCTCATATTTTGATGATAATATGAACAAATCAGACTTTGAAATGAAAGGGTATGGATTTTCTAAATAATTTTTAATTTTAACAAACTTACTTAAATTTTTTTTTTTAATAAAGTTCTTTAGACTGTTTTTTTCCTCACCACTTCCAATTATTAATAATCTAACTTTTATTTTATTTTTTATCAGATTCATAGATTTTAGAAGAGTAATCTGATTTTTTTGATCAGTCAGTCTGCCAATATTGATAATATTTATGCCTTTATCTAAAAAATTATATTTTATCTTTTCTTTAGATCTTTTTTTTATTTCATTAAGATTTAGTGGATTGAATATATTTTCAACTTTAATATTAAATTTACTTTCCATTTGTTTTTTGAAATCAAGACTGTTTACAACCAAATTATCTGCCAATGATATTATTTTTTTATAGATAAATTTTTTCAAAAAATTGTGGTACCATCCAGATGGTGAAGAATTACTACGAACGATTACTTTTGTACCTAACAATTTACAAATTATAATACAGTAAATATTCGCCTGGAAAGAAAAAACAACTGAATTTTTATTATTTCTAAGAAACTTAAATAGCTCAAAAAGACATATTATATATTTAATTCTTATACCAATATTTACTGGGTATTTTTTTTTTGGATAAATAAATTTAATATTTTTGCTAAATTTCTTCTGAAATTTATTTGAAATTGTACATATTTTTAAATTACCTATTTTTTTGGATAAGTAGTTAGATATCAAAAAGAGATTTTTTTCCACCCCACCACCACCAATAAAAGGGATAAAGATAATTAGATTTTTTTTTGTTTTAATCATTAAATTAAATAGATAGATAATTAATTTATTTTAAATAAAAAATTAATAAAGTAAATTAAACATTAAAATTTATGTATAATTTAAAAGTTTTAAACATACAAAATTTAAACGTTTTTTTGATTTCTGTTTTACCAATAGGTTTAGTTTTTGGTAGTTTGATTAGTAATTTAATAATCATAACAATTTGTATCTTTTTTATTTTAGAATTATTTTTTAAGAAAGATTTATTTTATTTAAATCAAAAAAACTTTTATTTTTTGATAATTATAAATTTATACATTTTTCTCAATTCATTTTTCATATCTGATAATAATGAGAGTATTATTAAGTCTTTAGGATTTTTTAGATTTATTATTCTCGCTTATGCTATTTCATATTATTTTAACAAATCAGGTGATTATATTTTGAAAATATGGTCTTTATTTTTTTTAATAGTAAGTTTTGATATTATATTTGAATATATATTTGGGAAAAATATTTTTGGTTTTGAATCTCTTTATGATGGAAGATTGGCAAGTTTTACTAACGATGAATATAAAATAGGAGGTTATTATTTTGGATTTATATTTTTGTGTTTGCTTTATCTTAAACAACGAAAAGATTTTCTTTTTTTAACATTTACGATTATTTTTCTACTAATATCTTTATTAATTGGTGAGAGATCAAATTTTATTAAAGTTTTTATGATGTATCTTATATTTTTTTTATTTCTTTATGAGATCTCTTTTATAAAAAAAATAAGCGTAATTTTGGTATTTACTTTACTTACCACCTTATTCATTTTTAGTGTCCCATCTTTTAAGATAAGATTTATTGATCAAATTTTTAATAAAATATTAATTAAAGTAGATCAAACTAATAAAAAAGAAAAAATTTATAAAGATATCATTTCAAATAATAGACATTTAAGTCACTACTATATTGCAAGCAAGATTATTAAAGAAAATACTTTGTTTGGATCGGGATTTAAATCTTTTAGAATAGAAAGTTTTAAAGAAAAATATCAAGAAGATAAAATTGATGGAGCTTCCACTCATCCTCATCAATTTCACTTTGAAATTTTATCAGAACTAGGATTAATTGGATATGTTTTAATTATATCAAATATATTTTATGTATTATTTAGAAATTTTAGTCTTAAAAATGATTTTATGTTTAAAAGTGCTTTTTTATTCATAATAGTATCTTTAGTACCATTTTTACCATCTGGAAGTTTTTTTACATCCTACGGAGCAACAATTTTCTTTATAAATTATTCTTTTTTAATTCGACCAAACGTCTCAAATAAGTTAAAAAATCAAAGTGAGTAATCTTACACTGCTAATTCCAGCAAACAAAGAGTCAGAGTCTTTACCTATATTTTTAAATGAGCTAAATGATTATTCTTATAAAAAGATGGTAGTTCTACAAGATGAGGATGTTGAAACTTTAAATGCGATTTCAAATTTTAAAGATGTTGAAATATTCATGCAAAAAAGAAAAGGATATGGAAGTGCTCTCAAAGAAGGTTTAAAGAATATTAACACTGAGTTTTTTTGTATTATAAATGCAGATGGATCAATGGATCCAAAATATTTGAGTGAAATGTTGTCACTATGTCAGAAAAAAGATTTCGTATTTGCCTCAAGGTATTTGAAAGGTGGAGGTAGTGATGATGATACTATCATTACATTAATTGGTAATAAATGCTTTTCTTTAATTGGGAATTTGTTATTTAATATAAACTTATCTGATATTCTTTATACTTTTATAATTGGAAAAACAAATTCTGTAAAACTGCTAGACTTAAGTTATCATGATTTCAGAATATGTGTTGAAATACCGATTTTGGCAAAAATGAAAAATTTTAATTGTATATCACTGCCAAGCAAAGAAAGAAAAAGAATTGCTGGATTTAAGAAAGTTAATGCTTTAATAGATGGTTTTTTAATTCTCACAGCAATTATTGAGCTATTTTTTAGAAAAATTTTTAAATCTACTTAATTTATTTTTTTATTAAGATACATTGTCCCATGTAATTTTTAATAAAATGATATTTTTTGTGATATTTTTTTTCTATCATGTAAATAAATTTTTTAATACCATTTACTCCCCAGATACCAAAATCGTCAAAAATTATTATGCCTCCTGAAACAACTTTATTCTGAATAAAATTAAAAACTTTTCTTGTATCATCGAAAGTGTTTACATCAATATGACAAAGTTTTATTTTCTTAACATTCACAGTTATATTCTTTGGAAAATATGCTTTAAAAACATGAGTATTAAATAATTTAAGTCTTTTTATATTTCTTTTAACAAAATTAATATCATCGTAATAGAACACCTCTTTTTTATGCATCCCGTCATCTTTTTTAAATCCTGAAAAACTATCAAAAAGATAAGTTTTGCCTTTCTTGTTTTTTTTTGACATTATAAATCCTGAACCACCTAATAAACATCCAATATCTAGAATTAATCCATTTAAATCTTGTACATTTTTAGAACATTGCCAAAGTGTATAAGCTCTTGGTAGATCTAAAAAAGTAAACTCTTTTATTAAATTGAAAAAGTTTAAAAATTCAAGGTCTTTTTTCCATGGAGCATGTGTTGCTACAGATATAATGATTTCATCTTTATCATCAAGTTTACAAAATATGTTAACAAAAAATCTTATTACATTTTGAATTATTTTTTTGGTAAATTTGAGAATAAAACTTTTTTTATTACCGTACGGATGAATTATATTTTTCATAAAAAAGTTTTATCGCACACAAGACATCTATATTTTTGGTTTTTCAAAGTTAAAAAACATTCATCACAGTTATTACATTTAGTTTTAAATTTATAGGTTTTATTAATTTCATAAAATTTCTGTCTTATAAATATTGATTTAAGTTTTATCGAAATTAAATCAAAAAAACTTATCAAAATTTGAAGTTTAGGAATTTTAGATTTTCCTTTATTTCTATCTTTAAAATGTATTGGAATCTCAATTAAATTAGCACTTAATTCCTTCATTAACCACACCAATTTCACTCCTAAGCTATATCCCTGTGCGTTTAATTCATTAAAAGGTAATTTCTTCAAAAGTCTAACACTATAAACTCTAAAATAAGTAGTAATTTCATTTAAATTAATCTTAAGTAACTTTTTTGCAAAAAAATTACCGCAAATTGATATAATTTTTCTTAATCCTTTATAATCACTTTTAGCGCCCTTACAAAATCTTGAACCTATAACAAAATTATTTGTTCCAGCAGCTTTTAATAAAACAGGAATATAAATAGGATCATGAGAAAAGTCTGCATCTAAAGTGATTAGGTATTCGAAATTATATTTTATAGCATAAAATATAGAAAGTTTATGAGCGGTACCTAAGCCAAGTTTTTTTGGTCTTTCAAGATATATTAAGTTTTGATCATTAGTCTTTTTAATTAACTCCTTTGTATTATCACCTGAAAAATCATTAATTATTAAGATTTTTGTAATTGGATAATTTTCTCTAATCTTATTAATGAGATTTATAATATTTTCTGATTCTTTAAAAGTTGCTATAGATATTAATATATTTGAATTATTCATAAACTAAGTAACATAACTATAAACAATATTATATTAAAATAGTTGTGACTTTTACTGAAAAATTAATGATATTAAAATAAAAAAAATGATTATTAATAAAAGATTAAGAATTTACGTTGTATTAATTTTTAGTTTATTAATAGGATATTTCTTTGGAGAAAATTCAAGCGGAGGGGCAAAAATCGATTTTGGAATTTTGTACCCTTATATTGAAAACTTAAGGATAGATTTTAAAGAAGGATTTTATCTTTATGTCAATAGACCAGGCATTTTAATTCATTCACCATTTTTTAATTCAATTATAAGTATTTTATTAAAAATTCATAACGATTTAACAATCATAAAAATTTGTTATTTATTAGTATGTTCAATTTTACCTTTTATTTTTTATTTAATAATTCAAACTAAATTTAAATTAACAAATAATTATGTTTTTTATATTTCGCTAGTAATCTTTCTTTCTCCTTATTTTAGATCATCAAGTATTTGGTTATTAGGAGATAATTTAGCGATAATATTTTTTTCTTTATCAACTTTGTTTTTCATAAAATCTTTTAATGAAAAAAGTAATTTTAAAAATTATTTTTTATGCTTATTTTTTTTAATCCTATGTAGTTACGTTAGATATTATTACTGTGTTTATGCTTTATTTTTTTTGTTTTATTTTTATCAAGATCTTAATAAAAAAAATTTTATATTTTTATTAATTTTCTCTTTTTTACTTTCATTACCGGCCTTAGTTTACTTTTATTACATTATAGAAAATCATAATTTTTTAAGTGTAATATTCAAATATGGAAAATTAAATATTTATAGTAATATTTTGATAATATTATCAATTTTTTTATTTTATCTAATCCCAATAGTAATTTTTGATTGGAAATTGATACTTTCATATTTTAAAAAAAATTTTTTTTTCTTTTTCTTAGTTTTGTTATCAATAATGACTATTTACTTATTAGATAGATTCACTTATTTTGAAATTATCACCTTTTCATCGAGAGGCGGAGGGGTTTTTATTAAATTTTTTGAATTATTAAATTTCGAAGTCAAACTGTTCATGTCTTTGATTTCTTTTTCATCTATAATTATTTTAGATTATCTATTTCAAAAAGAGAGGTTTAGAAACTATTTTTTATTAACAGTAATAGTTTTCTCAATTCCACTATATGCACTATTTCAAAAATATTTAGATCCGCTAATTTTTATAATTATCTTTGGTTTGTTTAAATCAAGAATTTTATCGGACATGCTTATCAAACAAAATATTAATATTAAATTTTTCATTTTTTATTTTTTTTCATTTTATATATTCTCTATTTTTTATTATGCAAATGTGTTTTAGAAATTTTAGCTTATGGAACTTGTAAGTATAATTTTACCATATTATAAAAAAAAAGATTTTATTTCATTGACTATTGAGTCAATATTAAAACAAACCTACAAAAATATTGAAATCATAATTGTTAATGACGAACAAAGTGCTGAAAGTAGAGATTTATTAAATAACTTAAAAAAAAATGATCCAAGAATATTAATAATAAGCAATAAGATTAATCTCGGTGCAGGATTTTCAAGAAACGAAGCTATAAAGATTGCAAAAGGAAAATATCTAGCTTTTTGTGATGCAGATGATCTTTGGGAAATAAATAAACTTGAAAATCAATTAATTTTTATGAAAAAAAATAATGTAAATTTTAGTCATACCTCATACAATATTATTAATGACTTAGGAAGTATAATTGGAAATAGGAGAGCATATAAAGAAATTGGATTTAAAAAGTTATTAAGATCTTGTGATATTGGATTATCTACCGTAATTGTAGAAAAAAAAATTATTAATGATTTAAATATTAACTTTCCTAATATAAAGACTAAAGAAGACTATGTGGTTTGGCTTTATTTATCAAAAAGTGGAGTAAAAATTATGGGGTTAGATGAAAACCTTACAAGTTGGAGAAAATTAAATAATTCTTTATCATCATCTGTAATTCAAAAAATTTTTGATGGTTATAAAGTTTACAGACAATACCTTAAATTAAGTGTAGTGAAATCTTTATTTTATTTATTTTTGCTTTCGGTAAACTATGTAATGAAAAAAAAAAATTAGCATGAATTTCCTCATTTATATACTTTTGTTGTCACTTATATTAATCTTAGTGAATAATTACTTATCAAAATCATATTATTTAGTTAGTGAAACAGGTGATAAGCATCAAAAATTTACCTCAAAGATAAAGGTACCTTTAACAGGAGGAGTATTTTTTTTTTTAAGTATTTTATTTTTCTTTAAAGAATTAAGTTTAAATTTTTTATTTTTTTTATCATTGATATTAATTTTGGGAATTATTTCAGATCTTAAATTAATCCAATCTGCAAAAAAACGTCTAGTTTTTCAGCTAATAATTGTATTAATTTATGTTATTTTAGATAATATTCAAATTACAAATACAAGAGTTGATTTATTGGATGAATTAATAAGTTTTAAATATATCAATTATTTTTTTGTTTGTTT
>MDTG01250690.1_pt1 | contig 16074 bp, 12 predicted proteins | sample 811421 | NCBI WGS metagenome assembly MDTG01 (sample SAMN05326645, study PRJNA326480) | marine metagenome | isolation source: seawater | place: Pacific Ocean: South East | collected 2011 | reverse complement strand
GCCCTGCACGGAGACGGTCGTGGGGAGCCGCAGGCGCGCGCCCGGCTCGAGGGGGCGGCCTGCGCGGAACACGCGGAGGCCGCCCTCCCAGTCGAGGCTCGCCGCGCCGCGGCCCTCGAGGCGAAGCGGGAAGAGGTCCTCCGGGGGCGGCGCGGAGCTCTCCCGGTCGCGGGTGCCGTCCTCGTCGTCGTCGTCGTCGTCCACGGCGACCCAGAGCGCTCCCTCGCCCTCGACCTCGAAGCGGGGAGCCTGGGCGGCCGCCGCACCGGGCGCCCCGAGGGCGGCGCAGGCCAGGAGGAGCCAGGGGGCCGCGTGCCGGGCGCTCACGGCTCGGGTGGCGGCTCGCGGAGCAGCGCTTCGGCGCTCGGCGCCAGCCGCCGGCGCCGGCAGAGCTCGGCGTGGATGATGCCGCGGAGCTCGGCGAGGGCCTGCTGGAGGTCGTCGTTGAGCACCAGATAGTCGAAGAAGGGGTAGTGCTCGATCTCCTCCTTCGCCTTCGCGTAGCGCCGCTCGAGGGACTCGGGCGACTCCGTGCCGCGGCTCTCGAGGCGGCGCCGGAGCTCGCTCATGGAGGGCGGGAGGATGAACACGCCGACGGCCTCGGGGCGCTTGGCCTTGATCTGCCGCGCCCCCTGGTAGTCGACGTCGAAGAGGAGCACGCGGCGACCGGCCCGCCGGGCCCGCTCGATCTCGCCGACGCTGGTGCCGTAGAGGTTGCCGTGGACCTCGGCCCACTCGGCGAACTGGCCCTCGGCGATGCGCGCCCGGAAGGCCGCGTGATCGATGAAGTGGTAGTCCTGCCCGTCCACCTCGTTGGGCCGCGGCGCGCGCGTCGTGTGCGAGATGGAGAAGGCGAGCTGCTCACCGAACTGGTCGAGGAGCCGGTGCGTGAGGGTCGTCTTCCCGGCGCCGGAGGGCGAGCTGATGATCAGCAGCAGGGGCTCGCTGGCGTGCGACTGGTTCACCGCGCCGGTTTAGCACGTCTCTCGCCCGCGTCGCTCGCCCTCCGTCCACCGCCGCCCGCCTCCGTGTGCTCGGGAGGCTCCGGCGTCTCCTTCCGGTGCGCCGCGAGGCCCATCGCCCAGCCCGCTCGCCGCCGTCAGAGGACGTTCTGGACCTGCTCGCGCATGCGCTCGACGTCGGCCTTCAGCTCGACGACGCTCCGCGTCACCTCGACCTCCGGGGTCTTGGCGCCGAGCGTGTTCACCTCGCGGGCCATCTCCTGGAGGAGGAAGTCGAGCTTCCGCCCGTGGGACGGCCCGGTGCTCTGCATGAGCTCCACGAACTGGTCGCAGTGGCTCGTCAGCCGGGCGAGCTCCTCCGCCACGTCGGTGCGCTCGGCGAAGAGCGCGACCTCGTGCTCGAGGCGCCCCTGGTCCAGCTCCAGGTCGCGATCCGCGAGGAGCTTCTCGAGGCGCTCCCGGAGCCGCTGCCGCTGCGCCGCGACCACCGTCGGGCAGAGCACGCGCACCTGCGCCAGCTTCGCCCGGATCGACTCGAGGCGCGTGCTCAGGTCCTGCGTGAGCGCCTTGCCCTCGCGCAGGCGCATGGCGTCGAGGGCGTCGCAGGCCTCGGCCGTCGCCTCGAGGAGGCTCTCCCGGAGCGCCTCGCCATCGGCCGGGCCGCCCGGCGTGAAGAGCCCGGGGACCGAGGAGAGCAGCGAGAGGGGGAGCGGCTCCCCGGGGGCGAGCTCGTCGCGGAGCGCCTGGAGCTGCTGGAAGGCCGAGCGGGCGAGCGCTTCGTCGAGCGTCGGCGCCCGCTCCACGCGACCCTCCACGCGCGCCATCACCTCCACCCGGCCCCGGCGGAGGCGCTTGCGGAGGAGCGCCTCCACAGCGGCCGTGTGCTCGGCGAGCGGCGCCGGCAGGCGGACGCGGCAGTCGAGGAAGCGGTGGTTCACCGCCCGCATGTCCACGACCAGGCGCACCGGCGCGTCGTCCACGGACGTTCGCGCGTCGCCCGACCCGTAGCCGGTCATGCTGCGCACGCCCCAAGGTGTATCACGCAGCCGGTCGGGCCCCCCAAGAACTCGTCGCCGGGGCGAGCCCTCCGCGCCGGGAAACCGAGCCGGGAGGCGTTGGAAGGGGTGAGGGGGGCGATCGCGGGGCGACCGCCGCGCCGCTCACTCGAGGTGCTTGCGGCTCTTGAGCGAGGCCATGACCTTCTCGTACTCGACCTCGAAGGCGGCCGTGCCCTCTTCCAGGTTCTTGATCTTCGAGCGGACCTCCCGGTCGAGGTCGCTCTCCATGTTCGTGTGCTTGCGCAGCACGGTGGCGATCTTCTTGCGGAGCACGCCGTCCTCCGCCCAGACCTCGGCGACGTTCGCCGAGTGGAAGAGCATCGTCATGAGCTGCTCGACCAGGTAGGGGAGCTGCTCGTCGTGCGGCGGGAAGCCCATCTCCTTGGCGACCTGCGCACGGACCTTGCCCATGACGGCGTAGGAGAGGCCGGCCCGCTCCATGCGGTCCTTCGCCTCGTCGACCACGCGGCGGCTGCGGCGGATGAACTCCTTGAGGACGGCCTCGAAGTCGAGCCGCACCTCCTCGGAGCTCTCGACCTCGATGTCTTCGTCCTTCGTCAGCTCGCGGAGGAGGTCCTCCGCGATGAAGGGAACCTTCCCGGAGTACAGCTTCATCGCCGGAGTCGGTGTACGTGGAAACCGCCGCCCCCGCAAGAGCGGCCGGCGCGCCTCAGCTCTGCTCGAGGCGGTCGCGCATGCGCTGCATCAGGCCGTCCCAGCCTTCGCGCTCGATGATCCGATCGAACTGGCGGCGGTAGTTCTGGACCATGCTGAGCCCATCGTCGACGGTGACGTCGAAGACCCGCCAGCCCCGCCCCTCGCGCTGCATCAGGTAGTCGATGCTCACGGGGGGCGCGCGCCGGTTCTCGCGGCTCCGGGCCTCGGTCCGCACGAGCACGGCGTCGCCCTGGGCCTCGGCGCCCTCGTAGCGGACCTCGAAGCTCAAGGTGCGCTGCAGGTTGGCGCGGTAGTTCCGCTCCACGAGCTGCTCGAGGATGGAGACGAACTCGCTCCGCTGGGCCTCCTCGAGGCCATCCCAGTGGTTCGAGAGGGCGCGCTTGGCGAGCTCCTCGTAGTCGAGCAGGCCGCTGAGCATGCGGGTGACCTGCTGGTCGCGGCGCGGGCTCGGGTCCTGGCGCATCAGGCGCTCGACGGCCTCGTGCTTCTGCTCGAGGAAGCGCTGGGCGTCGGCGGGAGCCTGGGCGCCGGCGGTCGAGGCCGTGGCGAGGGCGAGGGCGAGGGCGAGGGCGAAGGAGAAGGCGAGGGAAGCGAGGCGGGTCATGGCGGGGCTCATGGCGGTCGCGGAGGGGGGGGGGGCCAGGCGGCTCGTGGGGGATGCGGGGCGAGGGCCAGTCATCGGAGGTGGGACGCGGGGGCGGAGCCGGATATTCGGCGCGCGCTCGGCGTGGGCGCCGGGCACCGCGGAGCGGGCCTCCGAGGACGGTCGCCCGGCGTTCAGCCGCCCAGCCTTCGGTCGCCCGGGCTTCACTCGCCCGGGCTTCACTCGCACGGGCTTCACTCGCATGGTGGCTCCCAGCCATCGGCGGGCAGGAGCGCCTCACCCGTCACCCGCTCGAGCTCGGCGGCGGCCGTGTTCACGTCGCGCACGGCCTGGAGGTGGGAGAAGCGCGCCGTGAAGTAGGCCTTCAGCGCGTCGATGAGGTCCTTCGGCTCGAGCGTGCCGAGGTCGTAGGCCTGGGCCGCCGAGACGAACCAGGCGCGCCCCTGCCGGCGTCCGCGCTGCCAGGCCTCCTCGCGGCGCAGGGCGTCCTGGTAGGCCTGCACGGCGAGGCGCACCTCGAGGCGGATGCCGAGCCGGGCCTCCCGGGCCTGCGCCCGCGTCTCCTCGAGCCGCGCCCGGGCCCGGTCGCGCCGGTGCACCTGCCCGGCGAAGTCGAGGTTCCAGCGCATCACGAGCCCGGCGCCGAGCTGCGGCCGGTTCGCCTGATCCTGGATGAAGGGGTTCTCCTGGTCCGTGCGCCCGGGCGCCCAGGTGAGCGCGGCCTGGAAGCCGAGGCCGAAGTCCGGCGCGAAGCCCACCCGCTCGGCGTCGAGGGCCGCCTCCCGCGCCTCCAGCGCCGCCTCGAGCATGCCGAGCTCGGGTCGCGCCTCGGACGCCTCGAGGAAGCGCGCCATGGTCGTGTCCTCGAGGGCGATGGGCTCCATGGGGCAGTCCGGCACGCGGATCGCGTCGAGCCCCGTGAGCGCCTGGAGCGCCGCCTCCGAGCCGTCGTGGAGCCGCTCGATCTCGCTGGCCCGGGCGCGGACCTCGGCGAGCGCCGTCTCGAGGCGGAAGCGATCGAAGGGGTTCACGTCCGGATCGCCCTCGGCGAGCATCTCCTGGAGCTTCTCGGCGGCGCGCTCGAGCTTCGGGAGGCCCTCGCCGATCATCTGCTGGAGGTCGAGCGAGAGCTGGAGCGCGAAGTAGGCGCGGCGGACGTCGAAGCGGAGCCGGGCTTCGGCGCGCTCCTGGTCGAGGGTGGCGGCCCGGACGCCGGCTCGCGCGGCGCGCTTGAGCGCCCGCAGCTTGCCGAAGGTGTAGAGGGGCACGACGCCGCGGATGCCGACCTGCGCCGCGGGGCCCCAGCCCTCGTTCAGCGGGAGCTGGTCCTGGTCGCTGTAGACGGGCGTGCCGGTGGCGTCGGGGACGACCGTCAGGCCCGCTGTGCCCTCCCAGCCGCGAAAGAAGGGCGAGAGGCGGGCCTCTCCGAGCCGCGCCTCGGCGGCCTCGATGGCCGCGCCGCGCGCCTCGAGGGCCGGGTAGTGGCGCTCGGCGGCGTCGACGAGCGCCTCCAGATCGCGCACGGGCGGATCCGCCTCCGGCTCCTGCGCGAGGACCGAGGTGACGCCGGCGCAGGCGAGGGCGCTGGCCAGGACCAGGTGGGGCAGCCGCGGGGCCACGACGAGGTGTTAGCACGCATTCGGGGCCCGGGCGTTACAGCGGGCCCCGAACGCGAGACGCCGCCGTCGGCGGACCGGCGGCGGCGTCTCGGAGCGACGGAGCGTTCCGCTCGGGCGGCGGAGCGTTCAGCGTCGCTTGGAGCGCATGGACGACATGCTGCTCGAGCCGCCGCGCTCCTGGTTGTACTGCTGGATGACCTGGTCCGTCAGGTCGAGGTTGCCGGGCACCCAGACCACGCCGCCCTCGTTGGCCTCCACGATGAGCGTGTAGCCCTCGCGCTGGCCGATGCGCCGGAGGATCTCCTGCATCCGCTCGAGGATGCTCTTGGTGAGCTGGGCCTCCTTCGCGGCCAGCTCGCGCTGGTACTCCACGTAGGTCGACTGCAGCTCGATGAACGCCTTCTGGTACTCCTCGAGCCGGGCCTCGAGGGCCTCGCGGCTGAGGACGTTCTTCTGGCGCTCGATGTCCTCCTTCATCTTCTTCAGCTTCTCCTGCGCCGCGTCGAGGCTCTTCTGCCGACGGCGGAACAGGCGCTTGAGGCGAGCCTTCGCGCGGCGACCGTCTTCGGTCTCGTTCATGGCGCGCTGCAGGTCGACCACGGCGATGCGGGACTGGGCGTAGAGGCTCGGCGCGATGCTCGAGAGGAGCACGGCGGCGAGGAGGGTGATGGCGTGGCGCTGGAGGCTCATGGGCGTCCTTTTTCGTGCCTTCGAAGAAGCTGGCGGCGGCGGAGTAGCTGTCCCGCTCGCCCGGGTCAAGGAGGGGGGGAGGTCCCGGTGCTGGGACGAGGAGCGCTCCCCCGGATTCATTTCAGAACGAGTTTCCGATGGTGAACTCGAAGCGGATCTTGTCTTCCCAGGGCTTCCGGTTGATCGGGATGCCCCACTCGAAGCGGAGCGGGCCGAGCGGCGAGAACCAGCGGAAGCCGAAGCCCCAGGAGTTGCGGATGCCGCGGATGTCGAAGCCGCAGGGGTCCGTGCTCCGGTCGCCGGTCGTGGTCTCGGGGCCCTGGCAGAGCGCGTTCTCGAGGTTCCAGACGTTGCCGCCGTCCGTGAAGAGGACAGCACGGATGCCCACGGAGGGGACGATCGGGACCTCGAGCTCGGCCTGGTAGAAGAGCTGCAGGTTGCCGCCGATGGCCACGCCCTCGGCGATGCCGTTGCCGGCGCGGGGCGGGACCGCGTTCGGGTCCGTGGAGCGCGGGATGGAGACGCGCGGGCCGAGGCTGTTCAGCGGGAAGCCGCGCACGTTGAAGATGCCGCCGAGGAAGAAGCGCTCGAAGATCGGCACGCCGCGGTTCTGGCGCGAGTTGATGAGGCCGAACTCGGCGTTGACCTTGAAGATGACCGGCCGCTCGGCGCCGAGGGAGAAGATCTGCCGGTAGTGGCGGACGAAGGCCGTCTGCCGGAAGAAGACCTGGTCCGAGCCGAGGAAGCGGTCGGCGACCTCGGCCGAGTAGCTCGCGAACCAGCCGTCGCTCGGGAAGAGGCGGTTGTTCCGGTTGTCCCAGGTGAAGGTGAGCCGGAGCGAGCTGGTGAGGCCCGAGCGGAAGAGGTTGTCGAGGGGGACCCGGCGGAAGATGTTGAAGCCCGCGCCGCCGCCGCCGCTCTGGAAGAAGCCGCCGGTGCGCGCGCTGATGCGCACGAGCTCGGCGCGGTACTGGAGCGCGACCCGGAGGCGCCGGTCGAAGATGGGATGGCCGAGCGTGAGGCCGCCGCCGGTGCTGTCGCGGTTGAAGTCGGCGAACTGGCGGATGGTCTTGAAGACGTCGACGCCGAGGCCCCACTGGGTGCCGAGGAACCAGGGCTCGAAGAAGCGGAGCTGGACGAGCTGCCGGATGCCCGAGAGCTGGAGCTGCAGCGAGAGGCTCTGGCCGTTGCCGAAGAGGTTCTGCTGCTGGATCTGCGCCGTGAGGATGAACTGCTCGATGGAGCTGAAGCCGGCGCCGACCTGGAAGGTGCCCGTGGCGCGCTCCTGCACCTCGACGTTGATGACCATCCGGTCCGGCGCCGAGCCGGTCTCCTCGGAGAGATCCGTGCGCTCGAAGTAGCCGAGGGCCTCGATGCGCCGCTTGGAGCGCTCGACGAGGGTCTGGTCGTAGAGCTCGCCCTCGAGGATGAGCATCTCGCGGCGGATGACGCTGTCGCGCGTCTTGGTGTTGCCGCGGATGTTGATGCGCTCGATGCGCACGGGCGGGCCGCGGACGATCGACACGGTGATGTCGACGATGCGCCGCTCGCTGTCGAGGTTCGTCTCCGGGCCCACCTCGACCCGGGCGTAGCCCTCGTCGCGGTAGGTGCGCGTGATCTCCTGGAGGCCGAGGGCGATCTGCGTGCGGCTGAACCAGTCGCCGCTCTCGAGGTCGATGGCGTCGCGGAGATCGGACTCGAGGGGCTCGACCTCGGCGCCGTCGGCGTTGACCTCCCGCACGCGGAGGCGACCGACGCGGAAGCGCGGTCCCTCGTCGATGGGGATGGTGATGTCGATGTGCTCGCGATCGGCCGTGAGCTCGATGCGCGGGACGCCGACGCTCATCGCGAGGTAGCCCTGGTCGTAGTACCAGGCCTGCAGGCGCGTGACGTCGTCGTCGAAGGCGTCCGAGTCGTAGTGGTCGTCGTCCGAGATGAAGGAGAAGAAGCCCTCCTCGGACGTCTGCATGATCGCGTTCAGGTCGTCGGCGGGGATGTTCCGGTTGCCGACGAAGCGGATGCGGCGGACGGAGACCTCGGCGCCCTCCTCGATGGAGAAGCGGACCTCGATCTCGTTGTTGTCGTTCTGGATCCGGCGGATCTCGTACTCGACGCGGGCGAGGAAGAAGCCCTCCTCGGCGTAGAGGTCCCGGATCTTCGTGACCTGCCGGCGGACGTCCGGGACCGAGAGGATGGCGCCCTCGCGGAGGGTGATCTTCTCGTCGATGTCCTCGTCCTCGACCTCGTCGTTGCCGTCGAAGACGATGCGGCCGATGGCCGGGCGCTCGCGCACCCGGACGATCATCTCGACCTCGTTGCCGACGCGCTCGGCCTCGATGACGAGGTCGTCGAAGAAGCCCATCTCCCAGAGGGCGCGGGCGTCGCGGGCGACCTCGTCGTCGGTGCAGGGGAGGCCGCGGCGCAGACGCATGGTGGCGCGGACGTCCTCCGGGTCGACGCGGCGGGCGCCCTCGACGCGGATGCGGCGGATCATGCGGCCGTGGCAGAGGGTGCGCGGGACGCGGGGGCGCTGGGTCTGGGGGGCGTAGGGGTCGCCGGCGGGCGGAGGCTCGGGCTCGGCGTCCTCGCCCTCGAGGTCTTCCTCGTCGTCCCAGTCCTCGTCGTCGCCCTCGAGGTCGTCGTCGCCGTCGTCGTTGCCTTCGAGGTCTTCGTCCTCGTCCTCGTCCTCGCCCCAGTTCTCGTCGCCGCCGTCCTCGTCGTCGCCGCCGAGCTCTTCCTCGTCCGGCTCGGCTTCGCCCTCGGCGGGGGCCTCCTCCCCCTCGGGGGGCGCGGGCTCCGGGGGGCTCTCGCCGCCGGTCTGCGCCGACGCCACCGAGGCGACGAGCGCGCCGAGCGCGATGAGCACGAAAAACCGGGTCGGAGACCCGGCAGGTCGGGAAAAGCGAGGCATTCGGGCAGGGGGACGTCGCGCGGCTATACTCGTGGCCCTGGATCGGGTCAAGCGTTGGAGGAGGGGGTTTCAGCCCCCGATTCGCCGCCCTCGTCGGACGATTCCGCGCCCCGCGGCGCGGCCTCCCCGGGCGCCTCCCCCTCGCTCTCGCTCCCCGAACGCGCTTCGGCCGCGTCTTGTTCGGCCTCGGCCGGCGCGCTGGGCGAATTCGCCTCGCCGCCGCCCGCCATGCGGGCGATCTCCTTGCGCTCGTCGGACTCGATGACGCCGTCCCGCATGGCCACGACGCGCGGCATGCGCGCGGCCATGGCGAGGCTGTGGGTGACGAGGAGGAAGGTCGTGCCGCGCTTCTCGTTCAGCTCGAAGAAGAGCTGGTGCACGGACTCGCTCGTCTTCGTGTCGAGGTTGCCCGTGGGCTCGTCCGCGAGGATCAGCGCGGGCTCCATGACGAGGGCGCGGGCGAGGGCCACGCGCTGCTGCTCGCCGCCGCTGAGCTCGCCGGGGCGGTGGGCGAGCCGGTGGGCGAGGCCGACCTCCTCGAGGAGCGCGCGGGCGCGGCTTCGGAGCTTCGCCCGGTCCATGCCCTGGATGAGCCCGGGCATCATGACGTTCTCGAGCGCGTCGAACTCGGGCATGAGGTGGTGGAACTGGAAGACGAAGCCGATCGTCCGGTTCCGGAAGCGGGCCAGCTCGCTGCTCGAGAGCTTGGTGACGTCCCGCCCCTCGTACTCGATGCTCCCGCTCGTCGGCAGGTCGAGCGTGCCGAGGATGTGCAGGAGCGTGCTCTTGCCCGTGCCCGAGGGGCCGACGCAGCAGACCATCTCGCCGCGCGCGATCTCGAGGTCGACGCCCTTGAGGACCTCGACGGTCTTGCCCTCGTGCATGAAGGTCTTCTTCACGGCGCGGGCGCGGACGAGCGTGTCGGAGTCGGGCATGGCGTTCGGTTCGAGGGGGCTCATTGCCAGCGGAGCGCGTCCACCGGGCGGGTGCGGCTCGCGAGGACGGCGGGGAAGATCGTGGCGACCACGCAGATGCCGAGGGCGACGGCGCCGACGAGGACGAACTCGGTCGGGTCGACGTGCACGGGCAGGCGGTCGATGTAGTAGACCTCCGGGTTCAGCCGGAAGCCGAAGTGCTCGAAGACGAAGGTCACGAGGTAGCCGAGGCCGAGGCCGATGGCGGCCCCATAGAGGCCGATCAGCAGCCCCTCGAGCATGAAGATCTGGACGACGGCGCGGCGCGTCGTGCCCATGGCGAAGAGGATGCCGACCTCGCGGCTCTTCTCCTGGACCATGAGCGTGAGCGTGCCGAAGACGCAGAAGCCGGCGATGAGGATCGCGATGCCGAGCGTGATGAACATCGCGAGCTTCTCGAGCTCGAGGGCGCCGAAGAGGCCCTGGTTGAGCTCCTGCCAGTCGCGGACGCGGAGCGAGTCGCGGCCGATGGCCTCGCGCACGTGGCCGGCGATCTCCGGGGCCCGGTCGACGTCGCCGACCTTCACCTCGATGCCGCTGATGGCGCCGCCGGTGGAGAGGAAGGCCTGGGCCCGCTCGAGCTGCACGTAGACGAGCTTCATGTCGTACTCGTACATGCCGCTGTAGAAGACGCCGGCGACGCGGAAGCGGCGCGACTTCGGCATGGGGCCGGCCGGGCCGAGCTCGCCGAGGGGGGAGACGACGTCGACCTCGTCGCCGAGGAAGACGCGGAGCGTGCGGGCGAGCTCCTTGCCGAGGATGATCCCCGGGAGCACCTCCCGGTCGTCGTCCACGGGGGCGGGGGGCGCGCGGAGGAAGTCGTCGAGCTCGTTCGCGGGCGCGTCGTCGGGCTCGTTCGCGGGCGCCTGGAGCTCGCGCTCGATCTCCCGGACCAGGCTGCCGTCGCCGTCCGCGTCCTCGCCCGGGCGGACCTCGAGCGGGAGGATGGTGCGGCGCTGCTCGGCGGGGATGTCGAGGAGGCGCTCGGGGTGGACGAGGTAGTCGAGCTCGCCGCGCGTGAGGTTCTGCTCGAGGTCCGTGACGGCGCCGATGCTGGCCGGGTCCACGCCGCGGAGGACGGCCGTCGACATGTTCGTCGCCGAGGTGATCATCACGTCGCCCTCGACGTAGGGCGTGGCGGCGACGACGCCCTCGGCGCCGCGGACGGCGGAGAGGGTCGGGTCCCAGCCCTCGAAGGTGCCGCCCTCGCGGTCGACGACGACGTGGGCGTGGTTGCCGAGGATCTTCTGCTTCAGGTCCTGGCGGAAGCCGCCCATGACGCTGAGGACGCCGACGAGCATGCAGGTGGAGACGGCGACGGCGCCGATGCTCAGGCCGCCGATGGCCGCGAGGAAGCCGCTCTTCTTGGCGCGGAGGTGGCGGGCGGCGACGAGCGGGCGGAAGCCGGCCGTCTCGATGCCCATCATGAACACCGGGAGGAGCCGCACGAAGACGCGCGTGGCGAAGACGGCCGTGAATCCGAGCCGCGTGCCGGGATCGATCAGATCCTCGAGCGCGTCCGTCGCCGGCTGCATGGGCAGCGCGAAGAGGGACCAGAAGAAGGCGAGCGTCGCGAGGATGTCGAAGACGATCCAGAAGACGAAGCGCCCGCGGAGCGGCAGGAGGAACCACAGGCTCGTCAGCGCGATCAGGTCGATGGCCAGGGCCACCCCCGCGATGACGGCCGTGGCCTGGAAGACCTCGTTGAGGCGGTCGCTGAGAGAGAGGAGCGACTCGTCGAGCTGGTAGGTGAACGCGAAGCCGTCCGTGACGGACTCCATGGCGCCGAGGGCCAGGAGCAGCAGCGGGGCGTGGACCAGGACCAGCGTGACCAGGTGGATGCCGGCGGAGGCGATGATGCGGCCGCGGCCGTGGGCGCCGGGTTGGAGCCGGACGCCCCGGCGCAGGGCCGCCACGGAGGCGAAGAGCGCCAGGCCGGTGAAGGCGGCGTAGCCCCCGAGCGGCGCGGCCGGGGCGCCGCCGGTCGCGAGCCAGGCGACGAGCGGGGCCCAGAGCACGAGGGTCGCGGCGACGGCGCCGATCTGCAGCAGGGCGGCGAGGGCGTGGAAGGCCGGGAGCGGGCCGACGCGCGTGACCGTCCCGCCGCGCGCGGGCAGGAGCGAGAGCCCGTGGACCACCTCGAGCATGCCCACGGCCACGAAGAGCCAGGACACCATGACGCGCCCGCCCTCGGACACGACGAAGGAGAAGGCCGCGAGCCCGCCCGCCAGGAGCAGCGCGGCGACGCCGAGGAAGAGGTGCAGGCGGGCCCGGGCGCGCATCTCAGCCGTCGCTGTCGTCTTCACCGCCGCCGCTCGCCGCGGCGCCCTCCGGGCGGAGGAGCGGGAAGAGGAGCACGTCCCGGATGGACGGCTGGCTGCAGAGCAGCATCACCAGCCGGTCGATGCCGAGGCCGAAGCCGGTCGCCGGGGGCATGCCGTGCGAGAGCGCGCGGATGTAGTCCGCGTCGAAGTCCATGGCCTCGTCGTCGCCCTTCTCGCGGTTCACGAGCTGGGCCTCGAAGCGCTCGGCCTGGTCCTCCGGGTCGTTGAGCTCGCTGAAGGCGTTGGCGATCTCGCGCCCCTCGACGAAGAGCTCGAAGCGGTCGACCCAGGCCGGCTCGGCGTCGTTGCGGCGGGCGAGGGGCGAGACCTCGAAGGGGTACTCGGTGATGAAGACCGGCACGCTCTTGGCGCCGTCCGCCGTGCGGTAGAGCTCGGGGAGCTTCGGCTCGGCGAGGATCTCGTAGAGGGCGAAGATGCGCTCGCCGTGGCGCGTGCAGCCGGCGAGCTGCTTCTTCTCGGCCGGCTCGAGGCGCGGCATGAGCTTCTCGGCGAGGGCGTTCAGCGCGGCCGGGTCCCCGAGCGTCTCGAGCGTGACGTCGAGCTCCGCGTCGCCGGCCGTCGCGTCGACGAGCGCCTGGGGCATGGGCACGCGCTTCCACTCGCCCTCGAAGGTGAAGGGGCGCTCGTCGTACCAGGCCTGGTGCTGCGTGCCGGCGAAGCGCTCCCGGAGCTGCGCGTCGACCTCGCGGAGCATGGCCTCGACGAGGTCCATCATGTCCTCGTAGGTGGCGTAGGCCATGTAGAACTCGAGCATCGTGAACTCGGGGTTGTGCTTCGTGCTGATCCCCTCGTTCCGGAAGCAGCGCCCGATCTCGTAGACGCGGTCGAAGCCGCCGACGAGCAGGCGCTTGAGGTAGAGCTCGGGCGCGATGCGCAGGAAGAGGTCGAGGTCGAGCGCGTTGTGGTGCGTGTCGAAGGGCTTCGCCGTCGCGCCGCCGCGCACCGAGTGGAGCAGCGGCGTCTCGACCTCGAGGAAGCCGCGCGCGTCGAGGAAGCGGCGGAGCGTCGAGACGATGTGGCCGCGGGCGCGGAAGACGTCGGCGACCTCCGGGTTGGCGAAGAGGTCGACGTAGCGCTCGCGGTAGCGCTTCTCGACGTCCTTGAGGCCGTGCCACTTCTCCGGCGGCGGGAGGAGCGCCTTGCCGACGTGCTCGTAGCTGTGCGCGCGCACGGCGAGCTCGCCGCTCCGCGTGTGCACGAGCGGGCCGCGGAGGGCCACGTGATCGGCGAGGTCGGCGGCCTTGGCGATGGGGCGCTGGGGCTCCGGCAGGGGCGTCGCCATCTGCTTGGAGTCCTTCACGCGCACCAGCCCCTGGACGCGGCCGTAGGGCGTCTGGATCACGTAGAAGGGCCCGCGCTTGGCGACGAGGCGGCCGTAGAGCCAGACCTCCTCCTCCTCGCCCTTCAGCTCGCTCTCCTCGGGGAGTCCCGCGGCCTTGGCGGCCTCGACGTCCTGCGCCTCGGCGAGCTTCGTCGCCAGCGCGGCGATCTCGCGGCGCTTCGCCTCCATCGCGTCGTCGACGCGGAAGGTGTTCGGGAAGGCCTGGGTGCCGGCCTCCTCGAGGCGGGCGATCTTCTGCTTGCGGGCTTCGCGCAGCTGCTCTTCGCTGGCCACGGCGCGTCCTTCTGGCTGGGGTTGGGGCGGGCGGGTTGAGGCGGGCGGCAGGCGCTCAGTTCGCCTGCTTCTTCGCCTGCTCCTGCGCCTTCCGCTGGTCGGCGCTGAAGAGGAGGTAGCTCTCGATCAGCTCGTCGAGGTCGCCGTCGAGCACCGCGTCGGCGTTGCCGATCTTGGTCTCCGTGCGCTCGTCCTTGACCATCTTGTAGGGCTGGAGCGTGTAGGTGCGCGCCTGCGAGCCGAAGGCGATCTCCGACTGGTCGCTGAGGAAGGCCTCCTCGAAGGCGGCCTCGCGCTCGCGGCGCTCCTTCTCGAAGAGCAGGCCCTTGAGCATCTTCATGGCCTGCTCCCGGTTCTGGTGCTGGGAGCGCTCGTTGTCGCAGCGCACGACGAAGCCGGACGGGAGGTGCGTGATGCGCACGGCGGACTCGGTCCGGTTGACGTGCTGGCCGCCGGCGCCGCCCGAGCGCATGCGGTCGATCTTCAGATCCTCGTCCTTGATCTCGATCTCGAAGCTGTCGTCGAGGTCCGGCACGACGCTCACGCCGGCGAAGCTGGTCTCGCGGCGGCCGGAGAACTTCGAGATGCGGATGAGGCGGTGGACCCCGTTCTCGGCGCGGAGGAAGCCGTAGGCGTTCGGGCCCTTCACCAGGAACGACGCGCGCGAGATCCCGACGGGCTCGGCGTCCTGCTTGTCGATCATCTCGACCTTGAAGCCCTTCGCGTCGCACCAGCGGAGGTACATGCGCAGGAGCATCTCGGCCCAGTCCTGGGCGTCCGCGCCGCCGGCGCCGGAGTTGATCGAGACGATCGCGTCCTGGTCGTCGTCCGGCTCGAGCATGCGCTGGAGCTCGAGCTCGCGGACGCCGGCCTCGAGCTCGGGGATCTGCTCGATGAGCTCGGCGACCTCGGGGTCGTCCGGGTCCTCGACCAGCTCGAGGATCTCGAGGAGGCCGGTGACGTCGTTGGAGAGCGCCTCGAACTTCTTCACCGTGCCCTCGGCCCGGGCGCGATCGCGCATGAGCTTCTCGGCGCGCTCGCGATCGTCCCAGAAGCCTTCGCGGACGGAGAGGTTGGTGAGGCGGTCGACCTCGTGCTTCAGGCCGTCGACGTCAAAGGTACCTCCCCAGCGCGTCGAGGCGCTGAGCGAGGTCCGTGAGCGTGTCGCGGCTCTCACTGATGGAGACGGTCATGGTGGTGTTTCTCCCGAGCGGGGCGCGGGAGGCGTCAGGTAGCTCGCCGGCCGCGGGGTGTCAACGGCGGTGCGGGCCGGATCATTCGCGCGGAGCGCGCGGCGCGGTGGTGCCGGCGCCGGAGCTGGGAAGCGCTGGGCTCGGGCCGCGGACAGCCGGGCAGTAGCGCTGAGCCGGGAAGCGCCGGGCGGGCAGCGCCGAACCACGGGGAGGCTCTCGCGGCGCTCGACGGGGTGACGCGCCGGGCGCTCAGCGCGGGAGGCGGAGCTCGGCCTGGAGGAGGGCGCCGCCGCGGGTGGGCGTCGCGTAGACCTGCCCCTCGAGCTGGCCGGTGGCCACGTCCAGCACGACGAGGGTCGCGCCGAGGGCCACGAGGACCGCGCCCCCGACGTAGAGGCCGAGGGCCGTGGTGCGCTTGCGCTCCGCGTCCCGGTAGAGCTGCGCCTCGGGCGAGCCCGGCTCGAGGAGCACCGTGTCTCCGCCGCCGCCGCCCGTGAGCATGTCGAGCTCGTCCAGATCGTCGCGGCCGTTGCCGGCGAGCACCGCGCCGCCCAAGAAGAGGCCGCCACCCGCGAGCGCGCTGACGAGCCCGCCCCAGAGCAGGCCGTGGCTGCGGGGAGGGGGCTCGGTGCCCGGGGCCCGGTGCTCGGCCACCTCGACCTCCTCGCCGTCCTCGGGCTCGGTCGGCGGCGGAGCGTCGTTCATGAAGGGGTTCGGCGCGTCGGCGGCCTCCGGCTCGGGGGGCGGGGAGCCGAGGGCCTGCCGGAGCGAGAGGGCCTGGCGGATGTCCGAGGCGCGTTGGGTCGCATGCGCCCGGTAGCGGCCCGTGTCGTCCTCGGCGGCGCAGCGCTCGTAGGCCCGGGCGGCCTGCTCCTCGTGGCCACCCCAGCGATCGTAGGTGAGGGCGAGGTTGCAGAGCGTGGCCGCGCGCGGCTCGATCTCGTAGCTGGCGAGGAAGGCGCGCTCGGCGTCCGTGAACTCGCCCTCGCGCAGCGACTCGACGCCGGCGCGGAAGAGGCTGCGGGCGTCCTCCTGGGCGTGCGTGGGCGTGGGCGTGGCGAGGAGGGCGGCGGCCAAGGCGAGCGCGAGCGGGAGGGCGCGGATCATTCGGGGTCCTCGATGATACCGCCGGACCAGCCGGGTTCGTCGATGACCTCGCCGCCCCAGCCGGCGCCCATGCTCGGCGCCATCGTCGCCTCCATGCTGGGCTCCATCGTCGGCGCCTCCATCGTGGGCGCCTCCATCGTGGGCGCCTCCATCGTGGGCGCGGAAGACTCGGTCATCGTCGGCGTCTCGGTCATCGTGGGGGGCGTGGCGGCACGCGTGCGGCCGCCGCGCATCGTAGTTCGTCGGCGGGGGGCCGTCTCTTCCCTCGCTCCCGCCGAGGAGGAGGGCGAGCCGGCGTCGGCGGGCCCCGCGTCCGGG
>MDTG01376779.1_pt1 | contig 16075 bp, 16 predicted proteins | sample 811421 | NCBI WGS metagenome assembly MDTG01 (sample SAMN05326645, study PRJNA326480) | marine metagenome | isolation source: seawater | place: Pacific Ocean: South East | collected 2011 | reverse complement strand
ACTTAACTATTTTACAATCAACCACCAGTACAGATATTCAGACTCATTGCGATAGTTATACTTGGATAGACGGAAACACATACAGTTCTTCAAATAATACTGCCAGTTATACTCTAACAAACAGTTTTGGTTGTGATTCTACAATACTATTAAACTTAAAATTGATTAAAGATTTATCTTATCTGCCAAATATATTCACACCAAATAATGATCTTAAAAACGAGATATATAATTTAGTGACAACTCAAGAGTTTGATAATTATGAGTTATCAATTTTTAATAGATGGGGAGATTTAATATTCGTAACAGATGAAATAAGCCGAGGTTGGGATGGGACATTTAATGGTACAAACTGTATGAGTGGAGTTTATGCTTATAAAGTTAAATTGTTTTGTTCCGATAAAAAAATCGTCAAAACGGGTTCATTTAGCCTACTTAGATAAATTTAATTTATATGACTTAAATTACGTATATTTCAATTTGAAAATTTATATGTATGAATCCTTTTAATAGATCTACAATATTAGTTTTAATATTTACCTCTATAATTCAAGTGTTAAGTTCTGATATACTTGCTCAGAATGATGATTCTTTCACCATCTATCTAGTTAGGCATTCGGAAAAAGACCACACCTCAGAAAATTCATCTGATTTACCACTTTCCGAATGCGGTGAGCAAAGGTCTAAAGCCCTTAGTTATTTTTTAAAAGAGGTGGAATTAGACGCAGTATATAGTACTGACTTTAGTAGAACTAAAAGTACAGCCTTACCAACAGCTAACCTAAAAGATATTGAAATATCATTATACAATGAACAAGATATTAATTCATTATCTAATCATCTTCTAAAGAAACAACAACACGCTTTGGTAGTAGGTCATAGTAATACCACAGGAGTACTTACAGGCCTTCTGATTAATAAAAATATTGAAGATATTGAGTTGCATATTTATGACCGAATTTATCAAGTCGTAGTTTGTGGAGACTCTAGATCACTTAATTTGTTTCACTCCAATTTTGAGTGTGTCAAATAAAAATTATTTAAAACTTAACTAGATTTAAGATGATTAGAAAATTTATATTATTACAATTAACCTTACTTTTTTCATGTAGCTTTTTACTCGCACAAGAAGTAGTGCCAATTATTAATTACGCTGTAAATAATAGTGGTCAAGCACTTCTTTCAATTGAAGCTAATGATGATAAATACTATGTGCTCACCTCTGAACATAGTACTGATTTCGAGTGGGCTTCCACTATAAATATGGGTGTTAACGGAACGATGATAATTTCTGATCCAGGCGGGGCATATCCATTAGAAAATTATACTATTACAGAATATGATATCTCAAATCCTGGTGATATTGACGGAGATGAAATTGACGATATTACAGAATTTAACAATATGCCTACCTATGCACCAATAAATTTTGCACAAGCTATTGATTTTGAGGATGGTGCAACTTCAATTCCTGATGCCGAAACCTTTATGGAATTAGCAACTGTTAATAATGTAGGTTGGGCTCCTTTTTTGAATGGTCAGTTATATGTGAAATTTGGAATTTTAGATAGAGATACTCCTGAGCCAAAAGTGTATTTTATTAACAGTAATACTTATACTATTCATGGTGCTTTCTTTGCTGGAATAGGAGCTACTGTCAACGGAGACGATGGTTCAGGTGAGATTGTGTTTAATCCTAACAATGGATTTAATGGTACTTACTCTTTTAATTTCTCATTTGGGAATACGTATGAGTTTGAAGATGCTCAAAGGACATATGAATTATTAGTGGCTAATATGCCATTTCTTGAAAATAATATGAATCATTTCATCAGTCAAAACAACGAAAATAATTTTTTAAATAATTACGCTGATGAATATGAAGGTTCAAGAATTAATGTAGTACTTGAATATGATGTTTTTGGAAATATTAATTATATACCATTTCATGAAGCAGAAGGCTATGGTTATTTTAAACACATGGATACTGATGAAACTCCTGGCTCAAGAGATATAGTGCTTTATGATGCACTTCCTAATTCTTTACCAAGAGTTGGTGGTATTATAACTTCCGTAATACAAACACCTTTATCACACGTAAATTTAAGAGCTATTCAGGATAATGTTCCTAATGCTTATATACAAGACCCTTTGTCTATTGATTCTATAGCGAGTCTTTTAAATAACTATGTTTACTACAAAGCTGAAAACGAAACCTTTCAATTTCGAGAATCTACCCTTGATGAGGTTAATGAATGGTATGAAGCATTAAGACCCACAGAACCCCAAATTCCAGAAAGGGATTTAAGTATCACAGAAATTTTACCACTTGATGACATAGAATTTCAAATGTCAACTGCTTTTGGTGCAAAATGCACTAACGTAGCTACTATGAGATCATTTGGATTACCTGAGGGAACAATTCCAGATGGTTTTGGTATTCCATTTTACTTCTACGATGAGTTCATGCAATACAATAACTTCTATTTAGAAGCACAGGTAATGATAGATAATCCAGCATTTCAAAATGATATCAATTTCCGTGTAGATCGCCTAAAAATGTTCAGAGATGATATAAAAGATGCTCCGATGCCACAATGGATGATGGATCAACTTCAGGTCATGCATGATGACTTTCCTGTTGGCACCAAGGTAAGATGTAGATCGAGTACTAATAATGAAGACTTACCTGGCTTTAGTGGTGCAGGCTTATATACCTCTAAAACGCAGCACTTAGATGAAGGACATATTTCGAAATCTATAAAGCAAGTGTATGCCAGCATGTGGAACTTTAGAGCCTATGAAGAAAGAGATTTTTACAGAGTTGATCATTTTATGGCAGCAATGGGAATTTTGTGTCACCCTAACTTTGAAGAAGAAAAATCTAATGGTGTTGGAATTAGTATTGATCCAATTTATGAAACAGAAAATACTTTCTATTTAAATACTCAAGTAGGAGAGTCATTAATTACTAATCCTGACCCTAATTCTGTACCTGAAGAAATTCTACTATATGAGGACCCTGAAAATGCAGGTGGTTATTTAGTACTTCAATTATCTAACTTAGTTGAGCAAAATCAACTCGTTATGGATCAGATTTATTTAGATCAAATTAGGGATTACCTTTCTGTAATTCACAATCAATTTGCGATTTTATATGATGTCGAAGGTATTGAAGGTTTTGGAATGGATATAGAGTACAAGATTACTATTGATAATCAACTTGTAATTAAACAAGCTAGACCATGGGTGTCATTTTGGGCAAATATTAAAGCCGATAATGATTTGGAATTTACAAAATTTATAAGTCCAATATCTTCATTTGACTTAGGAAGTAATGAATTAGTAAGTGCATTGGTTTCAAATACTGGATTAAATCCAATGAGTGATTTTAACCTCACACTATTAGTTGACGATGAAGAAATAGAGACTCTTACCATAAATGAAACTATTGAGCCATTTTCTAATGCTGAATATCAATTTGAAATTCCTCAAGACTTTTCGATAGCCGGCGAATATATGTTAACAGGAATCGTCACAGATATTGATGATGAATATGCAAATAATGATACTTTGAAATATTTGATTAACAATATTTATCAATTAGAAGCTGGAGTGTCATTAGGAATACTAAATGAAACTTGTGAGAATGAAACTGAAGTTTCAATTTATGTCACTAATAATGGTGGTAACATTATCAATAGCATTGAATTTGAGATAATAATTAATGGTCAAAGTGTAGGTATTTTTAATGAGCAAGTTGAAATAGAATCTCAATCAGAACGTAAAATATCTGTAATAGTAGATGCTGGTTTTATCGCTCCTGAAAACGAGGTTTCTGTACAAATTATCTCAGTAAACGGTCAGATTGATGAAGTATCATCAAATGACTTTGCAACATCGATTTTAAGTATGCAGTCCACATATGATTTATTAACACTTAATTTTAATAGTGGCTATGCATATGAGGTTTCATGGGCAATTTTTGACTCTAATGATAACATTGTTGCTAATGTAGTTCAGGATGACAACAATGAAAATGAAGATATTTCTGCGGAAATTTGTATCGATTATTCTTCTTGCTATTCTTTATTCGTTTATGATTCATATGGAGATGGAATCAATGGTAATTTTTCAGTTGTAAATTCTTTGGGTGAAACAATAATATATAATGATGATAATTATGGCTATCAGGTTATTGAATTATTTTGTCCAGATGGAATTGAGTGTAACATTACTGCAGATATAGTAGTTACAAATTCTATTAATGATGACGGTGTGATTTCAATTTATACCTCTAATTCTGATGATTATAATTATAGTATTTACGGAGGTTTAAATTTCACAACGGATAATATTTTTAATGATTTAACTCCAGGAGAGTATTTTGTGGTTGTTCAAGATAATTTTGGAATATGTTCTTATGAAGAAACGGTTTATGTAGATGAATGCACTCTTACAGAAGCTAATATAATAGCAACAAATGTTTCTTCAATTACAGTTGCAAATGGTTCAATTGTAATTACACCAACAACTGGTGTAAGTCCATACTTATATAGTATTGATGGTGGTCAAAATTTTCAAGAAGGCAATGAGTTTGATAGCTTAGCATTTGGCAATTATAATATTGTAATTCTTGATGCTTCTGGTGCTTGCGAATTCGAAACTGTTATTCCAGTTGTAGTTGATGAAAGTGCCGAAATCTCAGAAAATAGTTTTAATTCAACAAACTTCATAATCTATCCTAACCCCACTAAAGATCAGATTTATATCGAATTCAAGTCGTATTCAAACGTTTCAGAAGAAGTAAATATTGAAGTATATGATAACTCTGGTAGACTTATTAGATCAGATTTATTAAGTTATAATAATGCAAAAACAATGCTATCATTAGGTGGATTAGAATCTGGAATATATCATCTCAAATGTTACAACAAAACATTAAATACATATTTTAAAGTAGTTAAAATTAAATAGATAGGTGTATTTTATATATGGAATAAAAGTATAAACTCATGTTATGCCTAAATATGATAAAATAATTTTATTATTTAGTTTTCTTACATTTTCTGGCCTTACATATGCCTCATTTCCTATTACAGAAGGATATAATTCAGCTACCTATAATCAAAATTTAGACTATAATTCTCCCGTTCATCATTTAATTCCAATCTACAATGTTGATGTGGAAAAATCAATCAAAGTAAAGCGATTGTATAGAGTTGCTGCTATATTATTATCAGTAGTATTTCTGGTGCTTAGTATAATAATATTTAATGCATTTAGTTGTTTAAACGATAGGTCGCGTTGTAATAATGAACAGGATGGTAACTATGGGGCTTTATTTATATTGAATATATTAGCTACAGTAGCATTTGGTTTAGCAATAAGAGGTCGAAACATTAAGCGTAAAGAAAATAGTTCTAAATAAATAAACAGAATTCTATTTGCAATTCTTATCGCAACTGTTATATTTTATGTTATACAAATGAAGTGTAATGATTAAAAAGCTCGAAACGTATATGAGGTTTTTAGGTAGGTAGAATAAATCAAATGATTGGTTTAATATCACAATAAGTAAAACTGCCCATGAAAGCCAAAAAGCTACTTTTAGTAATTGATTAGTGGCGTTTTTACTCACGAAGTAAATTGCGATAAATGATATTATTAAAAATAAATAGTCAAAAGATTGCCACCAAAGAGGAGCATCTGAACAACAACTAACCGAACAGGCTTTGGCAATAAATATAAATGGAGTGGCTACACAATGTATTAAGCACAGTGAGCCTGAAATTATACCTATTCCGTCCGTTGTAATTAGTTTCATTAAATCTAAAAATTGGTTAACAAATATATAATTATATTTTTAATGCAACAACGTTGCATTAAAAGTATTATTTTTGACTTTTAAAAGTTATTAAATAGTACAAAAAAATATTTTACTAAATTGTTTTTTTATCAAATTTAAGTAAGATATTTAAAGACTTTTATTGATGATTTGTCATAAATAAAATTTTAAGAATATATGTTGCAATCAGAATCTATAACTTTTGCTTACGATAAGGTAAATCAGTTTTTATTTCCTGATATTAAATTAGAAAAAGAAGAGGATTTATTGATACTTGGAAAATCAGGTATTGGAAAAACAACCTTAATTCAAATTCTTGCTGGATTATTAAAACCTCAGTCTGGAACATTAAAGTATAATGGACTTAGCTATCATGATTTACCCTCAAAAGAATTAGACCTATTCAGAGGTAAGCATATTGGAATGGTATTTCAACGCCCACATTTTGTGCGAAATATTAGTATTTTAGATAATCTTCTCCTTTCGCTTTATTTATCCAATAATAAGCAAGATAAGGAACGTGCTATCGACCTATTAGAAAAAATAGGTTTAGATGATAAACTGAATTGCAAACCAGACGAATTAAGTCATGGAGAACAGCAAAGAGTAGCAATTGCTATGGCAGTAGTCAAAAATCCAGATTTAATCTTAGCAGATGAGCCAACTTCAAGTTTGGACGATATCAATTGCGAGAAGATCATAACACTACTCAAAGAACAGGCTTCTAGTACAAATGCCCAATTAATTATAATCACGCATGACAGCAGATTAAAAAGTCAATTTAAAAAATCTATTACATTATGAATATTAGACGATTAGGTTGGCGAAATCTTCTGAGTAACCCTTTAAATACTACTCTTAGCTTGTTGTTAATGACCTTTGGTGTAGGTGTTATTTCATTGCTTTTATTGTTGAACAACCAAATAGAACAACAACTCAAAGCTAACCTCAAGGGAATTGATATGGTTGTGGGGGCGAAGGGTAGTCCATTACAGCTTATCCTTTCGAGTATATACCACATAGATAATCCTACTGGAAATATTTCGTATGCCGAAGCTAATAAACTCAGTAAAAATTCATTGGTTGACTTTACTATACCACTTTCCTTTGGAGATTCTTATAATGGCTTTAGAATTGTGGGGACAACCCACCAATACCCTGAACTCTATGAAGTGAGCCTGAAGGAAGGAAGGATGTGGAGCAAAACTTTGGAGGTGGTACTAGGAAGTACAGTTGCAGATGTTCACCAATTAAAAATTGGGGATACCTTTTATGGTACACACGGATTAGTTGAAGGAGGACACGTTCATGACGATTATGCTTATGAAGTTGTGGGAATATTAAAGCCTTCATATTCCACAATGGATCAACTAATATTGACTAACTCACATAGTGTTTGGAAGGTGCATAATCACGAAACTATTGACGATGATCATGACCATGCCAATTGTGACCACAATCATGAGGATGACAATCACGATCCTGCAAATTGTAACCACAATCATGACCACCATGAGCATGCTAATTGTGATCACGACCATAGTGAAAAGGTAGAGTTGAGTATATCCGAAGACCTAAGTATCCCCGATGATGCTATGATAACCGCTCTATTAGTGAAATTTAAAAGCCCAGTAGGTTTTATTCAGTTGCCTAGAAAAGTGAATGAAACAACAAGCCTACAAGCAGCAGTTCCAGCACTCGAAATAAGTCGTTTGACTTCCTTGCTGGGTTTTGGTGTTAAAACCATAAATGGTATTGCTTACATAATTATAACAGTTTCAGGATTAAGTATATTTATTAGCTTATATAATTCTTTGAAAAAAAGACGTTATGAATTGGCGCTTATGCGTGTTCATGGAGCTTCAAAATGGCAATTAGTAAAGCTCGTACTACAAGAAGGAATGACATTATCACTACTAGGAGCTGTTTTTGGTGTGTTAATCAGTCGATTAACATTGTTCTTCATGACATTTTTAGTGGAACAAAAATATGCCGTTAGTTCCTTTCAATTCAATTTAATTGAAGAGGAATTTTGGTTGTTACCAATTGCACTATTTATTGGTTTAGTAGCTTCCTTAATACCTACCATACAAACTTATAATATTAATATCCCTAAAATATTATCAAATGCATAGACTACTTATCCTTACTCTTTGCTTTTTTATAAAAATCAGTTATTCTCAGGTTGAAATTGATTGGAGTACACTTGCTGATGTTGAGTTTACAGATGTTTATATGCAAGAAGAGGATGAGTACTTCTTATACCCTCACTTTGGTATGAATGTACAAGAATTGGCAGGTAAAGAAGTGGTAATACGAGGTTTTGTTTTAGCAATTGACCCTACTGATAATTATTATATTCTTTCAAAAGGACCGTTTTCCTCATGTTTTTTCTGTGGTGTTGGTGGACCCGAAACTATCATTGAGTTAGAGATGAAGTCGAAAAAAGATGTTTTCATTATGGATGAAGTAGCAACTATGAAGGGTACGCTTAAGCTTAATTCTGACGATATTTATCAGTGTAATTACATTCTGCAAAACGCTGAAGTTTATCTAAGATAAATTGTAAGCTAATGATAAGATAAATTTCTGATAATCATTTAGATACTAATTAGTAAAAGTATTGATAGTAAGCCTGAAAGTAGTCCAATTAGAGATAGAACCCTTCGACGCTTTTTTGTTAGTCCTATAATTCCGAAAATAATCGCTATTAAGACAGATATTATAGTTAGTGCAGCCATAGCAGAAGTTAATACAGCTTCACCAGCGAGTGCACTTCCAATGGTTAACCCTAGAGCAGGAAGCCATAATATACCACCAATAAGACTGAGTGTGGCACTAACGTTCTTTTCTGAAGGAGTTTGATAGGCCTTTATTGTTTTTAATTCAGAAGAGATATAGCTATCACTAATAGGAAAAGAGGCATAGCATAGACTAAAGCAAAAAAAGGAAAAAGTAAATAGTATTTGTCGCATAATATACCAAAGGTAAAGTATTAATTAAACTAATCTATTTATACTTCTTTAATTACTAAATCGTCGTCAATTCTGAAACGTTCTGTGTAAATTCCTCCTTCTTCGGCTTCTCCAATTCCAAAAATCATTACGACGTGGCATTGCCAGTTAAGGTTTAGCAATTTTTTAACTTTTTTCTCATCGAAGCCTTCCATAGGGCAAGAGTCAAAGCCTTCTGCTACAAGTGATATCATGAAATTCTGACAAGCTAGTGCAGTTGTTTTTGTTACGGATTCAAATAATTGGTGCCTGTAAATAGGACCTCTTTGAATGGGTCTAAAAAAGCCCATAATGCTAAAGAAGATATAAAAGATTCGTTTAAAAATGCCAAATATCCCAAAACGATCGTGGGTGTAAGCTAAGGGAATTAAGGTGTTGTAATACTTATCTACTAATGGATGAAGCTCTCCTTTTTTAAGATATTCCTCAATAATCATATTGCGGTTTCTTCTCCATGTGTCAATTCTAGAAACAGAAACGACGATTTCTTTGGCAGTTTTTGCTGCATTTTGAGAGAAACATGCTTCAATAATCTTTTTTTTCTTTTCCTTATCTCTAATCCAATAAAATTCCCAGGGTTGAAGATTAGATGAGTTTGCTGCTAATACTGAAGTTTTAAGGCATTTTCTCATTATAGACTCAGGAACTGGTGTATCTGTGAATCGTCTTACAGATCTTCTTTTATTTACTGCTTCAAAAAAATCCATTAACTATTTCAATTTATGTTTGATGGTAGTTTTTAGCTCTTTTATTTCTATAATGATATTTCGTTCTTGCTCAAGTATAGAACCTTCGAGCTTAAGTATTTGATTCTCTAATTCTATAATTTTATTTTGCTTCTTTTTAGATTTATTAAGGTCATTAATAAGCCATGCAAAAGCAATAAGTTCAATAATCAATAGAATTATCGTCAATATTATTTGAGTATCCATATTTAAAGTTGAAGTATTACTAATTAGACTTTAAAACTAGACTTTTATTAGCTGCCATTTATATATATGAAAATATTCTATTCACTAGCTTTTAAACAGTTCTCTTTTCTCACATTCATTATATATGAGCAGAATTAAAAGTCCGAAAATTAAAGATGAAATGATGAGTATAATATTTGAAATTCCATCTGTAAAAAACGATACTCTTATGAGAATTGTGGAAATTATAAAACCAGAATTCCTCATGATTTTATGAAAAAGTTCTGAGTTAAAGAATGAGAATAATAGAAGTAGCACGTCAATGATAATGAGTAGCTGAAAGAGTTCGTCAAAGAAAATGTTGTTAATGGAAATCATTTGAGTGTTTGCCCATTGAGAATTATAAAGTCCATTTATCCATGAAATAAAATGGTAGCTGGCTAGTATAATGATGATTGGCACTAATATGGTAGACATCCACTTTTTGATTATTATAAATCGATTTAACACATCCGCACTAGATTTAGACTTAAATTTTATAGAATTACGCCTAAACAGATATATTAAGAGAAAGAGTACTAATGATGTCCCTAAGTCAAGAAATATTTGATTATTTACTTCATTACTGAATAGGCTTTGGTTTAAATCTAGATTGGAGATATCTTTAAATATTCTTCTAATTATTATTAAGGTGATTATCTCGTACTGTTTAGAAATATAAGTAGTTATGGAACGAGGGAGATAATATATAAGAAGGTATATTTCGTAAGCCAGTATGAATGAAAAAGGGGTGTAAATAGCAGCAATTGGACTTGATAATAAACCGTGTTGGTCGTTTATTTCTAGAACATTTAGCTTTGCTAAATAAATCAAAGTAAGGTGTATAAAAAAGCTAATTACAGAAATGTATAATATAAATCGCTCTACTTTTTGCTTTGTTTTTTCACCTATAAAAGCATTAAATATTTTAGTCTCAAAACTTGACATAATAGTTAGTTTATAAAAAAACTTTATACAATTAATCTAATGGTGTATAAGCTTATAGTTAAATACTCCAATTCTGGAGCTAATAGTTAAATTATATATACCATTTGGAAAGTTGCTTAAATCAATCTGATTTACATACTTTCCATTTAAATTCACAGTGCAATTTGCTTCACATTTTTCATGAGATTCACTATTATAAAAACATACTGAAAGTGCTAATGCTAGTATTAAGTTTCTCATTATTTTTATTAAAATATTAAGCAAATATATTAAAAATACATCTTTTGTATAATAAATAGATCAATAAGTTATACAAAATATTATGTTTATTTTAATTTGATTAATTTTTATTTGGAAAATATACGAATCAAATTAATCATAAAATTTACCTTATTTTTGCACCCTTCTTTACTTTAAGAAGATACAATTGAATTAAATGAACGGCGAAAATACATCCAAGAATAGTGTGTCTAAACGTTTGGGTTTACTCAATAGGTACTTTAAGATTACACGTTTTTATTCCTTTTTAAAACATACTGCTTTTAAAGGGGCCTTTCTTATTGTAATTTTTATTGCTATTGTTTTTCTGCTAGACACCTTTGTTGTTGATATTAATTTATTACTTAGTAATTTAGTTGACTCCTTTTCTCCATTAGTAATATTTACAATTTTTCTAGTGTCAGAGTCTATTTTAGGCTTATTACCTCCTGAAGTATTTATTGTATGGGTATCTAAGTCTTCTTTTCCATATTTATTTTTATTTACTCTAGCTTCTATTTCTTACTTAGGAGGAGTAATTTCTTACTTCATAGGTGGACGTCTATTTTTAATTCCTGCAGTAAAAAACTATATAGAATTTAAAATAGCTAAGCACATTGTTAATTTACGTAAATGGGGAGGAGTATTTGTGTTTTTAGGAGCTGTTTCTCCATTACCACATTCTATGGTAAGTATGGCTTGCGGATTAATTAAATATAATTTTAAAAATTACTTATTATGGTCTTTGTTTAGATACGTTCGCTTCTTGGTTTATGCTTTAGTTATTTTTCAAGTCTTTTAAAAATAAAAAAATCACTTACACCATCTTTAATGATAGGTGTTGCTCTATAGCAAATTCAATTTTATTTACAATATCATCAATAGAATCACTCTCATGATTTATTTCCAGTGGAGATTTAATCTCGAATGATTTTAAAACCCCTTTCTTTTTAATAACGAGTCCTTTTTTATCAAATGAGCGTCTGAAACCATCAATAACAATTGGAATAACTACGGGCTTATTTTTTTTGATGATATGAGCGGTTCCTTTTCTAACAGGCATCCAGGCTTTTGTTGTGCCTTGCGGGAATGTAATGACCCAGCCGTCAGCTAATGCCTTATCAATATTCGTAACATCATCTGAATTGACATTTCTTTCAATACTTTCGCCTTTAAATCTCCACGTTCTGTCGATGCTTATAGAGCCAGCATGCGCCATTAATTTTGGTAATAGCCCTGACTTCATAGTTTCTTTGGCAGCAACAAAATAGAGGTTCATTTTAGGTTTCCATAGGTAGCCAATATTTTTAATGCTATTACTTCTTCCTTTTAAACTGGCATTTATAACGTGTATCATGGCTGCTACATCGGCAAAATAAGTTTGGTGGTTTGATATGAATAATACATTCTTATCAGGTAAACCTTCTAAAACAGAAGTTCCGCTAATATGCATTTTGTTTGTTCCTCTAAAACGAGCATGTGATATAATACCAAGTATTCTCACTAGCCACTTTTTTAAAAACAGATTGTGACCAAAGTTATTTTTCTTTGTTAGAAACATAAAACTTCTTAAAGATAAAATGTTGATGTGTCTTTTATAAAAGTAGTAAATAATAAATGAATTCCTTAAAATTTGTAAATTTGAAATTGTGAGGTCGTTATTTACAAGTTCATTTTTTCTGTTATTTTCATTTACTGCTCTATCTCAGAATACCTATTCTGATATTGCTCCAATTTTATTTGAAAAATGTGCACAATGTCATAGAGATGGAGGAGGAGCACCCTTTTCGGTGTTAAATTACGAGGAAACGTATTTTTATCGTAATTCTATTTATCACCAAGTTTCGGAGGGTTATATGCCGCCATGGGCACCTGATACATCCTACATGCATTTTGTTAATGAAAGAGCTTTAACTGAAAGTGAAAAAAATGCTATTTTAGATTGGGTGGATGCTTTTGCTTTAGAAGGAGACACATCCTTTTTGCCTAATATTCCAGAGTTTTCATCTACCATATTAAGCGGGGAGCCTGACTTAATTATCAACACACCAACTTTTCAAAGTAATGCCTTTACTGAGGATGCTTACAATTTATTAGTTGTACCAAGTGGTTTAAGTACACAAAGATATTTAAGAGCTATTGAGATAGTGCCAGAAAACCCCGAGCTTACACATCATATTGTATTTAATGCTGACAATGCAGGTATAGTTTCAGAAGATTTGTCTGGACAAAGTGCTAATATTGAAGGGGATATTTATGTAGGAATTTATACACCAGGGGGAAATCCTATTATTTTCCCTAATTCATCAGAAATTAAAATGGGAATATCACTTCCTGCCCAAGCCGACTTAATCTTTCAAGTACATACACCAAACTATGTATCTTCGGGAGCTAGCTACGGAATGGATGTAAATATTCAAGTTAGGCTGTTCTTCTATCCGGAAGATGAGATAGGAGTTAGGCAAGTTTTCTCACAAACACCCCTTCAATACTGGGATGATGACTTTTATATTTTAGCTGATGAAGTAAAAACTATTAGTACAGAGTCAGAGCCAGTAGAATTTGATTTTTCTGTGTTTAACGCCTTGCCGCATTCTCATAAAATTTGTACGGAAATATTAAATTATGCATATGAAGGAGAGGACACTATACCTCTTATTAAAATAAACCGATGGGACTTTAATCATCAAGAGTATTATTACTTTAAAAATTTGGTGAAAATTCCTACTGGATATACCCTTTATTCTGAACATACATACGACAATACTTTAGAAAATCACCATAATCCTTTTAATCCACCTCAACTTATTTCTGTTGGCCTCAATTCAAATGATGAAATGCTATTTGATAGCTTTCAATTTTTACAATATCAAGAGGGTGATGAGCAGATTAATATTGATAGTATTTTAAGTAATGATCCATTGCTAACGGTCTCTGGAGTTTCTGAATGTAGTTCAACTGAATTATTTAATTCATATGTAGCTCCAAATCCCTTAAGTAAATCCTCAAGTATATATTTCCCTCATTTTGATGATTCTTTCCAAGATTACACTTTAGATGTGGTAAATATAGAAGGTAAAAAAGTAAGTTTAGATTATTTTGTAAACAGAGGTCAAATTTCTTTTGATAGAGGTGTTTTATCTCCTGGAGTATATTTCTATTCTATAATATATGGTATAAATTTAGTGTCTTCCGGTAAATTTATTATAATGGATTAATGACTTACTTTTTAAGTGACATAGGGTTTGCAAACTCTGTAGTAACATAAGAATTAGGTGCAGTTTCTTCAATAATCCGTAGTACCATTTTGAGTTTTCTTTTTGGAATTATACACCAGTAAATTCTTACAGAACCTTTAATGCCTTCACCTTCAATTACGGTTACTCCAAAACCTTCTTTTCTAAGAGGTTCAGCAACATTTGGGGAGTCAATGGAAGTAAATACTCTTACTACTACATCACCGAAACCCAGAAAACTTTCAATATAAGAACCTAAAATTGTACCAGCGGCAAAACCTAGTGCATAACCTGCAATAAGTAAAGAGTCATCAATGTCTTCAATTACTTTTGATACAGCTAAAATCCAAATAACAGATTCTACTAAGCCAACTAATCCAGCATTTAAAGGTTTGTTTTTTGCTATTAATAAAGCCCTAACAGTCCCAAGACTTTGATCACATAAACGTAAAAGGAAAATGGTTAATGCTGCTAAAAAGACGTTCATCGAGGAGATTTTTACACCTCAAATGTACTAATTTAATCCAAAGATTTTAGGTAAGATTCTGAAATGATTTTGATGTTTTTTTTCTTATCATCACTCATATTGTGGTACATATTAACCATGAACTTCATTCTAATATTATTTTTGAATACATCTTCATATTCGTGAATAAATCGCCAGTATAAAGCGTCCCATATTTCTTCCCAATTTGATTTTTTATAATCACTCATTTTTTTGATGTAGTTACTGCTGCTGAAATAGGGTTTTGTAGACATCAGACCACCATCTGAAAATTGACTCATTCCATACACATTAGGCACCATAACCCAATCGTATGAATCAATAAACACTTCCATAAACCATTGGTAGACGTCGTCAGGGTCAAACTCACACAGAAGCATGAAGTTACCCAAAATCATGAGCCGTTCAATATGGTGAGAATAGGCCGTTTTTAGAATTTTTTTTATGGTGTTGTCAATGGGTTCAATACCAGTAGTGCCGTCATAAAAGGAGGCTGGTATTTTTCGTTTGAAGTTGAAAAAATTAGTAGTTCTTTCTTGACATCCCTTTACAATATATATACCTCTTATGAATTCTCTCCAGCCTATAATTTGTCTTATAAAACCTTCGATAGAATTTAGAGGAATATCATTTTTATCTGCAAAATTTAGTGTTGTTTTTAAGACGTAATCAGGTCTTATTAGACCTATATTCATCATAGGTGTAATTACGCTATGATTTAAATAAGATTCTTCTTTAACTATTGCATCTTCATAAATTCCAAAATCATAAAATCTATTTTGTAAAAAGTCGTCAAACCATTTTTTCGAAGACTCAAAATCGGTAGGATATAGGGGTGTAGGACTTAATTCTCCAATATTATCTGAGAAATTTTTATTGACGTACTCAATAGCTTCTTCATAAAAAGTATCACTTTCAATATTTTTTATTGTAGGAGGTGTTTTTCCTTTTGGGTATTTTTTTCTATTTTCTGTGTCAAAACTCCATTTTCCACCGATAGGATTTTCGTTTTCGTCGATTAAAATTTTGAATTTCTTTCGCTGATTTATATAGAATGAAGTTTGAAAAAACTTTTTCTTATCAGATTTAAAAAAAGTGCCTAATTCCTCCTCTTTAGTCAAGAAATTTGGATTGTCGTACTTTTTTAAATCTAAATTATATTTAGCAGCATTTTTTTTAATTTTTTTAGAAAGATAATTATCGACAGGGTCAATGAAATGAATACATACAATTCCTTCATTTTTGAAGTGATTAAATAGACTATCTACAGTTGCTAAACTATCATTACAGTCAACATATAATGTTGGTTGGTTTTT
>MDTG01113413.1_pt1 | contig 16076 bp, 19 predicted proteins | sample 811421 | NCBI WGS metagenome assembly MDTG01 (sample SAMN05326645, study PRJNA326480) | marine metagenome | isolation source: seawater | place: Pacific Ocean: South East | collected 2011 | reverse complement strand
TTGCATCATATGCATCCATTTTAAACTCTGGCATTAATTTTTGAACCATACTTGAACTCATTTTCTTATCCTTTTTTATATCTGCAATATTATTTGTAATTATTGATTTTTGTTTTCTAGCTTTTACACTTGTATCACAAGCCATATTAAATCCTTTTCCAAAGGATAATCTTTTTCCTTTGATAAAAGTATTGTAATATAGTAAAAATTAAACCATGCTTAAATTTAATAAGAATTACTTATTTTAAAATATAAGTATAGATTATAATAAAAGAGGCTGTATGATTCTATTTAATTTGTATGATTTAGTAATGATATATTACTACTAAACTCTACTGTAAAATACTGCTAGAAATATGCTTCAAGATATTAAAATCAATCATTACAATTATACTTAAGTTAAAAACTCATCATATAATATGCTTCTTTTATGTATAATTCAATAATAAAATTGATATAAATATTTTCAATTTTGAAAAGATTTACAATAGGGGTTACTAGGTGAAAATAAGAGTCTATTATGAAGATACAGATGTTGGTGGTGTTGTTTATTATGCAAATTATTTAAAGTTTTGCGAACGAGCACGTTCTGATATGTTTTTTAAAAAAGGAATGTCTCCACATAATGATAATGAGTTTTTTGTAGTAAAACATGTAGATGCTGATTATATTAAATCAGCAGTTTTCGCAGATGAATTAAGTGTAACTTGTGAGCTTATTGAAAAAAAAGCTGCATCAATTATTGTTTATCAAGAAGTTTTAAGAGATGGAGAAGTTTTATTTACCGGTAAATTTAAATTAGCATATCTTAAAGATTTTAAACCACATAGAATACCAAAGGAATTAATAAATGTCTTTTCTTAAAATATCACTATTAATTATTGCTTTATCTTTTAACCTTTTTGCAAAAGATAATAGGTTAGTTTCTTTAACTAGTGTAAATGAAGTTTATTTCTTACCAAAAGAGACAAAAGAAACTAAAGATTACATTCTTTCATTGATTAAAAATTCTAAAAAAAGTATTTCAATAGCAATGTATAACTTCTCTTATAAAAAGTTTGCAAAGCAATTAGTTGATTCTTCAAAAAATGGTGTAAATATTAAAATAATATTAGATAAATCAAAAGTTAAAAAAGATGATAAATTATATAAATATTTTAAGAAAAATGGAATAATTGTAAAAATAGCTGATAAAAAGTTACATACAAAAGTTGCAGTTTTTGATGAAAAAATAGCAGTTCTAGGTAGTATAAACTGGACAAAAGAATCATTCAAAGATAATTACGAACTTGTATTATTTACAAAAGATAAAATGACAATAGATAAAATGTTAAATTTTCTAAATAAATTTTAATTTAAAAAGTATAAGTATAAGATACACTATATTTTTTACTGAAATTCAAGTAAAAATATTGTAATATTTGACTTAAAATTATAGATTTAAAAAGGATTATTTAGTGTTAGAAATATTTGTTATTGCATATTGTTTATACTTTTTATTTAATATATATACTTCATTTATGCAAGTTGATTTTATTAAAAAAGCAAAAGATTTACAGCCAATTATTTTAGAGGAATCTAAATATAAAGTTGCTGCTAATTATTCGATTGAGAAGGAAAAAGTTTCTATATTATCTACTTTTTACGACTTCTTAATATTTATGATGTGGATAAGCTTTGGTTTATCTGTGTTAGATTCTTTTATTACTGCTGAGTCATTCTGGCTAAAAGCAATTTTATTTGTAAACTCATTTATTATTATCAATTGGATTTTAACATTGCCTTTTGAATTATACTCAACATTTAAATTAGATAAAAAATATGGTTTCTCTAATATGACAGTTGATTTATACATCAAAGATACAATTAAAACAGCAGCTTTATTTTTAGTTTTAGGTTCAATTGTAATTGCAGGAATTGCATTTATTATTGAGTCCTTTCCTACATGGTGGATTTGGGGCTTTGTTTTTATCTTTGGAATTATTATCTTAATCAACATGCTTTATCCAGTAATTAGAGATAAAATGTTTGATAAGTTTGAAAAGTTAAAAGATAAAGAACTTGAAGGAAAAATTGAAAAACTTTTAGATGAAGTTGGCTTTAAAAGTTCAGGAGTATTTTCAGTTGATGCAAGTAAACGAGATAATAGATTAAATGCGTATTTTGGTGGTTTAGGAAGTACTAAAAGAGTTGTACTATTTGATACATTAGTTGAAAAACTTTCTCATAATGAATTATTAGCTGTTTTAGGGCATGAATTAGGTCATTTTAAAAATGGTGATATTCTTAAAAACATTGGTATTATGGGACTTGTTATGTTTGTATTCTTTGCTATTTTTGGTAATTTACCTGAAGAGTTGTTTTTAGGTTTATCATTAAATCAGGAAGCATCTTCAATTATAGTTATATTTTTGATATTTTCTCCAATTTTGTCATTTTTCTTAATGCCTTTAATTTCACTTATCTCAAGACATAATGAATATGCAGCAGATGAGTTTGGTTCAAACTTATCTTCAAAAGATGATTTAGTAAATGCTTTATTAAAATTAGCAAATGAAAATAAATCATTTCCATTAGCACATCCAATATATATATTCTTTTATTACTCACATCCACCTTTGACTGAAAGATTTAAAGAATTAGGTTATGATGTAAATAATAACTCAGACGAAGCTTTAAAACAAGAATTTGAATATGATAAATAATGGAATAATTGAAGTTAGTTATCTAGCTTTAATTATTTCACTTCTTGGTATATTTTCTGTTTTCATACTGATATTAAAATTATCAAAACAGAAATACCAAAATAGATTTGATAATCTTCAAAATGAAGCTTTATTAAAATTAAAATCTTTAAATGAAAAAATTGAATTAAATCATAGTTTTTATGAAGGACAAATAAATACTTTAAATACTTCAAATAGAAAGCTTGAAGAAGAGAAAAAATCAATAAAAGAAAGTCTTGAAGATAAACTGAGAACTTTAGAAAAACATACAGATGAAACATTGGATAATATTACTGCTAATTATGAATTAAAATTATCTAATCAAGAAAAGATGGCTAAGACTAAAGAAGAAAATTTAAATGAAAGAATTACTTTATTAGAAGAATCAAAAGTTCAGATGAAAATAGAGTTTGAAAATCTTGCAAATAAACTTTTTGATGAAAATCAAAAAAAATCTAATCTTAATTTAACTCAAGTTTTAACTTCATTTAAAGACCAATTAGAATCATTTGGGAAAAGAGCAAATGATATCTATAGTGAAGAAACAAAACAAAGAACATCTTTATTAACAGAGATTAAAACGTTAAAAGAATTAAACAATAAAATTTCATCAGATGCTATTAATTTAACAAAAGCTTTAAAAGGTGAAAATAAGACTCAAGGAGATTGGGGTGAAATGATCTTATCTTCAATTCTAGATCAAACAGGTCTTAGAGAAGGTAAAGAGTATGATACTCAAGGCTCATATACAGATAAGGATGGGAAGGCATTAAGACCAGATGTAATTGTACATCTTCCATCACAAAAAGATATTATTATTGATTCTAAAGTTTCGTTAAATTCTTATTTAGCATATATAAAAACTGATGATAAAACTAAAAAAGAGTTAGCTAGTAAAGAGCTCCTTAAATCATTAACAAATCATATAAAAGGTCTAAGTTCCAAAAAATATGAGGATATTGAAGGTGTTAAAACATTAGATTTTGTGTTAATGTTTATTCCAATTGAAGGTGCTTTTTTACTGGCATCAAATGAAAATAAAGACTTATTTAAAATGGCATTTGAACATAATATTATGCTGGTATCTCCTTCAACATTATTTGTTACATTAAGAACAATTGAAAATATTTGGAGAAATGAACATCAAAATGAAAATGCTGAGATTATTGCTAAAAAAGCAGCGGATTTATATGATAAGTTTTACGGTTTTATAAAAGATATTGAAGATATTGGCTTAAATATTAATAAGACACAAAAAGCTTACAATAACGCATTTTCAAAACTATCAACTGGTAATGGAAATCTTATAAAAAGATCTGAAGAATTTTTAGAACTAGGTGTAAAACCTAAAAAACAAATAAATACTAAACGTATTACTAAGGAGTAAAATATGGAATTAGTTGTAGATTTTGCAAATAATTTTTTGATACTATTAGACGCAATGGCTATTTATATTCTATTTGGCCTTTTAGTTGCAGGAATATTAAAGCAGTTAGTTCCTAATGATTTTGTTAATAAGCATTTAGGAAAAGGCTCTATATCTTCTGTTTTAAAAGCTACATTATTTGGAATTCCACTTCCTGTTTGCTCTTGTTCTGTTATTCCTTTAGCTCAAAGTTTAAGAAAAGAGGGTGCTAGTAAGGGGGCAGTTCAAAGTTTTTTAATCTCAACTCCGATTACAGGTGTTGATTCTATTCTTGCAACATTTTCTTTTTTTGGTTTAGTATTTACAATTTTTAGAGTTATCTCTTCTGTTATTATTGCAATAATTGTTGGACTTGTACAAAATTTTGTTGAAAAAGAAAAACCATTAGATGTAAAAACAAGTGAAGTCATAGAATCATGCTGTACTGAAAGTTCATGTTCAAGTTCTTCTACTTCTCAAAATTCAAATAATAAATTTTCTTTTAAAAATGCATTCTCTTATGCATATGTGACATTATTTAAAGATATGGTTAAACCTTTATTTATAGGTTTACTTCTAGGAGCATTATTTACTACTTTTATGCCAAAAGATTATGCTTCAATGCTTTTTGAAAATCAAATTTTAACATATTTTGTAATTTTAATATTTGCAATGCCTTTATATGTTTGTGCAACTGCCTCACTTCCAATTGCAGCAGCTTTTATACTCCAGGGTATGAGTGGTGGAGCAGCTTTTATTTTTTTAACAGCAGGACCAGCTACAAGTGCAATAACAATGAGTGTAGTTTATAAAACACTTGGTAAAACATCTTTAATTGTATACGTATCAACAATTGCTATTTTATCTTTTGTTTTTGCTTTTATTTATGATTTTTTATTTGGTAATGTAAATATAATTAATTTCGCAAATGATATTGAACACTCTTCATTATTTTCACAAATCGCATCTTTTATAATGCTAGCTTTAATGTCATATTATTTAATTAAGCCACGTTTATATAGAAAAAGTAAAGAAGATAATATTAAAGAAAATGATAAGAAATCATCGATTCTAAAAAACAACAATCAAAAAACAAATTTAAATAAAATGACTTTTTCAAAAGAAAATAAGTTTAAGGTATAAAATGAAATGGGAAGATAATAGGCGTAGTTCAAATATTGAAGATAAAAGAGGCGAATCAGGAATGAACTTTGGTTCAAATCAAAGAGGTTCAATGATGATGCTTCTTCCTATAATAAAAATGTTAATAGGAACTAAAATAGGAAGAATAGTTTTAGTTATAGGAGTTGTTGCATATTTTATGGGATATAACCCCTTAGCTCTTTTAAATTTAACACAAACACAGAATAATTCTTCAAATCAAGTTGTTAACAGTTTAGAAGATGATAGAAATGCGCAGTTTGTAAGTGCAGTTTTAGCACAAACTGAAGATATTTGGAGTGAGGTATTTAAAAAACATGGAGTTACTTACAAGGAACCTAAATTAGTTTTATTTAGAAATTCTGTACAAAGTGCTTGTGGTTTTGCTTCATCTGCTACTGGACCTTTTTATTGTCCTGGGGATGAAAAAGTATATTTAGATTTATCTTTTTTTGAGGAATTAGCAAAAAGGCATGATGCTCCTGGAGATTTTGCACAAGCTTATGTAATAGCTCATGAAATAGGACATCATGTACAAAATATTACTGGAACTATTTCAAAAGTTCATAAAGCAAAACAAGATGTAGGTAAAATAGCTGCAAATGCTTTACAAGTAAAAGTAGAATTACAAGCAGATTGTTATTCAGGTATTTGGGCTCATTATAGTAAGAAGAATTTTAACTCATTAGAACAGGGAGATATTGAAGAAGCTTTAAGAGCAGCAAGTGCAATTGGTGATGATACACTACAGAAGAAAGGACAAGGTTACGTTGTTCCTGATTCCTTTACTCATGGCTCTTCTAAAAATAGAATGGCATGGTTTAATAAAGGATTTATAACAGGCTCTTTGGCCTCTTGTAATACGTTTAAAAACTAAAGGTCTAATAAAGATATATTACTTTAATTGATTTAAAAGTAATATATCTACTAAATCTCCAGCTTTAATATCTCCACAATCTTCTTTTTGGATTAGAATAGCTGGATTTTCAAGCATATTTGTTAAAATAGCACTTGTTCCTTTTTTCTTTCCATCAAAATTAATAGTATATTCATTATTTACATACTCTACATTACATGCTGTAAATACTGTTTTTGGCATTTTTCTAGGGAAATCTTCATTTATTCTTGCTTTTACAATTGGTAGTGATTCCTTCGCTTCTCTAAACTTATAAATTAGAGGTAATACATAAAGAATAGCACATACAGTTGATGAATATGCAAATCCTGGAAGTGCGATAATAGTTTTACCATCTTTAATGGCAACTAGTATATGCATTCCTGGTTTTATTGTAACACCATGAAATAATACTTGTGCATTAAGTTTATCTTTTATTACATCTTGAACAAAATCATAATCTCCTACTGAAACACCCCCAGTTGTTACAACAATATCCGCTTTTTGTAAAGCAGTTTCAAGTAAATTAGTGATTGATTCTATATCATCTTCAACTATTCCCATTTGAAGTGTATTTGCACCATTTTTCTTACATAAAGCTTCAATTGTTAAATGATTTGAACTTCTAATTTGTGCTTCATTTGTTTGAACTTCACCTAAATCAAGGATTTCACTTCCTGTACTAGCAATTGCAACCGTCGGATTTACAATAACATTTATTTGAGCGATATTTAAAGAAGCTAATACTCCAACTTCAGCAAAGCCAATAACAGTACCTTTTTTAATTAGTACTTCATCTTTTGTATAGTTTTCTCCAATAGCTCTTGTAGCAAATCCAAAAGGTACATCTTTAGTAATTTTAATACTAGATCCAATTACTTCTACATTTTCAATTGGAACTAAAGTATCACTTCCTTGAGGCATTAATGAACCTGTAAAAGTTTTAATACAAACACCAGAGCTAACAGTTGATTCAACTACACTTCCTGCTGGATTTTTATCAATAATTACAAGTGTTTCATCTTTTATATCTTCAAATCTTATAGCATAACCATCCATGCCAGAAGTTGGTAGTTCTGGACTATTATGATCTGCTATTACGTCATTTGCAATTACTTTTCCAATTGCATCAATGATAAAAAGTTTTTGAGTAGTTGGTTTATTTAGTTTTATATTGTTTAATATTTCTAATGATCTATCATAGTTTATAAATTCTCTCATGATTTTTCCTAATTATTTTGAATTCTTTATAATATACTCTTTATATTTTAAAGCAGTATTATAACTTACTTGGGCCTCTTTTGCAACTGAATAAATAGTTATTTTTTGATTAAACATTCGCATCATATTTACAGAGGCTTCTATTTTTTTCTTTGCAACTTCTTGTCTTGTCTTTGTAGCTTTTTTTGTAGCATTTGTTTTCTTCTCTGTTATACTTCTATGGTATTTCTCTTCTTCAATATGAAGCTTTTTATACAGATCGGCTTGACCATGTTCTCTACATAATTCTTGCAAAACTTTTAATTCTTTTACTGATATTGTAATTCTGATTTTAAAAACCTTTTAATTATTTTTAAGTTTGTTTTATATGGATATATCCAAGTGAAATAGCTTTTATTAACTATAAAAGATATTTATAATTATACATAATTGATTAATATATAATTTAAAGAGCTAAATCTTATGTACAAGTAAGATTTAGTAATTTATTATTTATTATATTTGTAAACCATTATTTGTTGAAATAACATATCTGCAAAACCAACAGGTAGTTCTGGGTTGCTATTTTCCACAGAAATCATAATTTGTTTTATTTGATCTTCTGTCATATTGTTTACTAAAGGAAAGATTGTCTGTGTAACTTTTTCTCTAAATTCTTGTTCTTCTTCTTTTGTCATTATTATAGCTCTTCTTATAGTTAGTTGTTTAATTTGAAATTATATAGTATTTACATAAAAGATTGGTAAAAAAATCATTATTTTTTACTTTTTTATAAAAACATTTAGATATAATTGCAGAAATTTAATATAGGATTTATATATTGGTTGAATTAAGTAAAAAAATATCTTCATTGGTAGGTAAGACTAATGCTGAATATGAATTAATAAAAGAGGGTGATAAAGTACTTATAGGCTTTTCTGGTGGAAAAGATTCTTTAACTTTATTACATACTTTAAATAGAATGAAAAAAGTAGCGCGTTATAATTTCGATTTTAAAGCAGTTACAGTTACATATGGAATGGGTGAACAAGTACAATTTTTAGCTGATCATTGTAAAGAACATGGAATTGAACATGAAATCATAGACACACAAATTTTTGAGTTAGCTGGTGAAAAAATTAGAAAGAATTCTTCATTTTGTTCATTTTTCTCAAGAATGAGAAGAGGGTATTTATATACAGCAGCACTAGAGCAAGGATATAATAAAGTAGCTCTTGGTCATCACTTAGATGATGCAATGGAATCATTCTTTATGAACTTCTTTTACAATGGTACAATGCGTACAATGCCTCCTATATATAAAGCTGAAAATGGACTCGAAGTAATTCGTCCTTTGATTTTTTGTAGAGAAAGACAATTACGAGCGTTTGCAGATAAAAATGAAATCAATGTAATTGGTGATGAGGCATGTCCAGGACTTAGATTTGATGTTAAAATGCCACATGCAAGAGCTACTACTAAAGAGTTATTAGCTAAATTAGAAGCAGATAATCCTCAAATATTTGTATCTATGAAAGCGGCATTTTCAAATTTCCAACCTGCAACTTTCTTCAAAAAAGAAGATTTAAATAGAATTATTGAAGATGAAGATTAATATATGAAAGTTTTAGTCTCTTCTTGTCTTTTAGGTGAAGATGTAAGATATGATGGAAATAATTCATCAATAGCTATGGGTGCATCATTTACTTTTTCTCAAAAAGAAATATTTATGGATATTCTATGTGATAATGAAATATATTCATTCTGTCCTGAAGTTTCAGGAGGGCTTGGAGTTCCTAGGTTACCTGCTGAAATTGTAAGTGCTACAAAACCATTTAAAGTGGAAAGAAACAATGAAGAAGATGTAACTATCCCTTTTTTAATTGGAGCTAAAAATGCACTTGATATATGTAAAGATGATGATATTAAAGTTGCACTTTTAAAATCAAAATCTCCATCATGTGGAAATATCGAAATATATGATGGAACATTTTCAAATACCTTAATTGAAGGTCAAGGATTAACAGCTAGACTTTTAGATGAAAATGGAATTAAAGTGTTTAATGAAACACAATTAGAAGATTTAAAAAAATTTATAGAAACAAACTAATTGTTTCTATAAACTCTCATTTACAAGATTTGATAATCTAAGTGGGTCAAGTGCTCCACTTACTCTTTCTTTCTCAACACCATTTTTATAAACAACAATCGTAGGAATTGATTTAATATTAAATTTTGCACCTAAATTTTGCTGGGCTTCTGTATTTACTTTTACAAATAAAGCTTTTAAAGCATACTTTTCTGCCACTTCTGTGAATATAGGTGCCATCATCTTACATGGACCACACCAAGGTGCCCAAAAGTCAACAATTACTGGAATATCAGAGTTTACAATAACATGGTCAAAATTTGATTCATCAAGTTCTATTGGAGTGGTAGTTAAAAGTGAATTTTTGCAAGACCCACAATTTGCTTTTGCATAAGAATCTTTTTTAGGGATAGAGTTAACTTTTAAGCAAGATGGACAAACTACATTTATTTTACTCATTATTTAATCCTTTATATTTAAGCTTTTATATTTAGTAGAATATCTGTAACTGCATCTTGAGTTTTAATACCCTCAGCATTTGCTTGATAAGATATAATTTCAGGAATTTGTCCTGCAATTGCATCTATTAAATCTTGACTTACTTCTTGTAATGCTGGATCACCAACTACATTAGCAACTTCTGCAATTTTACTAACTTTATCAGCTATTTGAACTTGTGCTGATACCATTGTTTCAACATTATTATTAATTTGCATAATCTACTCCTTGTTCTATATTTTGTAATAAGAGTCTGTTTAAGTTTGCAGTTCTTGATATTGCACTGTCTGCAGCACTTAACTCTGCTGGTGCAGAAGCTGCATTGGCTAATTTATCTAGTTTTACACTTGCAGCTGCTTCATCTTTTGGAATACTTGTATCAAATCTAACACTTCCCCCACTTGCATAAACTTTACCATCAGGTCCTACTTGATATGAATAATTAATAGGAGCAGTTGTAGGTGCCCCTGAGGCATGTGCTTGTTCATGTGTACGAACTTTGGCATCAAGATCTTTATATTTATCTAGAACTCTTTTATAATCTTCTTCATCATAGTTTTTCCCTACAATATTAACACTATCATTTTTTTCAAATAAAGATTTTTCATCTTCTTTTTTATCAATACTAGCTAGTTCTGCTTTTTTTACAGCTATTTGTTGATTTAAAGATGAAATGGTATTAAAATTATTATTTATTTCCATAATGTACTCTATTTATAAATTGTTTATGAATTATTTTATCACAAATAGTGTTTAATTGTAAAGTGATTGTATTGAGTGTTTTATAAAAAAAGCCCAAGTGGGCTTTTTTTAGTAGTCGTAGGCTACTTTATATTTTGGATCATCTTCTTCATAAGTACAAAATTGTCCAGCATTTTTCATAATAGATTTACATTCACTACTTAAATGTCTAATTTTTATTGTTTTACCAGCTTCAAGATATTTTTTTGTAATTGAATCAACTGCTTCTACTCCTGATATATCCATAACTCTTGCATCTTTAAAATCTAATATAACATTTTCTGGATCATGTTTAATATCAAAGTTATCATTAAAAGCTGTTACACTTCCAAAAAATAATGGTCCATCAAAGTCATATATTTTTGTACCATCATCTTCTCTATGTGTTTTAGCTGTTACTTTTGCATGTTTCCATGCAAATACAAGTGCAGAAATAATTACACCTGAAATGACTGCAATTGCTAAATCTGCAACTATTGTAATACCTGTAACAGTTACAAGAACAAAGGCATCACTTTTAGGCATTTTAGTAATTCTTGCAAAAGAACTCCATTCAAATGTACCAATAGAAACCATAAACATAATTCCAACTAAAATAGCTACGGGAATAATATTTAAAAGATCTGTTAGCGTTGCTACAAGTAAAATAAGACCAACAGAAGCTACAACTCCTGAAAGTCGTCCAAGTCCCCCTGATGTGTAGTTAATAATTGATTGTCCAATCATCGCACATCCAGGCATTGCACCAAATAAACCACAAGTAATATTTCCAGTACCTTGTGCGATACATTCTTGATTTGCACTACCTCTAGTACCACTAATTTCATCTAAAACAGAAAGTGTTAAAAGAGATTCAATAACACCAACAAGTGCTACAATTACTGCATAAGGAAGTACTAGTTTTAAAGCTTCATAATCTAAAATAACATCAGGAATATGAAAACTTGGTAGTAGTCCTTTAAACTCAGTTAAGTTCGCTAAATCACCAACAAGTTTAGTATCTGCCCCCGTTATATAAACACCAAGTGTAAATACAATAATTACAATAAGACCAGCTGGAATTGCTGCTGTGAATTTTGGTAAGAAATACATTGTTGCCATTGTACCAATTATTATTACATACATAATTATTCCAGCACCATCTAAAAACTTAAATTGACTAGTAGCAATTACAACTGCTAAACCATTTACAAAACCATGAAGTGCAGGCTGTGGAACTAAACGAATAAATTTACCCATTTTAAAAGCACCAATAGCAATTTGTATAACTCCTGCTGCAACAGCAGTAAGAGTAATATATTGAACTATTCCAAGAGACAGTGCATCACCACTTAAACCTTGAGCTATTAATATCTCCTTAGCCGCTAAACTAACCCCAACTAAAACAATAGCAACAGCACCAGTTGCACCTGAAATCATTCCAGGTTTTCCACCCATTAAAGCAGTGATTAATCCTAAAATAAATGCAGCATATAATCCAACAATTGGACTAACTTGTGCGATAAATGAAAATGCAATAGCTTCTGGAACAAGTGCAACAGCTACAACAAGTCCTGATAAAATATCACTTTTCGCGTTTTTCCCTATAAAAGTATCTTTTATATTTAACAAATTCTAAACCTTTCATTATTAATTTGAATATCTATATATTCGCGATTATATCTAAGTCTTAATTAATCTTAGTTAAATAAATTTAAGATAAAATTGCGTGATGAAATTTAAGCTATTCAAGTCAGTTATATTCAAGTTAATACTCTTAGTATTAGTTGTTCTTTTTGCATTAATAGGGGCATCACTTTTGTTTAACTCTCAAATAGATAAATTAAAATCACAAATTGACAGTCTTTATTTTGGTAATTTTGTGCCAATTGTAAAGCTTAATAATATTAAAAACAATTATAAATCCATAATCTCTTGTAGGACTATGAAATATATTTGTGATTTCAAAAAAGAAGAAAAACTCATTTTAGACGAATGGGATTATTATTATAATTCTTACAAAAATGAAAAAGAAAGAAATGTTATTGATAATGTTGATAAAGCATTAAAAGCTACATTTAAAATAAACAAATTACATATCTTTAAAGAAATTGTAAAGAAAGTAGAATTTTTAATAGAATATGAAACAAAAATAGCATTTAAACAAAGAAAAGTTTTTCTAGAAGAGTATAAAACAATGAAAGAATATTTGTTTTTTAATCTTTCTCTTATTTTAGTATTAACTTTTGCAATGGTTGCATATATAATTTATCAACTTGTTAAAAAAGACAATCAATTAAGAGTTTTAAATACTAAATATAAAATTGATTCAATTACAGATTCAATGACAAAATTATATAATAGAAAATATTTTGATACAATATTTGATAATATGGTTTTTATTGCAAATGCAAATAATTGGGAATGTGCATTTATAATGTTTGATATTGATTTTTTTAAACAATATAATGATACTTATGGTCATGATTTAGGTGATGAAGCACTTAAAAAAGTTGCAAATTCTTTAAAAAAATATTTTGATAATAAGTATGAATTTGTATTTAGATTAGGTGGTGAAGAGTTTGGTGTGATATTATTTGATATTGATATGAAGATTTTAGAGTCATGTTTAAAAGAAATAAATCAAAAAATTGTTGATTTAAAAATTGAGCATAAAGCTAGCGAAATTTCAGATGTTATCACTATTTCAATAGGTGCTATAATATATAGACCTAATACATATATCTCTGCTAATAAACTTTATAAAAGAGCAGATGATTGTCTTTATAAATCAAAACATAATGGTAGAAACCAATACCATATATTCAAGGGAGAATAATGTCTTTTTTATTTAATAAATATAACCATTTTAACTTAGCAAATATTGTAACTTTTTTCAATATTGCATCAGGAATTTTCGCAATTTATTTCTTGACTCATCAAGAGTTTTTTGCAGCAGCACTTTTTGCATGGCTTGCAGGTGGTTTTGATATCATTGATGGAAAAATTGCAAGAAAGTATGAACTTTCTACTGAATTTGGAATTCAATTAGATTCCTATGCTGATTTTTTATCTTTTGTAATAGTACCAACAATGTTTATATATTTTGCAGTTATTGATACAAAAGAATTAATGCTTTATACACCTTTAATTATATTTGTATTTGTTTATTATGTTATTTCTGGTTTAAGAAGATTAATTCAATTTAACATAAATTCAGAAGAAGGACAAGTTGCTAAGCATTTTGTTGGTATTCCAACACCTTTAGGAGCAATATTATTATGGCTTGTATATCTGATTTACTTAACTGGATTTATACATGAGAATGTTGTTTTAGGATTAATGATAATTATTGGATATTTATTAAATTCTAAAATTAAAATACCTCATTTATAAGATTTGAATATAAATGAATAATGAAGTCATAAGTATAGATTTAGGCTCTAATTCTTTTAGAGTTCTAAAATATGATTGCTTAAACCATGAGGTTATAAGTGATTATCATGAAGTAGTTGGCACAGCGGATGGTTTAGTAGATACAGGACTTATATCTAATGCTGCACAAAAAAGAATAATAAAAGCTTTAAAACAATCAATTGAAAAAGTAAAATATGAACCTAGTATTGCTGTTGCTGTAACAACTGCAGCTATGAGAAAAGCTAGTAATAATCAAGAGGTTCTAAAAAATATTAAAGAAAATACTGGTGTTAAATTTACAATTATTGATGGACTTGAAGAAGCAAGACTTACTTTAGTTGCTGTAAAACAAGCATTAAAAAGAGAAAAAATTAATTCTTCAAAGTTTATACTTTTAGATATAGGTGGTGGTTCTACTGAGATTATTGTAAATACAGAAGATGATTATGTCTCTCATAGTTTTGATTTTGGAATAGTTACAATGACTCAAGAGTTTTTAGAACACCATGATTTACATAAAGATTTAGATTTAAAAAAAATAGAGATTAAAAAACATTTAGATTCTTTACATCTAAACCTTGGTGAATATACTTTTGTAGCAACTGCAGGAACACCAACTACTATTGCTGCAGTTAAGTTAGGACAAGATTATTTCTCTTACGATAAAGATATTGTTAATGGTACAATCGTTGATTTAAAAGATTTAAGCAACTGTTTAGATATTATTAAAAATTCAACAAAAGAAGAAATTACTAACTTGGTAGGACGTGGAAAAGTTGAGTTTATTCAAGTAGGGATTTATATATATAGAGCAATTTTTGAAGTTTTAGAAAAAAATGAGTCAATTGTTTTAGATGATGGGTTAAGAGAAGGTGTTGCTATTAATCACTGTTTAAAACAAAAGTGTGAAGGTTAAGATAATAACCTTACACTTTGTGCTTGTACAATATTAGCTTGAGATGCTGCTAAGTATCCAAGATTTGATGAAATGTTGTTTTTAGAAAAATCTACTGATTCTTCTCCAAAGTTTTTATCTTTATTTATTTTATTACCATTAAATAATTCAATTTGTTCTTTTATACTCTCTCTAGCATTTCCTTCAACTGATTGACCAAATTGAGTAAATTCAGCTGAGATATTTTGAAGTTCACCAGAACTATTTTTAACTTGTGATATTAATGCATCCAATTGTTCAGGATCATTTAAATCTGCATTATTAATAGTTTCAAAAATTTGATTTGCAAAATCTGGAGTATTTGTTTTTTCAATAGAAAAGTTTGCATCGTCTGTATTTATACTAATGCTTTTTTGCTCATCATAATAATCTAGACTTAATAGAGTTTCATTTTTATACTTTGTTTCATAAGCTATTTGATTAAAGTTTCTAAGATTTTCATTTACTGATTGTTTAATATCATTTTTATCTTGAACTTTATTATCATCACTTTTAACATCTTCAAGTTCTTTTTGAATATTATTTAAAAAGTCTTGTTGTTTATCAATTGCATTAGTTGCAATATTACTTATTGCAATGCCATTGTTTAATGATTGTACATTTAATGATAATTCATCTCTTCTTTGATTATATTCATTGATTGATAAAGATGAAGCACCTTCATTATCAACTTTTTGTACCTGATTACTTTGTTGTGACTTGTCAATCTGTAATTGTGATGATTGATTAAGGTTATTAATATTATTGTTAATGCTACTTACATCCATAATTAAATCCTTAAATTAGTTTCTATTTTGATTATATGTTAATTAAACTAAAACTAATCTAAAATGTTACATTTAGTATAAGTATGTTAATCCACAATTAATATTTTTTTTTGTAGAATATCTGCTTATTTTAAAACGGAGAATGACAATGAAAATGAATGGCGCAAAAATGGTTGTAGAATCATTACATCAAGAAGGGGTAGAAGTAGTATTTGGATATCCTGGAGGCGCTATTATGAACGT
>MDTG01316664.1_pt1 | contig 16081 bp, 17 predicted proteins | sample 811421 | NCBI WGS metagenome assembly MDTG01 (sample SAMN05326645, study PRJNA326480) | marine metagenome | isolation source: seawater | place: Pacific Ocean: South East | collected 2011 | reverse complement strand
CTCAAAGCAATGTTAAAAAGAAGGAATTGGTTTTTCAAAATGTATAAAATGGAAAGCGATCACTTCTTTTCCAAGCATGAAAAAAATCTTCAGGCAAATGGACTTGATGTTGTGTTTATAGACGGAATGCATACTTACCAACAAAGCCTCAAAGATGCAAAGAATGCACTACGTTTTTTGAATAAGGATGGGGTTGTTGTTTTTCATGACTGCAACCCCATTTCAGAAATTGCATCCCAACCAAACTTACCTAATGAAAAAATAAATTGGAATGGAGATGTTTGGAAAACAATCTTTCAATTCCGTCAGTTTTCAAACAGTTTTGAATGCTTTACATACGATACAGACGAAGGCTTGGGTGTCATAAAAGTGAAGTCAAAATTTGAGGAAAAATTATTATCCGAAATAAAATATTCTGAACAAATTCAAGACTTGGACTATAATTTTCTTAATCAAAACCGTAGTTCAGTAATTGGATTACTAGAATTTACCGAGAAGTAAAAAACTTAGATTTAAAAATTTCAGGGGTTATCCCTGCTTTTGATGCTGAAGAAACTTTGGAAGCGGTGATTCTATCCCTGCAATCTCAAAAGATTCCACTCAAGGAAATAGTAGTCATTGACGATGGATCAGAAGATAAAACTAGTGAAATTGCAAATAACAACAATTGTTACTTGGTAAAAAATTCTTCTAATTTAGGAAGAGGATATTCCAGAAATCTTGGCGTTAAAAATTCTACTTCTGAATTTATTCTTTTTTGTGATTCATCAAATTTGATTCGTCACGACTTCACTGAAAAAGCAATTCTTCATTTTGAGGACCCACTTGTTTCTGCAGTCTTCGGAAGAATAAAAAACGAAAAAAGTCTAAACGATCGGTATAGTCGATGGCGAGGAAGGCACCTCTTTCGAGAACACCTTCCACAAAGAAAGGATGTGCACCCTGTTAATTGCCTCATAACCTATGCCGTGGTTCTGCGCAAGGATGCCATCGAAGCGGTCGGAAATTTTAATGAAGGATTAAAAAAATGCGAAGATATAGACTTAGGAAAAAGACTATCGGACCAAGGCTTTAAGATATTATCCGATCCTTCACTCTGTGCTTATTCGATAAGAAGGGAAACGATGTTTTCGCTTTGTCTAAGATTCAATCGTTGGTTCTCCAACGATTCAGAGAAATCCTTTAGAGTATTCCCCACATTTTGGAATACACTTCGCTCTTGCTACGGGATTTATGCAAAGGAAGACCTAAAATCTAGAGACTTTGGTTCCTTTATTATTTCATTAATAATGCCTTTTTGGTTAACTGCCATTGGGTTATTTTCACCCAGAAAATTAAATTAGCTTTGGGTTTATCTTCTTCTATTTCAGTTGCAATGCCTGTCTACAAAAGACCAGAAAGTTTAACGAATTCGGAAAAAGCAATTATAACTAGGGTAGAAGAAATACTGAGTTATCATCACCTTTATTTTGTAGTTCCACACCGCCTGGTACCCTACTATGAGAAATTTAACGATTTTACGGTCGTTTCCTTTGAAGATTATTTTTTTCAAGACAAAAACACATACAGCAGTTTGTTAACCAGCATTCCATTTTATGAAAGATTTTCAAAATTTAAATTCCTTCAAATAATCCAATTAGACTGTTGGATCTTCAACGATCAATTGGAGCTATATTCTTCTCTCGGATTTGACTATATCGGTGCACCTTGGATGAAAGGGGGATTTGAAGGCAAACCAGAAAATAAAATGTGGAAGGTTGGGAATGGGGGTTTTTCACTTCGTAAAGTCGACAGCTTTTTAAGAGTATTAAAAGAAATTAAACATGGACCAAAAGGGAAAACAGTTGTCTTCAAAAATCGCTTTAAAGGAATATTAAAATCTATAAAAAACACAGGCTTTCGTAATAATTTGAGACACTATCTAGATAATGCTCCAGGTGAAGACATTTTTTGGTCAGTTTATGTACCTCAGATATTTAACAATGAAGATTTCAAAATTGCTGATAACCACACTGCTGCATCCTATTCTTTTGAAGTAAATCCATCTTATCTTTTTAAAGAAATCACAAAAAAAAGGTTGCCAATGGGATGTCATAATTGGGCAAATAATGAACCTTCATTTTGGGATAATCATATTCAAATCGAGGGAATCAATTAAAAAAATATCAATACTTCATCCATACCTAGAAAATAGGTTGAAAGAAATAAAGTGCGGTCTTTATCCCCGGCACCATTATTGGGGATTAGATGCGTTACAAAACTCAAATAAATGGGAAGCTATATTTCTGAAAACTGCTGACTTCAAAATACCAAGATTAGTTGAGAAAGTTCTTGATAAAACTATGTTCAAAGGATCTCCCGGAGCTAAAGTAGAACTAACTGCATTAAAAGCATCCAAGACATCAGATCTAATTTATTCTATTTGTGGTCCCCTTGTTGGTAGTAAAAGATATCAAAGAAAACTAGTTCCCTGGGTCTTCCGAGACCCGCCAAAGAGAAATTTTGGTAAACTGGCTCATCGAGCTTTTAGCAATTCAAACTTATCTGCTAATGCTGCCTTCTTATGTTTAACCCCAAATGCTGAAAGTACATTCAGAAAATTCGCAAAATCCAAATTTATACCATGGTGCGTGGATTTGAAATTATTTGACGGTCAGAACGCAAACCCTGATTATGCAAAACCTTTTTTTCTAGCAACAGGAAAGACTTATCGTGATTATAAGACATTGATAGAAGGTTCTGTGAAAGTTAATACAGAGGTTCGCATTATTGGACCTAAGAACCAAAAGCCAGATGTTATACCTGAAAATATCAAATGGATTGATACGTCAAATAATCCGCCCGATATCGCAATTGACTATAAGACTCTTAAGGAATGGTACGCAAAGTGCATTGCCGTTTGCATTCCTTTGTCAGGAGATGCCGATGACACATGCGGATACACGAACATGCTTGAGGCTATGGCAATGAGCAAGCCAGTTTTGATGACTCGATCAGGTTGTATTCATATAAATCCTGAAAATGAAAAATTTGGAATAATGATCGAACCTAAAGAGCCTTCACAATGGACGAATGCAATGAATCTAATGCTAAATAATTCCGAACTTGTCAAAAAATTTGGAAATCAAAGTAGAGAATTAGCAGAAAATGAATTTTCCATTGAGCGATTCAATTCTGATTGCACCAATTTTTTTACTGAATTGTTAGATGGAAAATAAACAATCAGAAAAAACAATTTTTAGCGTCATTGTACCTACATTCCAAAGACCTCAGGATCTTAACCTGTGCCTAAGATCCTTGACTAATGAAAACCAGAAAGGGGCACCTAGCTATCAAGTTATCGTTTCAGACGATTCTGAAAACAACGATGGTAAAGAACTCGTTGATAAATATTTTCCAGGATTTAACTGGCAAGTCGGTAAGAAAATTGGACCTGCTGGAAATCGCAATGCAGGAGTAGCAAATGCATCGGGTGAATGGATTGTCTTCATTGATGACGACTGTATCGCAGATCCGGGATATTTAGCAGCCTATTTCAGTGCAATTAATCAAAATCCGACAAATAGTATTTTTGAGGGAAGGATTTACCCCGATCGCCCGAGAAGGTCCTGGGCTGAGGGATGTCCAGCAAACGAAAAAGGTGGTTTATTCTGGACTAGTAACCTGTGCGTTAAAAAAGCTGTTTTTCAGAACTTAGGTGGTCTCGACGAACAGTTTGAAGTTGCTTACGAAGATGTTGATTTTGCAAGAAGATTTGAACTTGCAGGATTTAGTTCCAGCTTCGTTCCAGATGCAAGTGTTTGCCATCCATGGAGATCGGTTCGGCAAAACAATACCAAGAATTGGAAAAATAAAAACTATGAAGAAGCAGATTTCGTACGCTTTCTTAAAAAGCACAAACCCAAAGAAAGACAATTCACTTTGCCCGGTTACACAAGAAATTTTTTTCGGATGCTAACATCTGACTTATTTGCATGTGCTGTAAAATATCAATTTAGAGGAGTAGATATTCTTCTCTTCCAAGTATTTATAACATTAAAGGGCATGCTTCTAATACATCGTCACAATCGCTATCTCAAAAATGAAGATTTGGAAGTATAATATCATTATTAGCGATATTCCATGGGAATATTATCTTCATCCATGCCCAAAGTTTTATGGATTTGAGCTAGCTAAACGGGGAGTCACTTTATGGGTAAATCCGCCTTCCAGAAATCCATTTAAAATTCGAATAAAAAAAATTTCCAAAAATTTGATTATCTTAACGCCGTGGATGTTCACTCGACCTTTGAAAGGTGCGGGATTTGATCGAGTTGAGGTTAGATTTCAAGTCAAATTAGCAGCAAAAGTATTCCAAAAAAAAATTTCCTCTCTATGGTCAATTTCCACAGCATATTGCCACTTGTTGAAAGATTTCCCCACTGCTGTTTCAATCTTTTGGTCTGGTGATTTCTTTAGCCCCAAAAAAGAGTTCAAGTCCTACAAAGAATTTGATCTAGTTTTATGCCTGACACCACCTAATTACCTAAGCATTCCAGAATCATTTAAAGGTAAAAGAATGCACTTCAATATGTCATGTGATTTAAATATTTTTCAACAAAAATCAGCCACTTATTCACTTGCTGAAAGTTTTGCTAATTTTTCATCTTCTGGATCAAAATTAATTGGGTACATTGGAACATTGTCTAGTCGCAGAATTGATTACACTCTTGTGAAAAGACTGACACAAATTCGTCCTAAGATGAGATTTATCTTTGTCGGTAAAGGAGATGGATTAGAATCGACAAATTACGAAATTAAACACCTAGCTAAAAGAGAAAATGTTCTTTTACTGGAAAGTGTTGATTATGAAAATGTTCCTTTCTATATTAGAAAGTTTGATGCATGTTTGATCCCTTATCAAATAAACGAGGCAAACTGGGGAACATGTCCATGTAAATTCGTTGAATACTGTGCTATTGGTAAACCAATTATTAGTACAAGTCTCCCAGGATTGACCAAGTTTTCAGATTTAGCTAAATTTGCTGACAGTGCTGAGAATTTTGCTGACTTGATTGATCAAGCTCTTAGCACTAAAAGAGAGAAAGAAATCAATTTGCAAAAGAAGTTTGCGGAAGAATCTTCTGCATCAAACTTCTTAGTGAAAATAGAGAATATTATACCGAAAAATAAGTATGTCTAAAGAAATTGTCGTCACTGGTGGGGGAGGTTACATTGGAAGTGTTTTAAGCAATCATTTACTTAAACAAGGACATAAGATAAAATGCATTGATCGGTTTTATTTTGGTTTTGAACCAATTCAAGAATTTCTAGGTAATGAAAGTTACCAATACCTGCAAAAAGATATCAGGTCTGTAAAAGAAGAGGATCTTACGGGAGCAGATATAGTCATGGATCTCGCCGGAATATCAAATGATCCAGCTAGCGACCTTAACCCTAGTTTAACCCGAAAGATCAACCATAAGGGTACAGTCAATATTGCCAAAATGGCAAAAGTTGCAGGTGTACCTAGGTACATCATGGCTTCTTCTTGCAGTATCTACGGAGCATCAGATGGGGCAAAACTCTTTGAAGACTCAGATCAAAAACCAGTTTCACTGTATGCAAAGTCGAAAGTTGCTGCAGAAAAAGATGTACTTGCCTTAGGAGATGACGATTTTTGTGTTACATTTTTGAGGTTAGCCACTGTTTTCGGTCTCTCTAATCGAATGAGATTTGATTTGATCGTTAATATAATGTCGATGTACGCAATTACAAAGGGGAGAATATTGATTACGGGGGGTGGAAAACAGTGGAGACCTTTGATTCATGTTCAAGATGTTGCTCGTGCCTTCAATCTGATTATGGAGTCGGAAACAAAAATAGTTAACCAAAATGCTTTTAATATCGGTTCTAACAATCAAAATTTCCAAGTCGCTACAGTCGGTAGAATCGTACAGCAAACCCTTCCCATGCCAATCGAGGTCGAAGTTGTACCAGACGATGTAGATAAAAGAAATTACAATGTCTCTTTTGATAAAGTTCAGAACTCTTTGGGTTTTAAAACTAAATATAATATAGAGTTTGGAGTTAATGAAATATTTTCTGCTATTACAAATGGTTTGATTGATCCACAAGACCACAAGACAGTGACTGTAAAATACTATTCACAACTGATCCATATGGATAAACTACTAAGTCAAATTAAGCTCCGAGGACGCCTCTTCTAAATTCGCAGTTCAGACAATGAAAGTCAGCTATTACAAGCATGGATTAGGACAAGACGAGATTGAGGAGGTGACACAAACGCTGCACTCATTATTTTTGACTACTGGTCCCAAGACATCAGAATTTGAAAAAGGATTTAGTGAACTTCTTAATGCCAAGCATACCTTAGGGGTTACAAGTTGGACGATGGGGAACTTTATAACTCTCAAGGCCCTCAATATCGGACCTGGGGATTTAGTTTTGACCACCCCTCTTACGTACATTGCAACAGCAAATACAATTCTGCATACTGGAGCAGAAGTTGTATTTGCCGATGTAGATCCAATCACTGGTAATCTTGATCCTTCCGAAGTAACAAAAGTGATCGAGCAAGACACAGAAAAGAAAATTAAAGCCATAATAGTGGTGCATTTGTATGGTCAAATGGTAGATATGTCTTTGTTTCGAGAGATTGCTGATGAAAGAAATTTATTTTTGCTCGAAGATTGTGCCCATTGCGTTGAAGGGTCTAGAAACGACATCCAACCAAGTAACCTTAGCGATGCCGCAGTCTTTAGTTTTTATGCGACTAAAAATCTAACTTGTGGAGAAGGAGGAGCAATCGCAACCAACAACACGGAATTATTCGAAAAACTCAAAGCACTGAGATTACATGGAGTCGATACATATGCAAAAGATCAGCATAAATCTTCTCATTATCGCCACTGGGATATGGAAATCCTTGGCTACAAATGTAATATGAACGATATTCAAGCATCTCTTTTAATACCGCAGCTCAAGAAACTTGAAAGTAATCGAAAAAAAAGGGAAGTATTGTCCAGATATTATGATCAATTATTAGCTGGGAGCGAAATTGTAAAATTTACTTCGAGCTTGGAAGATTCAGTGCATGCCCACCATCTTTATACGATTAGGGTTTCTCCTCTTATAAGAGACGATTTACTTTCAATGCTTTCTTCTCATGGCATTGGTGTTGGAGTTAACTTTCGTGCTGTACACCTAATGAAGTACTATCGTGAAAATTGTGGCTTCTCCAAGGGCGATTTTCCCGCGGCAGAATTAATTGGGGACTCCACTATTAGCCTTCCACTCTATCCAGGTCTAAAAATAAATGAACAAGAACATGTAATTCAGAAACTACTTGAATTTTCCTCAAAACTTACCAAGTGAACTGAAGGATTGCATCAATCTTTCAGCTTTTAAATATCTACCTTTTGATACCGACATATTTGGGTATCCATTCTTCAGGATTGACTCAAATTCGATTGAAAAAGGTGAAAGTGAACTAGTTAAACTAAAAAAATCTCTCCGCAAATTTGCATGCGATGTAAAAGTCAAATCAACTGACCTTAAATTAATAAATAAATTCGAAAAGCTAGGATTCCGTAAAATATGTAACCAAGTCACCCTAAAAGCTGATTTAGTAGACTTAGACTTGGTTACAGATCCAGAAGTAATCGAGGTAAGCTCCATTGACGATGATTGCTTGTCCGAACATTCCTCAAACTTCACGAAAGATCGTTTATCTATGGACCAAAGAATAGAAAAATCAACCGTTAGAAAATTTTACACTACTTGGATTTCAAATTCCTTTACATATAAAAAAAAGAAGGTCTATCTTCTCCACTCGGGTTTGTCCATTCTCCACCGACCAGAAAATATCGTGAAAATTGATTTGCTTTCCGTCCTAGAAAAAAGAAAAAAAACAGGAAGTCGTCTTCTTTCTCATAGCCTTCACGATGCTAAACTTAATGTGGCAAAACATGCGGTTGTTACCACTGAAATTAACAACCTATCAGCTATTGATTTTTACTGTAATTTCGGCTTTCGGAAAGATATTGTTATGACCTGCATGCATCTTGTGCATGCTTAAAGATTACGGTTATTTTTCATACTATCTTCTTCACATGCCAGTGATGATTCTTGTTCGTCGCTATTCCATAATTCCAAACGGGTTTGATAGAGCATACCCTGTATTCTTCATTTTAATTTTATCTTTTTCACCAATCTTGTTTACTATTATATTTTTCTGTTTTGTTGAGGAAGCACATATATCTTGGTCAAAATCTTGCAATGTTTGGTAAATTATGAATTTAGCACTTCCAAAGATTTTGCTTAGACACTCAGTTATAAAAGTACTTCTTTCTTTAAAAATCATTCGTAATGAACGAGCGATAAATTTTAATTCTAACGCTAATTGTTTTGTTAATCTCAATGATCCAGAACCAAGAAATGTTTTCTTAAAGTCTTCTTTTGATCCAGATTTTTTTTATCTTGCGGAAAAATTAATTCCTTCAACTGGAACCTATTTCGACCTGGGAGCAAATGTTGGATTCTGCTCTTTCGGACTGGTTCCAAATCGACCCAAGGTTGATTATCACTTATTTGAAGCAAACCCTGATATTATTAAATTATTAAGAAAATCTATCCATCTACATTTGAATCAAAATATCATCCTTAATCACGCTTGCGTATCTGACAGCTTAGGGGTTACTCGCTTTAAATTGAGCAAAAATCAAACAGGTCAGTCTCATGTCTCAACTTTACCTCTAGATGGGATTGAAATACCTAATATTAGATTGGACAAGTATTGTAGGGATAAGAGGATTGATAGTGTAGACTTCGCTAAAATTGATTTGGAAGGACATGAGCTTCCCGTACTTCATGGATGGAAGAATTTTCTGTCTGAAAAAAAAATTAAGGCAATATATATTGAAATAATTCCCGAGAATCAACTGCGTTACAAAAGAGAGACTAACTCCCCCCTTCGTTACTTGGAGTCACTAGGATTTAATTTATTTCTTTGTAAAACAGAAGATTTTGGAATTTGGGGAGAGTCACCAAAAGAATTAATCTTTAATAATAATTCATTTATCCTTTCCCAATTTAAAGCCAACGATTTTCCTGAAGACTTTTCAACTGATGTTCTCGCCTTAAAAGCTTTGTAAAAGAAATTAAATATCCTGAAAAAATATTCGTTTTACGCAATAATGACTTGGGTGATGTCTTGGTTACAACTCCATTAATTTATGGACTAAAGAAGGCATTTCCTAATTCCAAAATTACTGTCGGGGTTGGTGATTGGTCCTCTTCACTACTTGAGAATAACCGGGATATTGATGAAATTATTTCGCTCAATGGACCTTGGCATAACAAGCAGAACTGCTATTTCCCGGCAAACTCATTACTGACATTTATATTTGGGCTGCTTTATGTTCTGTTTTCTAGAGAAGCAAGGTGTCTTACCAAACAAAACTTTACAGTAGGTATTGATGTACTGGGTAGCAGACAGGGTTGTTGGTTATTGCGAAGAGCAGGCATTCCAAATCGTTTTGGGGTAAAAGGATATGCTGGTGGGCATAAATGGTGTAAAAAGAACATCGAATTTTCGGAAAACAAAAATGTTGCAAAATCCGCTCTTTCCTTCCTTCCACTTCTTGGCAGCAATATTCAAATAGAACCTAGACCAAGAATTTTCCTTACCGAAAGAGAGACAAAAGACGCAGTTTCACATTGGAACATTTCAACAAAAAAATTCAAGAGAATCGTGGTTGCTCCTGGTGGTGGATTTCCTGAAAAATGTTGGGGTGATAGGAACTTTTCAAGCTTAATAATCACGTTACTTAAAGAAAAAGAACTTAAAATATTTGTTGTTGGTAACCATGATGATGAACGAAGAATTAATCTTATTGAGAATGAAAGATTAAAGAACTTCTGCGGCAAATTGAATTTGCGTGAATCAGCAGCAATTATTTCTCAATCCGAATTTGTCATCACAAATTCCTCGCTATCCATGCATTTGGCTGGTGCATTCAAAATTCCTTCACTAACCCTTCTCGGTGATTGGTATGGTAGTGCTAAATCACACCGCATACAATGGGGATATGACGAGGGTGTAGTATTAGGAAAGGAAATATCTGAAGGAAAAAGAAACATCCCTTCTGTCAATACTGCAGTAGAATTAATAAAAGAGCGGCTCCTGCTTAATTAAAGACATGAAAATATGCTTTTTAACCGGTCCTCAAAATTCCAAACGTTGTGGAATAACCGACTACGTTAATTTATTGCGAGTGGTGCTCGAAAACTACGGACATGATGTAAGCAATATCTGCTTATCTGGATCAAAAACTTTTAAAAAAGTAATAACCAATTTGCCTGAAGCAGACATCTTTTCTTTTCAATTTGCTCCATACGCATTTTCCCCAAATGGTATGTTGGGTGTCGATTTAATAAATCTTGGTAAAGTTTTGAGGAAAAATAAAACTCATTTAAACTTCCATGAAGTCTGGATTGGAGCTTATAAAGGTGCTTCTCTCTACGAAAAGTTTATGGGATGGCGACAGAAAAGAGAAATTCTAGAGTTTGTTAAAGTGTTAAATCCAAGTGTTATTACTTCTACAAACTCTGCCGCATTAGATCGACTTCAAAAAGAGGGAATAAATGCAACTTATCTTTATCTCTTTGGAAATATTCCCTTCATTGAAACTGATGTGAGTACAAATTCTGACATTTTCAAGGTAGCTTTTTTCGGAACGCTCTATGATAAATTTCCCTATGACCTTCTCGGTAAAAGGTTATGCGAAATTTATGCCGTTTATGGAAGTAAGATTGAATTCAGGATAATTGGTCTTCAAAGGGAAAGCTTAGGTTTTAAAAAACTCAGGAAAGTCGCATCATGTTATAATTTCTCAATTGCTGAAACTGGTGAACTATCAAGCACTAAGGTTGCAAAAGAAATAAATGATTGCAAAATTGGGGTTTCAACCACTCCCTACGATGCTATCGGGAAAAGTGGAGCTTCTGCTGCCATGCTTGAGCACGGTTTGCCAATCCTTGCTTTTGATGATGAGGATACTCCCAAAGATCAGTTGTTTGTAATCAATGAATTTATCGGTCAAATATTCTTAATCAATGACCCTTTTGAATCCAATAAATTGCTTCATTTCATTAGCCAAGAAAGAAAACCTTTTTTTGATGGGGTTGCCTATACAGCAAAAAACATGGTAAGAATGGTCTCTTGAAACCTCAAGCTCAGACCGATCCATATCAAAGTCCGTGGCCTTTTGGCGTTCAATTGATCTTAGTATTGTGGAGATTCATTTGGCTTGTTTCTTGTTCATGGACTCCCAAGTTCATGAATCCTTGGAGATTATTTATTTTGAAAATATTCGGCTCAAACATCTCTGGAATTCCTTTTGTTCACAGTACAGCAAAAATTCGAATTCCTTGGCATTTAACACTCCGACATCGATCTTGCTTGGGGGAGTGTGCTGTTGCTTACTCCCTTGGGGAGATCGAAATTAACGAAGGTGCTACAATAGCCCAGGAGGCATATTTATGTACAGGAACCCATGCATTTGAAAAACCAACAATGCAACTGATTACTAAAAAAATAATAATTGAAAAAAATGTTTTTGTTGGAGCACGAGCGATGATATTGCCGGGAGTCACTATACATAAAAACGCTATAGTGGGAGCCATGGCGGTAATTTCGGAAGATGTCGGAGAAAATGATATCGTAGCTGGAAATCCAGCTCGTAAAATTAGCGTTCGTACTTTTTTAAAATAATGCAAATATTCAATCGAAAGGTTTTAATTACAGGAGGAATGGGCTTTATCGGTTCCAACCTTGCCCGAAGACTAGTTGAAAATAATAATCAGGTCACAGTCGTCGATAGCCTGATTCCCGAGTATGGGGGCAACCCGAGGAACATTCATGATTTCAAAGATAAGCTCACGATTAACCTTTCCGATGTTCGAGATCCATTTTCCATTGATCAACTAGTAAAGGAAAAAGATTACCTTTTCAATTTAGCCGGTCAAACTAGTCACCTGGATTCGATGGAAAATCCATTTACCGATTTGGATATTAATGCTCGAGCTCAGCTATCTATTCTTGAAGCTTGTCGAAAGAATAACCCGAGTGCCCGAATTGTATTTGCCAGCACCCGTCAAATTTACGGCAAACCAGCATACTTACCGGTTGATGAAAAGCATCCCTTGCATCCAGTTGATATAAATGGAGTAAATAAAATGGCAGGAGAATGGTATCATCTTCTCTATCATCAAGTTCACGGCATTCAGTCAAGTATACTCCGCTTGACCAACACCTATGGACCCAGGATGAGAATTAGAGACTCAAAGCAAACCTTTCTAGGAATATGGATTAGAAATTTACTGGAAGGAAAAAAAATTCAAGTCTTTGGTGATGGAAAACAAAGAAGAGATTATAATTATGTTGATGATGTGGTTTATGCTTTGATCCTTGCTGCAACTCAGCAAGAAGCGGTTGGTAAAGTCTACAACTTGGGTGCACCTGATCCGCTTAGCTTGGAACAAACCGCTCAAGTTATTTGTGAAGAAATAAAAGATTCATCCTATGAAAAAATCCCATTTCCAGAAAAACGAAAGGCTATAGATGTGGGGGATTTTATTTGCGATTATAAATCCTTTGCTTCTACTTTTAATTGGTCACCACAAGTGAAATTCAGGGAAGGAATCCAAAAAACAATCGGTTACTTCCAACAAGAATTAAACCATTACCTCTGATGAAATGATACCTTTTGGCGACCCTACTGCTTCCTATAAATTTCATAAGCAGGAAATAAACGAAGCAATTACCAGAGTGCTTGAATCAGACTGGTATATTCTAGGAAATGAAGTGAAGTCATTCGAAAATGAATTTGCTTCATTTCATGCAGACAATCTTCATGCTATAGGTGTTGCCAATGGAACTGACGGGATCGCCCTTAGTCTTCAAAGCTTAGGGTTAGGTATAGGAGACGAAATCATTACAACTGCACACACAGCAGTGGCTACAGTTGCAGGAATAGAGCAAGCTGGATGTACTCCTGTCTTCGCTGATATTGAGCCCATTTTCCGCTGCATTGATCCTAAGGCTATCGAATCAAAAATCGGCCCTAGAACCAAAGCCATCATGCCTGTACACATTTACGGACAACCTTGTGAGATGATCAAGATTCTTGAAATTGCAAGAGTCAATGACCTAAATATAGTTGAAGATTGTTCTCAGGCACATGGTGCCGAAATCGAAGGGAAAAAAGTTGGTACTTTTGGCAAATTATCTGTCTTTAGCTGTTATCCTACGAAAAATTTGGGTGGGATCGGGGATGGTGGAATTATTCTTGCCAAGTCAAAAAAAGATGCAGAGTTAATCAAATCGTTGCGACAATATGGTTGGAATAAAAAAAGAGAAAGTTTAATAACTGGAACCAATTCTCGACTTGATGAAATACAAGCAGCTATCTTGAGAATTAAATTGAAACATCTTTCGCATGATAATTTGAAACGCAGAAAAATTGCTGAAAAATATAACCAAGCCTTTAGGGGTTTACCAATGGGTTTGCCTCGAATGAAAAAGAACGAATTACATGCGATGCACCTCTATGTAATTGAGTGTGAGAACCGAGATAGTCTAATGGATTTTTTAAAGGAAAATAGAATCGGAACTAGTCTGCATTATCCCCTCCCCGTTCATCAACACCTTGCCTATGCAAATCGAATTCGTGGTCTAGATGACTTGAACAAAACTGAATCCTTTTATAAAAAAAATCTGACTTTACCTTTGTATCCAGAGTTATCACCAAATAGTGTAGAAAAAGTTATCGAGTGTGTAACAAAATGGTTTCAGAACAAGAAATGAATTTCGATTCATGAATATTCACTCTAAATTTATTTTTTATCTGTATAAATATTAAATTATTCTTACTAAAAATATCGGGGGCGAGTAATAAAGCCTCCTGAAAGAGTAAAAGGATTAGACTCGCTAAGGTTTCTTTGTGCAATATGGGTTGCATGTAGTCATGGGGGCTATCCACCTTTGACCCACTATTTGGATCATAGCGAGACACTTAATTGGTTTGTAAATGGAGTCTACTCATCGATATTCTGCGGACCTGCTGCGGTAATAATTTTTTTTATTATCAGCGGATTCTGCATTCATTACCCCTACAAAGATAATTGGAAAAAGTCTCAAGCAATACCTTTTTTGTGCGCTAGGATTACAAGGATATTAGGGCCTATACTATTTGCCACTATTATTATGCATCTTCTAAAGGTTGAAATTTCGATTTTTTATACTTTTATTGGTTGGTCTATTGTTTGCGAAATATTTTATTATTCTATTTATCCTTTAGTACGTTCATTCCTTATAAATTTTAAGCATTGGAAAATTTTCTTTATTTTATCTTACACACCTACATTAACTTCGTTTTTTATCTTCCCAATTGATCTCGTTAATTACCCTGGAGTAGGACTAATATATGTATTATTCCTTGGACTTCCATGTTGGCTTTTAGGTGTAATTTTATGTTACGATATTGATTTTAAAAAAAATAAAAGATTTATAAATAGACGAAAACTAAATTTTTATAGAATATTTACCTTTTTTGCAGCATTTCTCAGTCACATTCTTGCATTACAGGAAATTATTGGTCATCCATTTACTTTAAATTTTTTTGCTATCATTGCTTATTTTTGGATCAAAAGTGAAATTTTATATTACAAGAATAAAAAGATTAATTTCGACCTATTCGAAAAAATTGGAAAAGCGAGTTACTCTATTTATCTTATCCATACCATTCCATTTATATTGATTAAATATTCTGGAATAATAATAAAAAATAAATTTCTAGAGTTTTTTGTATATTGGTTATTATTATCCACATTGACTTTTTTGTTTTTTATTACGGTAGAAAAGCCATTCCATAAACTTTCAAGAAACATTAAAAACAGAATGGAAAATTTAGGCACCCAACACACTGCCTGAGATTAATCTTTTCAACCCCTTTTGATATGATACTTGTACAATCACTTTTAGGAAGCACACAGCTCCCCTTTTATTTGGAATGCCTGAAGTCGCTTGCAAATATGAGTGTCGAAAATCTTACTTTTCTATTCCATACAGATGGTTCAATAAGTGATCAAAAAAAACTATCGATCAAGGAAGAATTCTATCCATATGATGTTCAAATTACTGATCCTGTTACATCAAAACAAAAAACTTCAGATTATCTTAAAGGATTTCCTAATTGTCAGAAAATGAGGAACTCTTCATTGTGGGGGATTGAATTTTTTGATCCACTATTTGCCAATAATGAGGATCCATTTAGCTTCTATGTTGATGCCGATATTCTTTTTTTAAAACCTTTTACGGGTTTATTCGATGAAAAAGTACTTAAAGGTGGCGGGATTTTTTTACGAGACACACAATGGGATGCCTATTCCTTGAGACCTTGGCAACTTTCCACTAGAAGTATAGGTAGAGGTCCTTCTGTCGTTAAGGGCATCACGACAGCTTTAGTTTTCTGGGATAAGCAAGCTATAGATTGGGATTATTTAGAGTGGTTTTTAGGTGCAACACATCTTCACAAAATCCCAGAATGGATTTTTCCCACTGCACAGGCTGGTCTGGCAGACAGATGCAAAGCTAAAACGGTATTATCTGAGCAAATTACAAATTTATATCCTAACGCCAAAATAACAAAAGATACATTTGGCGTTCACCTTTTTGGTTCTTACCGGAAAAAATGGTTGAAAAAATTGGATCACTTTCACTCTGATAAAAATCTAGAATCCATTCCTGCATTAACCGAATTCAAACCCTGCGAGCGAAGAGGAATCATAAGTTATTCATTCAGGCAAATAGTACGCTGGAAAAACACCCGATTGAATTTATGGTAGACGAAAACTCTGAGCTTAGAGACATAAAAGTTCTTATGATGGCGCCTTGTTTGGGGAAATTTGGTGGCATTGAGGCTTTCTGTTTAACGCTTGCCGAGGATCTAATTTCTCGGGGTGCTGAAGTACAAATTCTCCGTAAGATGGTCTCAGGTTTTCATAACGATGGAACCAT
>MDTG01086107.1_pt1 | contig 16081 bp, 16 predicted proteins | sample 811421 | NCBI WGS metagenome assembly MDTG01 (sample SAMN05326645, study PRJNA326480) | marine metagenome | isolation source: seawater | place: Pacific Ocean: South East | collected 2011 | reverse complement strand
TGCGTACGCCCTACCGAATCGATATCTACCAGACGGTCTACTACGTGCTCGACAGCATGGACGACCTGTTCGGGCTGGCCGAGCAGGACCTGATCGGACTGATCCGCAAGGCCCGCGCGCTCGGCCAGTTCGAGCCCACTTATCCTCCAAAAGAAAAGGAAGCTGCCTGAAAATGAGCGAAGACCTCAAGGAACAGAAATGCGCCCCCTGCGAGGGTGGCACCAACCCGCTGGACCGCGACCGCATCGACACGCTGCTGGGCCAGGTGCCCGGATGGGAAGCCAGCGACGACGGCAAGCGGATTTTCCGCCGGTTCGAGTTCAAGGGCTTCTACAAGACCATGGCCTTCATCAATGCAATGGCGTGGGTGGCCAACCAGGAAGGACACCATCCCGATTTCGAAGGTGGCTACAACTTCTGCCTGGTGAACTTCACGACGCATGCGATAGACGGCCTGAGCGAGAACGATTTCATCTGCGCCGCCAAGCTCAACGCGCTGCTGGATGAGTGAGGCCGAATGAGTGATGCAATCGGGCGGGCCGAAGAGATTCGGTCCGGGTCCCGCCGGCGACTGGGCGAGGCGATAGCCGCGGTCAACCGGGTCATCCTCGGCAAGTCCGAGCAGATCGACCTGGCATTTTCGGCCCTGCTGGCCGGCGGCCACCTGCTGATCGAGGACCTGCCCGGTGTCGGCAAGACCACGCTGGCCCACGCGATCGCCATCGTCACCGGCGGCCGCTGGCAGCGGATCCAGTTCACCAACGATCTTCTGCCGGCCGACATTCTCGGTGTCTCGGTATGGCGCCGGAACGATGAAACGTTCGAATTCCGGCCCGGCCCGATCTTCGCCAACGTGGTACTCGCCGACGAGATCAACCGCGCCACGCCGCGCACCCAGAGCGCGCTGCTGGAAGCCATGGCCGAACAGCAGGTGAGCCTGGACGGGCACACCCACCCGCTGCCGCCACCGTTCTTCGTCATCGCGACCCAGAACCCGCTCGATCTTGTCGGCACCTACCCGCTGCCGGATTCCCAGCTCGATCGATTCCTGCTGCGGATCAGTCTCGGCTACCCGGCCCCCGAGCAGGAGCGCGCACTGCTGGTCGAACCCGACCGCAAGACGCTGCTGGCCGGCCTCGACCGGGCAATGAGCCCGGACGACCTGCTGGCGCTGGCCGAATCGGCCGACGCACTGCACGTATCCGAACCCGTGCTCGACTACATCCAGATGCTGGTCCAGGCGACACGCACCCACGCCGCGCTGCGCGCCGGGCTGTCCCCGCGCGCGTCGCTGGCGATGCTCAAGGCCGCGCGCGCCCACGCCCTGCTGCAGGACCGCGAATTCGTGCTGCCCGACGACGTCAAGCGGATATTCGCGCCACTGGCCGCCCATCGCCTTCAATGCCACCCCAACAGCGGAGAGCCCGAACATGTCGTCGAGCAGATCCTCGGCGAAACCCCCGTTCCCTGAGGGAGACCGGGCCAGATCGTGGGTTGACGCCGCCCAGGTCCGCTTCGCGGCCTGGCTTCGGCGGCGAGGTCCGGTGCATCCGCCGCTGACCCTGGGCTATCGACAGATCTATATCCTGCCGACCCGCTTTGGCTGGCTGGTCGGCCTGCTGCTGTTCGCGATGCTGCTGGGCAGTCTCAACTTCAACAACAACCTCGGCCTGTTCACGACCTTCCTGGTCGCCGGCATCGGGCTTTTGTCGATGCACATCGCGCACCGCAATCTCGACGGCGTGCGCGTGGCCGGCTGCGTACCCGGCCAGACATTTGCCGGTGCCCCACTGGAGCTTTCGATCACCCTGCGCGACACCCGGGACCGGGCGCGGCGCGGCCTGGTGGCCGAAAGCAAGCGGCTTTCACCCGCCGCAGGGGTCGTTCTTGCGGCCTCCGCCAGCGCCGAGACCGCCCTGTCGATCCCGACCCGCCGGCGCGGCTGGATGGAGATTCCGCGAATCAGGCTTCGCACTCGCCATCCGCTGGGCTGGTTCGAGGCCTGGAGTTGGTTCTGGCCCGAACACAAGGTGCTGGTCTGGCCCAGGCCCGCCGACCAGGCGCCGCCGCTACTCACGTCGGGAAGTTCGGACAGCCGCAATCGCTCCGGGGACGAAAGCGACGAGTTCCATGGCCTGCGCGACTGGCGCGAGGGCGACCCCCTGCACCGGATCGCCTGGAAGGCCAGCCAGCGCCATCAGCATCTTCTCGCCCGGCAGTTCACCCGCCCCGAGCGCGACCGGATCATCCTCCGACTGACCGATGCGCCGGGCCGCTCGCTGGAAGAGCGGATCTCGATCCTGGCGCGCTGGGTGATGGAAGCCGAGCGCAACGAATTCGAGTACGGCATGGAGCTTGGCGCAACGACCATCGAACCCGGCTCGGGTGAGGCGCACAGGATTCGCTGCCTCGACGCGCTGGGCGAATTCGGATGACCGGCGCGCTTTCACCCACGACGGTGCTGCTTGTGGTCGGCGCGTTCCTGTTCGCCGCACTGCCCCACCTGGCCGCGATGCCGCCGTGGCTGGCCCTGGTGATCGTGCTGGCCGCGATCTGGCGGGCGACCGTCGAGGTGCTGGGGCTTCGCCGCCCCAACTGGCTGATCCGCGGGTTCCTGACCTTCGGTGGGCTGGCGCTGGTCATCGCGCACTACGGCACATTCTGGGGCCGCCGCGCCGCCACGGTGCTCCTGTGCGTGATGATTGCCGCCAAGCTATCGGAAATGTTCAGGCTGCGCGACGCACGCGTCGTCGCGGCGCTGGGCTACTTCCTGATCGCGACCCAGTTCCTGTTCAGCCAGCAGCTGGTGCTTTTCGCCTACCTGGTCGTCGGCTGCGCGCTGGTCACCGCCGCGCTGATGAGAATCCAGCGCGACGCCGATTCCGCGCCGACACCTGTCACGGACTCCCCGCCGGCAGCGGCGGGCGCGGCAAGCGTGGTCCGCGACGGCTTTTTGCTGATGCTGCTGGCGGTGCCGTTCGCGCTGGTTCTGTTCACGCTGTTTCCGCGCCTGGCCTCGCCGCTTTGGGGCATGCCAGAAAACGCGCTGGACGGCCGGACCGGGCTTTCCGACGAGATGTCGCCGGGCAACATCGCCAGCCTGTTCGCCGACGACAGCCCGGCGTTCCGGGTCTCGTTCGACGGACCGCCGCCCCCGCGCAGCGAACGATACTGGCGCGGGCCCGTCCTGTGGCGTTTCGACGGTCGCACCTGGCGCAGGCTTTTTTATTCCAATCGCGCCCCGGAGCGCACGCCGCGGCCCGGCCCTGGCGCATTTTCCTACACGGTCCAGCTCGAACCCAGCGAAAGGCGCTGGCTGTTTTCGCTGGACTACCCGGTACGCGCGCCCGAGGACGCCCGCCTGACCGCGGATTTCGAGCTGATCAGCAAGACGCCGGTGACGACGCTGATGTCCTACGACGTGATCAGCCAGCCCGATTTCCAGGATTCCGTGGACCTGTTGCAGACCATGCGCCGTTTCGCGCTGCTGCTCCCCGAAGGCAGCAACCCGCGCACGCGCGCCCACGCAGAGGAGCTCCGACGACGATACCCGGCAGACGACCGCGCCCTGATCGACGCGGTGCTGGCCTGGTTCAACCGGGAAGATTTCTTTTACAGCCTCGAGACCGCGCCGCTGGGTCGGCACGGCGCCGACGAGTTCCTGTTCGACCTGCGCGTGGGTTACTGCGAGTACTACGCCTCGGCTTTCGTCGTGCTGATGCGGGCCGCGGGCATTCCCGCGCGCATCGTTACCGGCTACCAGGGGGGATTCTGGCAGGCCGCCGACGAATACCTGCTGGTGCGCCAGTCCGACGCCCACGCCTGGGCCGAGGTGTGGCTGGAAGGCCAGGGATGGACGCGCGTCGATCCGACCGCGGCGGTATCTCCTTCGCGCATTCGAGACGGCGCGCGCAGTGCCCTGTCCGGCTCGCAAGGCTGGCTGAGCGGGGAATGGCTATACCAGCTGCGCAACCAGTACGACCGGCTGCAGAACCTCTGGAACCGCTGGGTACTCGGGTTCGACGCCAGGCGCCAGCAGAACTTTCTGGCCTCGCTCGGCCTCGACACCCTGCCGCCGGGGGTCAAGGCGGCCCTGCTGGTGGCGCTGGCGGGCCTTGTGCTGGTACCGCTGGCGCTGTTGCTGCAGGCCTCGACGAATGCCCGACGGCGCCGCGACCGGCTGGACCGCGCCTGGCATCGCCTGTGCGGCAGACTTCGGCGTGCCGGCGTTCGCCCGCTGATCGGCGAGACGGCGCTGGAGACGGCTCGCAGATCCGCCGAACGCATCGACAACGGTCACGAGCTGATCACGCTGGCCGGCGAGTATTCCATGTTGAAATACGGGCCGTTTCGAAGCGAAACTGCCGTCTCCGCGTTCGGCAGAAAAACCGCTGGCTGGCGGCCGATTGCAAGGAACCCGAGCTCGTTTAATCAGTCTTAATATTTGTCACGACAGAAAAGAGGCCTCCCCCATGAAACCGTTCCGCTTGATGATCGCGCTCGCCGTCGGCGCCGTTGCCGGCTGCGCTTCCGTTCCCGCGCCGCTGGAAGGCGATTATTCGGAATCTTTCTATCCCGACCAGGCAACGGAACGTTCGGCGGGCGCCAATGTTCGCTGGGGCGGCGTGGTGGTCGAAACGCGGCCGGAGGCCCAGCGCACCTGCATCGAAATCCTGGCCCAGGAACTCGACCGCACCGCCCGGCCCGTAAGATCGGATCGCGAGCACGGACGCTTCATCGCCTGTCGCAACGAATTCATCGACCCGGAAATCTTCGTCAACGGGCGCGAGGTGACGGTGGCCGGCGAACTCACCGGATTCCGCGAGGGCAAGGTCGGCGAGTTCGAATACGTCTACCCGGTGGTGGCCGCCGATGCCGTCTACCTGTGGCCCGAGCGCCAGGAGCAGTACTGGTACGGTCACGGCTACTACAACTGGGGCTACCCGTATTACTGGCCCTATTACCGCGCGCCGTTCTACTACGGCGGATTCGGAACGCGCTTTTATTACCCCTATCCCCGCGCGCACATTCACGACTCGCCGTCGCCGCAGGGGGCCAGCAACATCAACCGCCCCGCCGACAAACAATAGCGCGAACTACTGTATCTTGATATAGTACGCGCATGAAGCTTTCCCGGCGACAGGGCGAAATCCTCGACTACATTCAGGCGCGCGTGGCGTCTGACGGTCTGCCGCCGACCCGGGCCGAGATCAATCGGCATTTCGGCTTTTCCTCGCCCAACGCGGCCCAGTCGCACCTGCGCGCGCTCGAGAAGAAGGGCGCCATCCGGCTCAACCCGCGGCTCGCCCGCGGCATCGTACCGCTGGGCGCCCGTGAAAACGAGCCCGCCCGGGCCGGCATGTCCGCCGGAATTCCGTTGATCGGACGCGTGGCCGCCGGCCAGCCGCTGCTGGCGATCGAGAACCGGGAAAGAATGGTCGAGCTCGATTCGCAGCTGTTCCAGCCCCGGCCGGACTACCTGCTGCGCGTGAGCGGAAACAGCATGATCGAGGCCGGCATCCTCGACGGCGACCTGCTCGCGGTGCACCGTACCCCGGACGCGCGCTCCGGACAGATCGTGGTCGCACGGATCAACGACGAAGTGACCGTCAAGCGTCTTCGCCGCGAGAGCGGTCGCATCGTGCTCGAGGCGGCCAACCCCGAATTCGACAACATTCACGTCGCCGCCGGCGACGACTTCGCCCTCGAAGGTCTCGCCGTGGGCGTCATGCGCGACCTGTAGGACCACCTTTCACGGATCAACTCTCGATCGAGAATCGATCCCGATCCGGCAGGAACGGAAACTTCTTCCGAATCTCGTCCTGGGCTGCAAAATCGAGCTCGAAGGTCGCCACCTGCTCGCGATCGTCCAGCGGCCCCACCAGCGATTCACCAAGCGCATCCCAGGCCCCCGAGCTGCCGGGATAGTCGATGTTCTTGCCGTCGACCCCGGCGCGATTCAAGCCTATGACCATGCACTGGTTCTCGATCGCGCGCGCCTTGAGCAGCGTCCGCCAGGCTTCGGCGCGCGGTCTCGGCCAGTTGGCGACGAAAATCTGCAGGTCGAACGCGTCGTCGTTGCGGCACCAGACCGGGAACCTGAGGTCGTAGCAGACCTGCAGGTCCACTCTTCTTCCGGCGAGCCCGGCGCGCACCCGCCGTTCGCCTGCCGTGTAGCGCCGACCTTCGCCGCCGAAACCGAACAGGTGGCGCTTGTCGTAAAGAACAGTACCGGCATCGGGCCGCGTCAGCACGAAGCGGTTGAAGAGCTTTCCGTTTTCCTCGGCCACGATGCTGCAGGCGATCGCGGCACCTCGCTCGCCAGTCTGCGACTCCAGCCAGGCCACCTCGCGACCGTCGGTAATCTCGTCGTGGCGCCCGGCCTCGTCGAGATCGCTGTCGCCGAGGAAGCCCGTGTTGCACGTCTCCGGCAGAACATAAAGATCACAGCCGGGCGCGCTGTCCATCAACCGCGCCAGATTTTCGCGGTTGGCCGGCGGGTCGGCCCAGCGGGTGTCGGCCTGGACCAGCGCGCAGCGCAGCTTGTCGGATGGTGTTTTCGTCATCGGCGTTCCGGCGGATTCGGGCTCGCCCGGATTATCTCATCCTGTCTGCTGCCAATTCCAATTCAACGGGGCATCATCCGGCCATGGCACAATCGTCGGACATACCGCCAAGGGAACGAATCGCATGAAAATTTCACGTCTGGCCCTGGTCCTTTCCATCATCGCGCTGGTGCTGCTGCTGATCGGCGGGCCGGGTTACCGAATGGGCCTGTGGGATCTCGGCTTCGGCCTGCGCGGCGTGATGCGCTATGCCCTGTACGCAGGCGCGGCCGGTGCAATCGTCGCAATCGTCTTCCTGCTGATACCCAAAACCCGCGCCGGCCAGACAGTGCCGCTGGTCGCCGCATTGGTCCTCGGCGCTTCTGTCGTCGCTGTTCCGCTCTACGTCGGCAACACTGTCGAGCGCCTGCCGTTCATCCACGACATCAGCACGGACACGACCAACCCGCCCGAATTCGTCGACGTGCGCCCGCTGCGGAAAGATGCGCCCAACCCCCCCGAATACCCGGGTGACGAGGTCGCCACGCAGCAGGCCGAGGCGTATCCCGATATTCAGACGTTGGAAACCGAACTCGATCCCGAAGCCCTGGTCGAGCTGGCCGAAGACACCGCGCGCGAACAGGGCTGGGAAATCGTCAGCGCGGTCACCGCCGACGGTCGCATCGAGGCCACCGACACCACGCTGTGGTACGGCTTCAAGGACGATATCGTCATCCGGGTACGCGCGGTCGACGGCGGCAGCATCCTCGACATCCGCTCCAAGTCGCGCGTCGGCGGCAGCGACCTGGGCAAGAACGCCGCGCGCATCCGCGACTACCTCGACGACCTGAGGGATCACCTCGACGCGCAGTAAAGCCGCGATGAACCAGGGGGCGCCGGGCTGCCCGGTTTGCGAAGAGGCCGAGACGCGCTTCTTCGCCGATGTCGACGGGTGCGAATATCGGCGCTGCGAGCGGTGCGCCGCGACCTTCCTGTCGCCGGCGCAGCTGCCCGGCCCGACCGAAGAAAAGCGCGAGTACGACAAGCACCGCAACGACGTCGACGACCCCGGCTACCGCCGGTTCCTGGCCCGCCTGGCCGATCCGCTGATCGACCGGCTCGCCCCGAGTTCCGAAGGCCTGGACTACGGCTGCGGCCCCGGCCCGGCGCTGGCGGCAATGCTGGAAGAAGCCGGGCACCGGGTCCGTCTCTTCGATCCAATTTACCAGGCCGACGACGCAGCGCTAGCGCAAAGCTACGACTTCATCACATGCACCGAAGTCGTCGAGCACATGCACCGCCCCGCCGATGAATTCCGGCGCCTCGACGCCCTGCTCCGCCGCGGCGGCCTGCTGGGCGTCATGACCATGTTCCAGACCGACGACGCCCGCTTCGCCCACTGGCACTACCGCCGCGACCCGACGCACGTGGTCTTCTACCGCGAATCCACCCTCGCATTCATCGCCGATCGACTGGGCTGGACGATGGAAATCCCGCGGGCCAACGTCGCGATTTTCAGCAAGCCAGACACCAATCTGTCGCCGTCGTCCGGAGCCGATCCGGCGACCACCCCGTAGCCCGGGTAAGCGAAGCGCACCCGGGATCAATGCCCGGCACAGCCTTGGGCCCCGGATGCGCGCTGCGCGCTTATCCGGGCTACTAAACTGCAGCTACCCATCGGCGCCGCGGGACCGTCCTCGCATCCCGCCCGAACGATTTGTGCAATAGTTGCAATCACGCATTCCGAACCCGGGAAAACCCATGACACACCGCCACGCCATCGTCCTCGCAGCAATCGCCATCCTGCTCGCGACCTTCATCGCTCAGACCGCCGACGCCCAGTGGACCAACCGCTACGCCAAGCTCGACGACTTCGGCCACCACGTCTACCTGGAGCAGCACGACCTGCCGATCCTGGCGCACGGGCCGACCGATCCCGCCCCGGCACCGGACGGGAGCACATTGGCCTTCGCCGCGCAGGGCTGGATCTGGCTGCTGGACCTGGAATCCGGTGAAGCCACGCGTCTGACGAGCGGCCCCGGCGTCGACGGCCGCCCGCGCTGGTCGGCCGACGGCAGGCGCATCGCCTTCGTTCGCGACAACCACCAGGACAGGGACACGGCCATCGTGCTGCTCGACGTCGACAGCGGCAACGAGCAGGTCATCGACACGCCCGCCATCGAGCTCGACCCGGAATTCTCGGCCGACGGCCGGTTTCTTTACTACACCTCGGGGGCAAGCGGCAGCCTGGAGCTCCGGCGGCGCCATCTCGAAGCCGGCACCGACCAGGTGCTGACCGAACTGAACCAGGTGGTACGCAATGCGCGCCGGCTGCCCGGCGGCGACGGCCTGGTCTACCTGCACGGCAGCGGCGCCCACCGGGTGCTGCGCGAGCGCGATTTCGTCGAAGGCTACGACCGAATCGCCCACGCCGAGACGCTCACCTATCACCTGACCGCCGACGTGCACCCGAGCCTGCGCCTGATCGTCTACAGCGCGCCCATCGACAACGACTACCACCTCTGGACGATGGATCTCGACGACCCGCGCGTGCGGCACCGGCTGACCGACGGCCACCCCTACGCGCTGACCCCGGCGTTCGGCGCCGACGGCGAGCAGATCTACTTCGTCGAGCTCGACGACCGGCGCCAGTTCCGCCTGATGCGCGTGCCCACCTACGGTGGCGCGCCCGAACCGGTCGAGATCACCAGCTGGAACTATGGCGCCCCCACCGGAAAGCTCTCGCTGTCGATCGCCGACGCCGACGGCAATCCGGTCACCGCGCGCGTTTCGATTGTCGCGTCCGACGGCCACCCGGTCGCCTACGCCGGCGACGCCACGTACGCCGACCCGCAGACCGGGCGCCACTACTTCTACGTCGAGGGCGAAAGCGATTTCACGCTGCCGGCCGGCCGATACACCGTGCTCGCCGCCCGCGGGCCGATGTCGCGGGTCGCCGAAACCGAGATACGCGTCCCGGGCGGCCGGGACGCTGAAGCCAACCTGGTTGTTTCACAGATCTGGGACGCTTCGGCCGCAGGCTACGTGTCGGCCGACCATCACGTTCACCTGAACGGCGACGGCCACCACCGCGCCGACCACGACGACGCGCTGCGCCTGCTGGCCGGCGAGGCGCTGGACCAGCTCGCGCCGATGTCGTGGAACCGCTGGGAACGTCGCGTCGACCGCGGCATTCTCGGAAAGGAAACCAGCCGCGACGGCCATACCGTGCACCAGGGCCAGGAGGTGCGCTCGCACTTCCACGGCCACATCGGCCTGCTGAACGTGGAGACCCCGTTCGCGCCATGGTTCTTCGGCCCCAACAACCCAACCCTGGGCGACCCGGACCGCACCAACGGCGAGGTATTCGAGTTCGCCGACGAGCACGGCGCGTTCGCCACCTACGTCCACCCGATTGGCGACGACCGCGACCCGTTCACCCACCTGGAAGACGGCCCGATTCCGCTGGAACTGATCTCCGACGGCGTGCTCGCCGAACGCATGGGCATCGAGCTCGTATGCGCCTGGACCAGCCCGCTGGGCAACGCGGCAGTCTGGTATCGGCTGCTCAACATCGGCAGGCCCATCGCCGCGATGTCGGGCACCGACGGCTGGGTGGATTTCCACCGCACCCCGGCCATGGGCACCGGACGCGCCTACGTGCGCACCGGCAGCACCGACACTTCGGCCGACGCGGTCATCGAAGCCGCCGCGGCCGGCCGCAGCTTCCTGACTACCGGCCCCGCCCTGCTGTTCGAGATGGACGACGGCGCAAAACCCGGTGACGTCACGCAATCGGGCACGCGAGGCTGGCGGGCCACGCTGGCGAGCGCGACCGACATAGAAGTACTTGAAATCGTCGTCAACGGAAAGGTCGTCGATACATTGGACGGCGTAGAAGCCGGAGAAACCCGTACCCTGACGGGAGAGATCGAACTGCCCGAAGGCGGCTGGATCGCCGCGCGTGCCTATGCCGGCGAACAGCGCCGGGATTCATGGCCGACCATGCACGCCCGACCGTTCGCCCATTCGTCGCCGATCTGGATCGGCGAGATCGGCTCCACGGAACCCGGTGCGCGCGCGGCGGCCGCGGCCGACCTGATGCGCGCGATCGATGCCGCCGAAAAGCAGGCGCTGGACGCCTACGGCGACGTCGAGATCAGCCGGATGCGGGCCCGCTTCGACGAGGCGCGCGCCCGTCTGGCCGAGATGCGGTAAAAAGCGAGCACAGTTCAGTCAGGCAGCTTTTGTAGGAGCCTGCTTGTAGGCGAACAACCGCGGGACTCCGCAGTGATTCGCCTGCAAGCAGGCTCCTACAGACTGCCATTTCTTGACCAACAAAATTGAAACCAACGCGAATCTATTCGCTCTCGCCGTGCGCCAGGCGATACATCAGCAGCGCGGCGCGCTTGGTCTGCGACGGCAGCGTCGACAGATCGGCCGTCTCGTCGGTGGTGTGCCCGCCGCTTCCCATCAGGCCCAGGCCGTCCAGCGCCATGTCGACCAGCCCGGCGGTAAACGAGATGTCGGCGGCCCCGGCAGCGGCCGGATCGACCGCGGTCACCGGACCGAAGCCCAGGTCTCGGCTGGCCTGGTCGTAAAGCGACAGCAGGCGCCGGTTGCCCTCGGTCGGGGCCAGCGGCGGATAGCCGTCGGTAAATGTCATGCTCGCCGAGGTCCCCGGCAGGTGATCCTGAACAATAGCCAGCATGCGCTCGCGGGCCGAAGCCTCCTGCTCGGCGGAGAGCGTCCGGAGATCGCCGGTCACGACGCCCCGCTCGGGAATCACGTTGGGCTTGCCGAAGGCCTGGCCAGCGGCGTTCGCGGCGTCGTGCTCGAGGGTCGTGCCGGTCAGCACGAGACCCGCGTTGAAGGTCAGGTACTGCTCGCCGGCCAGTTCGCGCCGGAACCCGTCGAGAATACGCGCCGCCTCGAAGCTCGCGCCGTAGCCGATGTTGTCTCGGAAGATCAGCGATGAGTGGGCCGGCGTGCCGGTGACGTCGAGCTGCCAGCCGGTGTAGCCGCGCCGGGCGATCACCGCGGTGGCCGGATTGCTGTCGCCGTCTTCGAAGCCGAGCGCTATGTCGGCTTCCCGCGCGGCCTCGATCAAGCCCGCGCGCGACAAGGACAGCGGTCGGCCGGAAGACTCCTCGTCGCCGATCAGCACCACCGTGACCTGCATGTCGTCCAGCGCGCCGACCGCGTCGAGCGCCCTGAGCGCTTCGAGGATGATCACGTTGCCGCCCTTCATGTCCGTGGTCCCCGGCCCACGGGCGAGGTTGCCGTCCAGGCGCTCGAAGCGCTGGAACGGACTGTCCGGCTCGAACACCGTGTCGAGGTGCCCGATCATCAGGAAGTGCGGCCCTCGAACGTCATGAGCGGCGGCGTTGCGCACCACCAGGTGCCCGGCGCGGTCGAACGCGCTGCCGTCCAGCCACTCGGTCTCCAGCCCGGCCTCGCTGAACGCCTTGTCGAACAAGGCCCCGACCTCGCGCACCCCGGCCAGGTTGAACGAGCCGCTGTTGATGTTCACCGCGCGCTCGAGCAGGTCCAGCGCCTGGTCCTGGCGGGCGTCGACAGCCTCGACGATCCGCCGCTCGGTCTCGGTGAGTGCGCCGTCGTCTGCAGCAAGCAGGCCCGGGCAAAGCGCGAGAACGACAAGGGCGGCGAATGCGCCAGGCAGGCGAGGCACGAACTTCAACATGGCATGGACTCCGGAAAAAACAAGCGCTAACCTTACCGAACTCCGCGGTGGATGTGAGCTGCATCGGTGTAGACTCCAGATTCCAAAGCTCCCGGGAGCCGTGAAATGCGCTGGAAACGAGCACGACGCAGCAGCAACGTCGAAGACCGTCGCGGACGTCGTGTCGCAGCGGGCGGCGGCCTGGGCCTTGTCGGAATCGTGGTCGTGGTGATCATCAGCCTTGTACTGGGCAAAAACCCCATCGAAATGCTCGGTCTCGTGGGCGACATGGCCGGCACCGCGCCGGCCGGCGAGACGCGCGGCCCGGCGCCGGACCCGAACGACCCGGCGATCGCGTTCGTCGAAAGCATCCTTGGCGAAACCGAGGACGTATGGACCGGGCTGATCGGCGCGCAATACCCGGCGCCCAGGCTGATCGTGTTCAGCGATCGCGTGCGCTCGGCCTGCGGCGGCGCCTCCAGCGCGATGGGGCCGTTCTACTGCCCGGCCGATCAGCAGATCTACATCGATCTTTCCTTCTTCGCCGAAATGCGGCGCTCGCTGGGCGGCGGCGGTGATTTTGCCGAGGCCTACGTCATCGCCCACGAAGTCGGCCATCACGTGCAGACCGTCACCGGCATGTCCGCACCGGTCACCGCGGCCCGACGCGCAGGCCGCAACGTCGAAGGGGATGGTGGTTTACTGGTGCGCCAGGAACTGCAGGCCGACTGCCTGTCCGGCGTCTGGGCCCATCACGCCCAAAGGCGCCACGACTGGCTGGAACCCGGCGACATCGAGGAAGCGCTGGCAACCGCCACGGCCATCGGCGACGACACCCTGCAGCGCCGCTCCGGCGGCGAAGTCGTACCGGACGCGTTCTCACACGGCACCGCCGATCAACGCGTGCGCTGGTTCCGCAGGGGCTTCGACGACGGCGACCCGGCCCGATGCGATACGTTCGGGGCCGCGGCGCTCTGACCCGACCCCTTTTCAGTTCAGGAGTTTGGCTGCGATCCCCCCGAGGGCCAGCACGGCACCTGCGGTACCGGCGACTTTGTCATTCTTGTACGCTCCAAAGGCAAGAAGCGCAAATCCACTCGCTGCGGCCAGGTCATGAAGATGCCGTCCGTAGAAGCTGAAGTCCAATAGATAGATTGACCCTGCGATGATGTACAACGTGATCCAGAGTTTGCCGCTTCCTGCATTTTTTGTTTCGGATTCCGTTTCCATTTTTTCAAGCCCTCAAATCAGCCGCCGCTAGCCGTGGCGGGTGGATACTGCAGGCCGACGTCAATAACGTTCGGCTGCCCTGACTTGCTATGAACGACCCGCGCCGTCTTCCTGGTGATACTTTGCTTCCTTTTTTCGCCAGGTCCACAGGCCCACGAAATAACCCACAGCGGGAAACACCGCCGCCGCAATCAACGGCCGCAGCCAGACCGGGTCCGACGGGTCAAAGTACTGCATGACGAGCGCCCAGATAACCGCACTGGACAGACCCCAGAGCAGAACGCCATGCTTGATTACGTAAGCCCTTCGTCCCTGCTTTCTAAATTCACGCCAATCTTTCATTATCACCTCGTACATTTCGCTGATAGTGGGCGAGCCCACCCGTCTCGCGGCAGCAACCAGTTACACACCAAGCTGGGAGAGGATTGCATCGGCATCCTGCAGGTCCGAGAAGACCACGTCATGGTCGACGCCGTTTCCTACCGCCACGAAATCATAGCCCAGCTCCCCAGCCGCCCTTTTATCCCATACACCGTCGCCGAAGTATGTCCGTCTCGTTGCCTTCAAGCCCTGCGTCGCTCTCGACTCAGCCAGTCGCATGATGTCGGTGCGCCTCGATGCGTCCGAGCCAGTCGCCATGGAAAGGGCGCTCGGTTCTAGTCCGATAGCGCGAAGCTTCAGCGTCGCGGTCTCCGCCCAGCCGCCGGTCGCCAAACAGACGCGAACTTGCGGTGACTTGCGCAACGCTTCCACCAACGCCAGTGCCCCGGGGACCTCTCGTATGAAACCAGGATTCTCCGCCGCGTAGCGTTCAGTGCGCCCGACAAAGCTGGCGTGAACCTCTTGTGCTAGACGATCTCTCTGATCGGGCGACGAGTGTTTATCGAGGATTTCTTCGAGGATCCCGCTATCCGTAACGTTCTCGTACCGAGACCAGTCCGTGTCGATCTCCACGCCAAGCACTTCCCGAACCGCTTCTGCGTAAAGCTCCGCGTCGAAGCCGACGGAGGCGACCAGTGTCCCGTCGATATCAAAGCTTACGACGTGCATATTCCGTTGCCGTGCCTACAACGCCTGAGCTCAGGTGGGTTTGAGGTGACGGCCGTTTTTGCGGTAGCACAAATGGGCGGCGGGTCAAGTGTCACCTGCAGCGATTCGTTGTGCGTCTCTCAAAACGGAATATCAAAATCTGGATCATCTTCCAGCTCCTTGTTCTCCTCCTCCAGTGCATCAAGGTATCTCACCAGGCTAACAATGTTGTTGAAGATCAAAAGAGCTTCAGCGTAGCCAATAACTCTATTGTCATGGGCTTGGCTGTGATCATTTCTCACACGATTGAAGGCATCCAGAACAGAAATGCTCGACTTGAGGATCCTGTTCGCCATCTCCGTCTCAATGAGTCCCGCCTCCTTCAGTTTTTTTAAATATTCTCCGAAGGCGCTGTGCAGAGGTTTGTCCCGGTCTGTGGTTATGCCGTATTTCTTACAAAGGGTCCGGACATACTTAACCATGAAAGTGTGGAGGCGGTCCAAGCCCATTTCTGGCTCATTGCGCTTAATGTACTCCTTGACGGAGCGAGCCAAGGCTTCAAAGTCTCGATCATCTGCGTTCGGACGCAGGGCCTCAATTTCTGTAACCGGTGAATCAAGATTGAGTCTTTCTACGATTTTTACGCAGTCGTCAGGAAAGCTTGGCGTCTCGTAGTTTCCAGTAGCCGAGTTGTATGTGCTTGGGGCCCATTCTTCCCATTCATCTAGAATGTCGCCAAGCACCTTTCCTACTACATGATTGGGCTCCTTTTCCCATAGCGCCCTCATGCGGTTGGCTTTTGACCCGCTTCCGTAATCGTATTTGTCATCGTAAATTTCAATCCCCACACTGTCGAGAATGAACGCTTCGAAGGTACGGTTTGAAAAATTTAGCACGTAGCCACTTCCCATTCCCAGGGCTCGTTCAAGCTTGCGCTTCTCTGCGTTGGTTAGATTAGACACGGTGATTCTTGTGACGCACAACTAGAAAATAAGCGTCTAATTCGCCCTATAATGAATGCGGGGCCTGAAACGTCGTATATGACGGAAAAGCGCGAGTCGGACGCTCGCATTTCATTGATATATATAGGAACAACGAGAATCTCCGGCGGCAATTTCAACCCGTTCCGATGGCCACTTCCTGATTTTCGCTCGCCCCGGACTGCCATATGCCGGTCTGCCTCCACTGCCTTCCCTTTGGGAATCATGCATGAAATTGGGGCGGAGGGCAAATTTGCGGCTTGAACCGGGTTCTCTGCCCAGCGGTCCTTGGCGGGCCGCTCGGGGAGCATCCGCGCGCGACTGCCGGTCGCTGGCAGTTCCAGGGCACCGGACTGGGAGCCAACGCTCCGCAATCTGGCACATACCGTACTCATTGGATACAATACGCAACTAGACCAGTTTTGGAGAGGTGGCAGAGTGGTCGAACCGAGCCGAAGACGAGCTCGATGCGAAGCTACCCGGAGCGAAGCGCAGGGCAAGCGCCGACACGGCGCGCAGTCAATGCGGCGGTCTCGAAAACCGTTAAGGGGTTTACGCCCCTTCGAGGGTTCGAACCGAGCGTAAGCGAGCTCGATGTGGAGGCCGCGCAGCGG
>MDTG01403015.1_pt1 | contig 16087 bp, 14 predicted proteins | sample 811421 | NCBI WGS metagenome assembly MDTG01 (sample SAMN05326645, study PRJNA326480) | marine metagenome | isolation source: seawater | place: Pacific Ocean: South East | collected 2011 | reverse complement strand
CAAGAATAATGTTTGATTTCTCAATATAAAGTAATCCAAGCCTGCTTTTCCAAGGCCTAATTATTTGGTTATAAAGAAGATCAGGATTTTCAGAGCCCTTAAGAATATCTCCTTCATCAGAAAAGACTATAGAAGAAAAGTCTGTAATGCCAGGTCGAACAGTTAATAATATCTTTTCTTCATTAGTATAAGATTTGGTCTCATTTTCTACGTTTGGCCTTGGACCAACTAAACTCATATCGCCCTTCAAAACATTGATTAGTTGGGTTAATTCATCTAATTTATATTTACGAATAAAACGGCCGATAGAAGTAATTCTTGAATCATTTGCACTTGTTGAATCAACTCCAGTTTTATCTGCATCAACAATCATCGATCTCAATTTGATCATTCTAAATGTTTTCTCATTAGCTCCAACTCTGGGAGCGATATAAAATGGTGATCTGAAGTCTTGAAGCCACACGATAAATACTACGGGAATGAGAATTGGTGATGAAACAAATAAACCAAATGCGGAAACAAGAATATCAATAGATCTTTTCAAATTATGACCTGTAAAATTCAATTACTTTTTGAGAAATATATTCAACATCATCGTTACTAATAAATATATTCATTGGCAACATAATACATCTATCAAAAAAATAATCTGTTTTTGGGCAATGCTGCTTAAAGCCTAGATCCTTAAAATGATGAATCGCCATGCCACCCCATTGTATTAAAGTGCCAATCCCATTTTTATGCAAAAAGTCTTTCAATTCATCTCTTCTATCGCAATGCAACTCATAATTTTGAAATACATCAAACCTATCTTCGTCACAACAAGGGTTTGGAGGGAGTTTTAGTTCCTCAAGATGGCCTAGATTGTCATGATACATTTGTGCAACTTCTCTTCTTCTGTGAATAACTTTTTCATATTTTTTAAGTTTGAAGCTTAAAATTGCAGCTTGAATATTGTCCAACCTAGAATTTCTACCCCATCTCTTAACTTCACCATCGATATCACGACCATGATCATGGATTTGATATATTTTATGGAAAAGCTCTTTATCATTAACCAATACAGCTCCTGCATCCCCCAAGCATCCCAAAACTTTTGCTGGAAAAAAGCTTATATCAGATGCCAATCCAAAAGTTCCAGCATGTTTACCTTTATATTTTGATCCAAGTGCTTGAGCAGCATCCTCAACTATAAAAAGTCCTTTTTTATTAGCAATAGAGCTTATTGGATCCATATCACAAATTCTGCCATTTAATTGTGTAGGCATGATACCAACTGTATTTTCTGTAATTGCATCCTCGATTGCATTAACATCGATAAGATTATCATCACCGATGTCAACAGGAACTGGAACACCTCCAGCAACCTTGATTGCTGAGGCTGTTGCGAGCATGGTATGAGATGAAATGATAATCTCATCTCCAGGATTAAGACCAATTGCCTCTAAAAATATCTCCATGCCATCTGTTGCATTGCCAACTCCAACGGAAAAATTCGAACCAGTGTAGGTAGCTAATTCTGATTCAAAGTCAGATAACGCTTTTTGAAGAATAAATCCACCAGTAGATGCAACGTCATCGATAACAGAAATTAGCTCTTCTCTGTCGTCTTTCCATAATCTTGGATAGTCAAAAAATGGAACATTGTTTTTGTTCATAATATTTATACTCCTTTAATTTTTATTAAGCACCTTTTTTGCAGCAATTGCTATATCTTGATCGGTAAAATAATAATCGCTTTCTAAAACTCTTGATGTTGGGGCTGGAGCATCTGGCAGGGCGATTCTTACCGGTTGACTTGCCAAAGTATTAAGAGGAATTCTTTCAATTACACTTGATACTATTTCTGCTGAAAAACTACATGCTTTGGTGCCAGGATCTACAACTAGCAGATTCCTAGTTTTTTTAACTGATTCGATAATCACTTCAGGATTAAATGGATTTAAAATCCTTACATCAATAATTTCAGCACTAATACCATGCTTTGAAGCCAGTATATTTTCAGCTTCTCTGGCCAAATATGTACCATATCCATATGCCGCTATAGTTATATCATTACCTTCAGAAAGTTTTTTTGGGACTACATTGTCTAAATCAATCTCGACCACTTCATTCAGAACATCCTCCTGATCATAGCACCATCTATCATCAATAAACATAACGGGATCTTTTGATAATACAGAGGAAATTAAAAGATCTCTTGCATCTTTAACGGTTGATGGCATTACTACTCGAAGTCCTGGAATATGAGCAAACCATGAATGAAGAGCCTGCGAATGTTGTGCTCCTTGCTCTCCACCTCGGTTAATAATTGAACGGATTGTTACTCCTGGATTAGATTGACCACCTAGCATATGTGACCATTTTGCAGCTTGATTAACTATTGGATCAATTGCATATAACATAAAATCCATTCTTGGATGAACAACTATTGGCTTCATTCCCGCTAAAGCAGCTCCTACTGCAGCACCAGTGCAGGCAGACTCAGAAACTGGAGTATCAATAATTCTTTCAACTCCAAATTTTTTATCCAGGTCTGTCATTGAGTTACCTACATACCATGGACTCCACAAACCTTGACCAATAACAAATACTTCTGTGTAATTTTTTAATAGGTACTCAAATCCTGATAAGATTGCGGTGCCGTAGTTATGCTTAGTCATGTTTTTTATTTTGTTTGGATGCATATACATAATCTAAAACTACATTGGTGTCAGGATATGGGTCATTCATAGCTTTATCCCATGCTGTTGATATACTGTTTTCTAACTTTTCAATATAATTAAGTTCTTGATCTTTGCTCCAAATAGAATTATCAATCATAGAATCTGAAAGTCTTTTAATCGGATCTCTTGCTTTCCAATTTTCAACATCATCTAATGATCTTTCAACACCAACATCTATATCATCCCGCCAATCAACATGACCATAATGTCTATAAGTTACTAATTCAATTAATCTAGGGCCTTCACCAGATCTCATCTCTGATATTTGTTGTTTAGCAGCCTCATATACAGCTACTACATCATTACCATCAATTAGCTTATATTGAATATCATTTGCTACAGCAAATCTTGAGATCATATTGCTTGGTTGACGAAGAGAGATATGCATGTGGCTTGAAAAAAAATTATTTTCTATTACAAATAATATTGGTGCTTTTTGTATCTTTGCTAGATTAAATGATTCATGAACAACTCCCTCTTCAACCGCTCCATCACCTATATATGCAACCCCTACATCATTTGTATTCTGCATACGCGCAGCCATTGCTGCACCTACAGCTAATGGAACAGTTCCAGCAACAATTGGGACAGATCCATAGAAACCGTTTGGTTGATCAAACAAATGCATTGAACCTCCCATTCCTTTAGAAAACCCAGTTTCCTTCCCAAGGATTTCAGCAAATAGTTTATAAAAATCTGGATTTAATGCTAAAAGATGCGCATGAGATCTATGAGCACCAAAGACTCGATCTGATGACTGCAAGGAAGATGAAATACCTACTGCAATTGCTTCTTGTCCAGCACCCAAATGTACGGGGCCACCGATAAGTCCATTTTTCCTTTCAAGAGCTAACTTTTGCTCAGTTTTTCTAATTAAAATCATAGACATCAGCATGTCTTTTAATAGATTTGGATCTATATTATTTATGGAAATAGAACCTTGGAATTCCGCAGGATTTGAAAGCCCATTAAGTTCGTGCTTCATATTATATTATGTATTATTTGAAAACACATTTTATATTATAAAATTTTAATTTTCACCATAAACATCTCTACAAAATACCTTATGCTTCACATCATTTAATCTCTCATCATACCTATTAAGTATGATGATATCACTCTTGTTCTTGAAATCTTCTAGACATTTCACAACCTCTGATTCGAACATAGTTTTATCAGTAGCTAATGGCTCATATATTATTACTGTTTTTGTTGGGTCTAGTTTTTTTAGTATTTTAATAAGATCAATAATAGCTGATTCACGAAAATTTTTAGAACCTTCTTTCATTATTAGCCTATAAATCCCAATACATTTTTTATTAAGAGAATTAATATGATTAGCTAAGAAATTTTTTCTAGTTTGGTTCCCGTCAATAGTTGCTGTGACAGCTTTTTGGGGTATAGATTGAAAGCTTGATAACAGTTGTTTTGTGTCTTTAGGGAGGCAGTAACCTCCATAACCGAAGGATGGATTATGATATCCATCTCCTATTCGACTATCGCTAGTAACGCCGTCAATGATAGATTTAGTATCTAAATCTTTTTCAATAGCAAAAGAATCTAGTTCATTAAAAAAATTAACTCTATTTGCAAGATAAGTATTAGAGAATAATTTTACTGATTCTGCTTCATCGCTTCCCATAAAAAATACTTTTGGATTATTCAGTGTAAACTCATTGAATAAGTTATATAAATCTTTTGAAAAATCATCATCAGATCCAATAATTATTCTGCTAGGGTAAATATTATCCTCTAATGCATGGCCCTCTCTTAAAAACTCTGGTGAAAATGTAATATTTGAATTGATGTGTTTACTTCTTAATTTTGTTGTAAATCCAATCGGTACTGTAGATTTTATCAAAATTGGTATGGATTCTTTATAAGAAAGAATCTTTTCAATGGTGTTTTCGATAACAGAGGTATCAAAAGAATTAGTTGTTTCATTAAAATCTGTAGGTAAAGCCAATATTACCAAGTCAGTATTATCAATGGATTCTGATAAGTCTTCAGAAGTTTTTAATCTAAGATTTTTTGTATCTAGAAAATCTTGAATTTTATTGTCATGTATTGGCGAGATCTTATTATTTATTTTTTGTAATTTAATTTTATCTATATCAAAAATAGTAACGTCTTTTTTTTGGCTGATTAAAACTGCTAAAGAAAAGCCAACAAAGCCTGCGCCAATAATAGTTATTTTTTTAAACATAATCTTGTTTAGTCTTTATTAAGCATTGCATTTATTTTAAAACAGTAAAATATATTTTTAATAAGATATATATTTATTGGCAAAATATATCTAAATATTCATGCTCAATAGATTTATATAAATTTTTTATTTGGTATGTGGCTTTACAAATTCAAATGTGAAGATCCACGCCATTCTTTGAACATATGGTATTTTTTCTAGCGCTTTGTCTAATGTTTCTAATGGCGCCCTTAAAAAAGGAAATTTTCCGGCTGCATATCCAACAACATGCCAATAGTTCACATCTCCAAGTTCAAAAAATCTTTTTCCAAAATCTACATCTTTCAAACTCAATATGTGAGCCTTTTCCCATTCTGTTCTCATTGCTGGTGTAAACACTCTGTATAGCTTTATTAGAGGATTATAGTCCAGAGCCTCTACAGCCAATAGCTTACCACCCGGTTTCAAAATTCTTCTAATCTCTGGAAAAGAATATGATAAATCCAAATGATGAAGCATTCCTGAGCATAGTAAAGTATCTACTGAGTTGTCTGGTAATTTAGTATTTTCTGCATCTGCTTGAAAATACCTTATGTTAGTTATGCCCTCTTCTTTTGCAGTTTCTCTACAGTTTTTTATTGATACATCAGAAATGTCTAGTCCTAATGCAAGATCTGCCCCTGCTTTTGCAGCAGTTCTAGCGTTATTGCCATTCCCACATGCGTAATCAAGAAAAACTCCCCCATTTTTACATCTAAGTTTAATCCAATCTTCAACATAACCATATGATCTGTTTGTTACAGAGTAATATTTTTTGTTACCGTAAAACTTCTCATAAGTATCTTCAGCTATTGATTCATTTACATTATCTTTGTCTCTATCTTTGTTGTGAAACTCTAGCTCCTTTAGTTTTCTATCCTCGAGATTGCTCATCCAGGCCTCGTTTCCAATTCTATCAATTTCATCAATTCTTTGATTTAGTTCATTTATATTCATATTTTCTAAAATTATGCTTATTAAAAAAACATTTTAACCCACCATGGAATAAAATGCATACAGTATAGTGTCATATCTAAATAAATTTTAAATTGTCATGAAATGTTACGCTAGCTTTCATATAATTAATAATTAATATACAGGAAAGAATTTGAAAATTTGGATAGTCCAAACAGGCGAGCCTCTTCATTGTGATGAAGACAGTCCCAGACCAATGAGAGCAATGAATCTTGCAAACATTGCAGTCAGGCTTGGGCATGAAGTAACAATAATTAGTTCTAGATTTTATCATCAAAAAAAAGAGCACAGAAAAATAGTTAACGATGAGATTAATATATCTAGAAAACTTAAAATTATCCTAATTGATAGTCCTGGCTACAATTCCAATTTAAGCTTATCAAGATTATGGGATCATTTTGTTCTTGCATTAAATTTAAATAAAAAAATTAAAAAATTATCGCCGAAACCAGATATCGTTTTTATTGGCTTCCCTCCAATGGAAATTGGATACGTTATGTCTAAATGGTTATATACAAAATCTATTCCATTCATTGTTGATGTAAAGGATCAATGGCCATCATTTATAGTATCCTCTCTTCCAAAATTAATTAGGCCATTTGCAAGAATGATCCTGCATCCCTATTTTTATATTTCAAAAAAAACAATGAATACCGCTACTGGTATTACCACTATGGCTAATGCATTTCTCAAGTGGGCTGAAAAATTTTCTCAAAGAAGTACAAATGATTTTAATAAAGTTGTGCCGCTTACTTCAAAAGTTGAGGCTGTTAGTCCAGAAGAAATGGAAATTGCAAGGCAATGGGCAGAAAATGTTGGAATTACAGGAGACAAACTCAGAGTCATGTTTTTAGGTTCGCATTATCCTTCTTTAAATTTTGATCATATATTTTATGCTAGTGAAAATTTAAATAAGTTAGGTTTTGAATGTGAGTTTATTATTTGCGGCAAGGGTCAGCTAACTGATGAAATTAAAGTTAAATCTAAAAACAATAAAAATATAATATTAACAGGCTGGGTTGATAGGCCAAAAATAAACGCCATTGCTGAAAAATGCTCTCTATCAATTGCTCCATTCCGTAACATTGATAACTACACATCAAATCTACCAAATAAAATAATAGATTATCTTTCACTAGGTCTTCCCATATTGTCACCTTTAGAAGGTGAATTAAGCTCATTGATATCAAAATACAATGTTGGATATAAATATGATGAAAATGATCTAACTACTCTTCATGAAGGGATAATTAAAATTTTTTATGAAAAAAAAATTAATCAAATGAGAATTAATTCATTACAAACATATAAATCACTGTTTGATTTTGATACTACTTATGAAGGACTTGTGAGACATTTAGAAAAAATTTATGAAATTAAAAAAAATAATTCTCAATAAATTATTTTAATAACGTATCATATAAGTCAATTAACTTTTTCTCTTCAGACTCCCAATTATATCTTTTAAGGTATTCTTGCTGTGCCAATAATCCCATTTTATATCCTTTATCTTTCTGATTTTCATATAGAAATTCAATTTTTTCTGCAATTTCTGATGCATCTTCTGGATTAACCGAAAAACCAAACTCATGCCTTATAATTTTTTTCCATAGTGGGAAATTTGAACAAATAACAGGAATGCCTACTGAGAAATACTCGAATAGTTTATTAGGTTGAGCGTTTATATGATTCTCGCGAGGCAAAAAAGTAACTATGCCAGCAAATGATCTTCTTAGAATCTCACCAACCTCTTTTCTGTTTTTCACACCAAGAAAATTAACATTTTGGAATCCTTTTAGCTTTTTTACTTTTAGTTCAAAATCTTCTTCAGAAAAAGAGCCTACTAAATTCAATTTAATTGGTTTTTTGATACTACCCATAGCATCAACTAAATGAAATATACCTCTCTCTTCAGACATATTCCCAACATATGTGACTTGATTAGTTTTTATGTAATCTTCTTTAGGCTTATAAAGATCATGTTTGCTTGGATAATTTGCAATTAAAAGAGGGTTAGCATGGTAATTAAATTTTTCTTTAATAAATGGCGTTGCGCCAATTATTATGTCTATAAATTTAACTATAAATTTTTCAAAAAAATAGAAAGTATTTCCAATAATTGGTCTTAAATTTTCTTTTAAGTATGGTCTATCCTTGATAGCAGCAGAGTAATCTTCATGACTATCAAATATTATTTTTTTTCGGAAAATTTTTAATGGTATGACTATTAATAACAGCTCTGGATCATGAATATGTACTATATCAATCTTTTCTTTGAGAATATGAAAAAGAAAAACTGTTGGCTTAAAGAGAAATCTTTTAATTCTAGATTTTTCTTTACCAAGATCTTTAATTATTAAATTTTCTTTTTTTTCATCGCCAAGGCCATCTGCGACAAAGAAGTTTACTACAAAATGTTTTTTTAAACTTGAAACCTGTCTTAGAAAGATTCTAGTATCATTTCTACTATGTGAAGATGTAATAACTCCTATCTTTTTATTTTGCATGCAGCTGACTAAAATGTTTAAGTAGTACTTTTACAATTTTGCTACTTGAGTTTCCAGTGCCATAAGGACTTCCTAAAAGACCTTTTTTATTTATTAATTTTTTCATAGTTTTTACAAATGCATCAGGATCATTAAACGAAACTAGGTGATTCCATTTTAAATTTAATAATTCTACCCACTCAGTTTCTTCTCTGATTGTTGCGCATTGTTTTTTTAAGAAAAAGGCTTCTTTCTGAAGTCCGCCTGAATCTGTAATCACCATTCTTGAATCATTAGTAAGGCCTATCATTTCATTATAGCTAACTGGCTCAATGAGAAAGATATTCTTAGCTTTATTAATTTTTTTATGTTTTTTAAGTTTTATCTTAATTCTTGGATGTACTGGCCAAACAATCTTGTAGTGGTTTGATAGAAGAATAATTGAATCAACTGCTTTCTTAAATTTTTCAACGTTATCAGTATTTTCTTTTCTATGCATAGTGAAAAGAATAAATTCTTTTTCTGAAAATTTATGATTGTTACTTCTTTTTATGGCTTTTATGCATGAATCATACATGACATCACCAACCTGGAAAATTTTATTTTTTTTTGTACCTTCAGAAAGAAGAATATTTGTAGCATTTTCTGTTGGAGTAAAAAGAAGAGTGGATACTTTATCCGTTAATATTCTATTAATTTCTTCAGGCATTGCATTGTTGTATGACCTAAGACCTGCCTCTACATGAGCGATTTCAATTCCTAATTTTGATGCAGCTATAGCGCCTGCAAGTGTCGAATCAGTATCTCCATACAAGATTACCATTCTTGGCTTTTCATTCATTAAGATTTTTTCTATTTCAATTATCATCGAGCCTGTCATCTCACCATGCGACTTTGAGTGAATATTCAAATTATATTTAGGCCTTTTTATATTTAGCTCTTCAAAAAAAGAATCTGACATATTTTTATCGAAATGCTGGCCTGTATGGATAATAAATTCTGACAGTTCTTTTGTTTGATCAATAGCATGAGAAACAACCGCCGCTTTAATAAATTGAGGCCTGGCGCCTACTATAGTGCAAATTTTAATTTTCATAATTAAGATTTTTTATATGAGAAATATCTAACCCAGCTTTGAGATGTTGAAAAATTAAGTATAAGAAAAAATATAAAACAAACAAAAATACCTCCGGTTAACATTGAGGTCCATAATGATGATTCTACCCAAATTAATGAAAAATAAAGAACTAATAAATAGGAGTATACTTTAAATTGTTCGAATACCTTATCAATCAAAGACATAATTACTCCAATAATAAAAGACGTAGCAAAAATTCCTATTATTCCAAAGTAAGCATAACTCATGATCCATGCATTACTATTAAGGTTAAAATCAAACTGTGACATAAAAACACTTGTTCCAACTAAATAAGTTATTTCGTCAGCATTAAATGCTTCTGATAATCTTTCTAAGATAAAGTAAGTTCCGTTGTGACTAATATAGTCAATATAGAATGCAGATATTACTCCAGGAAGAATAAATAACCTCCTTGAAAATGTAAAAGAAAATATGGTCGTATTAAAAAAAATGTCCAGCACCAAACATGTTCCAACAATTAATAAAATTATTAAGACAAAATTTTTAAAATTGAGCTTTTCATATTTTGCCCCCAAAAGGATAAGAGATAAAAAAAAGAACAAATAAAGATGAGATCTAATATAAAGTGTTAAAAATTGATCAATTAGAATTAGTAAAACACATGCTAAAAGAATCAATCTAATGGTAAAATTCTTCCATATAAATAGAAGGTAAAGAAGTGTTATAAGCACAAAACTTCTTATAATTGCATATACATATAAAGAATTGCCCATTTCTATTCCTCTTAATTCGATTCTTTTATCATAGAGACTGTTTGAGATTAGGCTAACTAAATCAAAATTAGATGACTGCAATGAATAAATGCAAAAAGATATTAAAGATACTAGCAACACAATAGAAACTTTAAAATCAATCTCCCTTGAAAAATTTAATTTAACCGTAAGATTTATTTTTAATAAGTTATTAAAAAAAATTACAGAATATAAGATAGCAATAGATATAAATATTACTAAAGCACTATTAAATTCATTCTCAAGTGCATTTATGCCAACGCTTACAGATGGCAAATATATAAATAAATAAATAATATAAATCAAAATAGTTGATGGTTTTTCTATATTTTGTTCAATGGATTTAAGAGGCAAAATCGCAAATATTAAACTAAAAAATTCAAATAAATACCCATGAAAAAAATAATTGAATCCCCTATAACCATCTTGGGCAGCAACTACATTTATATATATATATTTTAAAAAGAAAATATATATTAAACACATAAAAATATTAAAAGGATTTAAAGATTTATATGAAGTTGAAGCTAGCAAGTTCACGAATAATTAGATATCTTAAATCCTAAGATTTTCTCAATCAATTTCTGAGCAAACTTTAAGGATTTATAAATGCTCTCATTTGTTTTGAATGTATCAGGATCTTTTTCAATGGGTTTTAAGTAGCTTTGAAACTCATCCTTAGAGATTTCAAGCTTTCTAGATATGTAGTCACAGTCATAATCATAGTATTTTTGATCGTACGGCTCTTCATTTAAAACTTTTATTGCATCTGCTCTTGAAATATCTCCATTAAATAGTTGTGCTGATAAATGAATTTTTCTTTTATCATAATTAAATTTAGTAGGTAAAATATAATCTTGAAAAAATCTTGTCCAAATAGATTCTCCATGTTTATATTTATATACTTTATAGCCAATTTTATCTCTTAAGATATTAGTAGCATACTCCTTATCGTAGCCCAAATAATTAAAAGGTTTTACAACATTTATCTTGTAAATATATGGTATTAGAAAGTAGTAGCTAAAAAATCCTAACGTTGGATACGTTGGCAATGTTCCGGCACCATATTTTTTGAAAACATCTTTGAGGTATGTTTTATCCATAGCGCTTCTACCATAATACCCCCAAACACCCTCTGTTTGCATGTTAGAGCCTGTAAAGACAAATTTTGTTTTTGATTTAATAGCATATTTATATAAAGCCGCAAAAAAAGCATGGTCTTGTGCAATATCTTGATTCATTACCTCTCCCTTTAAAAGAGCTAATTGTAGTCTTCTAACCTCATCCCATTCTAAAACTAATGTTTCTAAATCAAAATTAGTGTATTCAATAACTTTTTGAATATTCCCTACAGCTGTTTCTGTATTCCATCCAGCATCTACATGAATTGCAAGAACTCTTAAATCATACTCCTTAAGTTTATATGCAAGATATGATGAGTCGACTCCTCCAGAAAGACCAATTATGCAATCATAATTACTATTGTTTTGTTCTTTAATATTCTCTACAATTTTCTTAAATTTTTTATCCCCACCTCTGTCAACAAAAAAGAAACTGTCTTTATCGATTTGATACCTTTCGCAATAGTTACAAATACCATCTTCATTTAGTCTAAACCCTTGATCTAAACTGTCATTTAAGCAGTTTTTGCAAGTTTCTAACTCATTATTTGTAGTCATAATTAATAAGCACTGCTCTTTTCTTTCCAAAAAATGAAAATATACTACCTGCTGCAACTCCAGATATATTATTAAATTTTATATGATCAATTGCATGATTAATTGAAGAGCATCCTCCTGTAGAAATTAATGGGACACTAAAAAATTTCTTAGCTTCATTGATTAATTTAGAATCTAGTCCTAATTCAGTCCCTTCTTGAGATACGTTTTGAATAATAATTTCTCCAATATTTATCTCTGATACTCTTTTAAAATAATCAGAAATACATGTCAAAGTATCAACTTTATTGTTAAAAAAAATTCTATAATCATTAGAATGCTTGACTATATCAACGCAACCAAAAATAGAAGATTTACCCCATCTGCTTGCAGCATCATTTACTAAAGCAGGATTATTTTTAAGCATCCTATTAACTCCAGCTTTTTCAATGCCAAGTGAAAAAATATCTTCAAAGTCAGATATGCTGTTAATGTTTCCAATATATGACAAAGGCATGAAGGCTTCATTTACCATTCGATTAAGAATTTCTAGATTTGGTTTTGGAGAGTTAGTTTTATCAATAATCAATATTTCATCAGCACATTTTTCATTGAAAATTCTTAAAGCATTCAAAGGGTCTCCAAGATATCTCGGATTGGAAAATTTTTTAGTTTTAATTAGTCTATTGCCTTCAATTAAAAGAATTGGGAATAATCTTTTTCTTAATGTTGTCATTTTAATGTAGAGAAGTAAGATAAAAAATTTTTACCAAAGTAGTGGCTTTTTTCTGGATGAAATTGTGAACCAAAAATATTTTCTCCATTTGAGATAACTGATGTAAAGCCACTTTGATAATCTGTTGTGCCAAAAATATTTTCATCTTTATCACATTTAAAATGATATGAGTGAACAAAAAAGTATCTTTGCAGCTCATTATTCTGCAAACTTTTAAAAGCACCCCTGTAATCTACAAAATTCCAACCAATATGTGGAACAGAAACTTTAGAGATATCAAATTTTACTATTGATCCAGGGATTAAATCTAAACCTGGTAATTTTCCCTCTTCACTGAATGAACCAAGAACTTGCATCCCCAAACATATTCCAAGAATGTAGCCATTTTCTGAGAAAGATTTAATTGCGCCAGCTAAATTTTTTGAGCAAAGATTTTCCATCGCAAAATCAAAAGATCCAACACCTGGTAATATTATCCTTTCTACTGATTTCAATTGATTTTCATTGTTAATAAGCTTTGAGGGGATATCTAATTTCCAAAGCATATTTTGAACGGACCTTGTATTCCCAACTCCATAATCTATTATACCGATGATGTTATTCATAATTAGTAACGGTTAATTTTTGTGAGGAAATTCTTTATTAGTGGCAAATATAAAACACAATATATCATAGTTAGTGCAAAAACTAGGGCTATTATTTCATTCAGATTTTGCTTGAGCTCAACATGAGAAATGAATTCAAAAGATACTACAAAAAATATTAATATTAATATTAGTATCAACATCGATTTAAACCAATTTTTCCCGAGTAAGCTTCTTACAAGTGAGATATATGATAAATGGTATGCAATATTAATACTTATAAATCCAATTAATAGTTGGTTAATATTCATTGAAATATAATAAGCATACACAAGAAAGATTATTGATAATGAGTCAAAAATTAATTGATTTTTAAATATGATGTCTTGCCTTTTTAAAGAAACGAATATTCTTTCAGGCCATGATGAAAAAATGTAAAGATATCCACATAGAAAAATGTAAGTTATATTTATTTCGATATTGAGCCATTTTTCAGAAAAAATAATAGAAATAATTTCTTCATTAAAAAGTGTGAATATGAACATAATTGGAATAGTAGATAGTAGTAACAATAAATATATAGAGTCTGTTAATTCTAGTAAATCATTTTTATTGTTATTAAGTTTTGATGCAGCTTTAAAATATACTTGGCCGATACTTGAATTTAAAAACATTCCAGGAAAATATGACAAGCTGAACAAAAATCCAAAAATTCCTGCAGCTTTTGGATAGCCCATCACAAGAAGAATCCATATTGGGAAGGATTGAGAAAACTGTGTTAAGAATGAGTAGGTTAAATTATACTTTGGATAATCTTTGTTATCCTTTACAAAATCAATAATTTCTAACTTTAATAACTTTGTAGATAAAAATTTTTTTAAATAAATAGCCCCGAATATACATATTACTAAAAATGCAAAAATTCTAGAAAGCCCTAAACCCGTGTCTTCATTTTCATAATAAAAAAAAATTAATAAGAAAATTATAAATATCATTTGCATTAAGATATTTAAGAATGAAATAATAAAAAAGTTTGATCTGTATGTATAAAATTGCCTAAATACCTCAGAAATAGCTAAAGTGAATCCAACAAGGATAATAAAATTTAAAAAATTTTTATTTACGCCAATATGATTTGTAAGATTATCTGTGTTTATTAAATTAAGAATTACTGCAATTATAATTGCAACAATAAAGATTATCTTAAGGATTACCAATAACTTATTAGTAGCTTTATTGATTGAGTCAGATACAACTATACCTAGCTCAAGTCTTAGCGTCATTAATAAGGAAAGAATAGTTCCATAAGATAAAATTAATCTATACTCTGCGAAACTTTCTGGACTGTATAAATTACCAATTAATGCAATTGATATCAAACTTAATACCGTAGCAATAATTGCTCCAGCTAGCATGATATAGGACTCTGATAAAAATTTATTCAATTATAGCTTTGGCGAGAGCATCAATTACTCTAGATTGTTCTTCAATAGATATGTAAGGATAAAAAGGTAGCGCCAAACCAACATCTTTTACATTTAAAGTATTTGGAAGGTCAACACTTTTATGCTGAGTGAAAATTGGTTGTTCGTGAATTGGTTTAGGATAATAGATCTGAGTTGGTATTCCCTCTTTTTTGAGCTCATTGATTATATGCTCTCTTCGGGGAACTTTTATAACATATTGAGCATATACACTTTCATTATTTTCATAAACCATAGGAGGACTTATATTATCCAATCTATCAAGAATGAGTTGATTATAAGTAGATGCTACTTTTTGTCTTAGTTTAATTTCATCTGGAAAATATTTTAGTTTTACTCTTAATATTGCTGCCTGAATTGCATCTAGCCTACTGTTTATTCCTAAGATTTCGTGATGGTGTCTTGTTTTTTGTCCGTGCCTTGAAATCATTCTTACCTTTTCAGCAATTTCATCATTATTTGTAAATACCGCTCCTCCATCTCCATAACATCCTAAGGGTTTTGTTGGAAAAAAGCTTGTCGTAGCAATGTCAGATAAATTACATGAGAATTTTTCATGATATTTTGCTCCAAAACTCTGAGCAGCATCTTCGATGACTACTATATTTTTTTTTCTTGCTATTTCGTTGATAGAATCAAAATCAGCACATTGTCCATATAGTGATACAGCAATAATTACTTTTGTTTTGGGAGTAATTTTTTTTTCTAAATCCTTGATGCATATATTGAAAGTTTCTAAATTTATATCAACAAACCTAATGTTAAGACCAAGGACTGCGGCTGCTGTTGCAGTAGATATCCAAGTGTGTGAGGGAACAATTACTTCATCCTCCTCTTTTAAGTTAAGTGCCATCAAAGATAGCTGAATAGCATCAGTACCATTAGCCACACCAATGCAATATTTTGCATCACAGAATGAGGATAATTCATCTTCAAGCTTCTTAACCTCATCACCTAATATAAAGTTACCTGACTTAATGACTCTTGATATACTCCTATTAATATCGTCTGAGTAAAGATCATATTGTTTTTTTAAATCAATAAAATTCATAATTTATTTACAACTAAGTTATTATTAATTAGTTTATATACTGCATTATCTTTTTTACAAATATGCTCACCATTTCCGGAGAGAGGTAAATCAATAATATCTCCTCTCTTTGAAACCCACCCAACTTGTCTGGCTGGAACACCCACATTTAAAGAAAATGGTTTGGTAGAAGATGTAACAACTGCACCTGCAGCAACAAATGAATATTCACCAATATTATTGCCACAAACAATGGTACAGTTTGCACCCATGGTGGCACCTTTTTCAACAATT
>MDTG01270602.1_pt1 | contig 16088 bp, 13 predicted proteins | sample 811421 | NCBI WGS metagenome assembly MDTG01 (sample SAMN05326645, study PRJNA326480) | marine metagenome | isolation source: seawater | place: Pacific Ocean: South East | collected 2011 | reverse complement strand
CAGTATGCAAGAGGAACGAGAGGAACGTATTGGGGAAATCTTCGTAGAGATGAAGCTTTTAGATGAGTCCCAGGTTCTTCAAATATTGTCAGCGCAACTGGACTTACCTTTTTTAGCGGATTTGTCGCCAGAAGAGATTCCAGATGAATTAATTCGTTTGCTTCCTATTTCGTTTGCCAAATCTAGACGTGTTGTGCCTTATGGCTTTTCTAAGTCAGGCTCGGTCATGGTCGCTTGTGCGGATCCTTTAGACACTGTTTGTCAAGATGATATGCGGATGCTTCTTGGTGTAGAAGTTGATATCAGTTTGGCCACCGGTGATGTTATTATCGGGACAATCAATAAAGCCTACGATCGTGTGTCGCAGCTTGCAGAATCGGCAGTTGCAGATCTTGAAGATGAGGAATCAGAATATGCGCCTCTTGAAGAAGAGGTTGTAGATTTATTGGATATGGAGGGGGATGACGAAGCCCCAATTATTCGTCTGGTTAATTCGTTAATGTCGCAAGCGGTTAAGGACCGTGCCAGTGATATTCATATCGAACCTTTTGAACGAGATATGGTTGTCCGTTTTCGTATCGATGGTGTTTTGTATGAAATTATCAAACCGCCGAAACGTTTTCAAAACTCAATTATCAGTCGCGTAAAAATTATGGCTGATTTAAATATCGCTGAGAAACGCTTACCGCAAGATGGCCGCATTCGTCTCAAGGTCGCAGGCAAAGATATTGATATTCGTGTATCGACGGTGCCAACGACTTATGGCGAACGTATTGTCATGCGTCTCCTCGATCGCTCTAGTGTCTTGCGTGATTTAGATACGATTGGATTCTCTAAGCGTGCGCTGACTGGTATGAATCAGTTGATTCAAAAGAGTCACGGCATCGTTTTGGTGACTGGGCCAACGGGCTCAGGTAAAACATCAACTTTGTATGGTTGTTTAAATAAAATTAATAAACCAGATCTTAATATTCTTACGATTGAAGACCCTGTGGAATACCAGTTAAAAGGTGTTGGACAGGTACAAGTGAATAGTAAGATTGATCTCACCTTCTCCTCTGGACTCCGCTCGTTTCTTCGGCAAGATCCTGATGTAATTATGGTTGGTGAGATTCGTGATCGTGAAACAGCAGAAATCGCTATCCAGGCTTCTTTAACCGGTCACTTGGTGCTCTCTACTGTGCATACGAATGATGCTGCGGGCGCAGTGACGCGCTTGGTTGATATGGGCATAGAGCCATTTTTGGTTGCAAGTTCTTTGATTGGTGTTTTAGCCCAGCGTTTGGTGCGTACAATTTGTCCTGACTGTCGAGAGCCTTACACGCCCACACCTTCAGAATTAGATGAGCTCGGCTTGGACCCTGCTAAGGTTAAAGAACTTTACCGGGGCGCCGGTTGTCCTGCTTGTGCTCGTACTGGCTACTCAGGCCGTTTAGGTATTTTTGAGCTCATGCTTGTGGACGACGATGTTCGCGAGCTTGTTTTGCAAAATGTTGATGCAGGTCAGGTAAAAGCGAAAGCACGCGAGATGGGCATGTACACCCTTAGGGAAGATGGAGCCATGAAGGTGGCTAATGGATTAACGACGATTGCGGAAGTCACCCGGGTCACTCAAGAAGATCAAATGGAACTGGATCTCTAACGTAAGGAATTAAAGATGTCTGTCTACGAATACCGTGGATTAAATGCAAAAGGAAAGCAGGTTAAAGGGCTTAAAGAGGCTGATACCCAAAAAAGCTTAAGGGCACTTTTGCGCAAAGAAGGCATTATGGTAACCGACGTGAAGGAAGCGGGTGGTAAGGCCGTTAAGAAAAAGGGCGAAGGCTTTCTTTCGACGGAGGTACAGTTAGGTCAAGCTTTTCAAAGAGTCTCTGTTGAAGACTTAGGTATCGCCACTCGTCAGCTCGCAACCTTGCTACAGGCGGGGGTAAGCATGGTTGATTCTTTAAGTAATATTGTTGAGCAGATGGAAAAAGGTCTGGTAAAGCGAATATTTTCCCAGGTCAAAACTGAAATTAACGAAGGTGCCTCTTTAGGAGACGCGCTTTCTAAGCATAAATGCTTTTCAAAAGTCTATGTAAATATGGTTCGCGCCGGTGAGGCATCTGGAACTTTAGACGTGGTATTGTCCCGTCTTGCTGATTTTATCGAAGGTCAAAATGAGCTTAAAGGTAAAGTCATGTCAGCCATGATGTATCCAATTATTATGATATTTGTTGGTGTTGGTATCATGGGGATTCTATTTACGGTCGTCGTGCCGCGAATCACAAAGATTTTTAAACATACTGGCGCCGAATTACCTTTTCAAACTAAGGTTTTGATTTGGGTCAGTTCTTTCATGGCGGATTATTGGTGGCTTCTCATTATCATGACAATCGCTTCCGCCTTTTTGTTTAAACGTTGGATTGCCACAGAAAAAGGCCGTGCTAAATGGGATCGTATTCAGCTTAGACTGCCCGTTTTTGGCGGCGTTATTCTTAATGTGGCGGTGGCTCGTTTTACCCGTACTTTGTCGACACTTTTACAGTCCGGTGTGCCTTTATTGGTGAGCTTCGAAATTGTGAAGAATGTTGTGAATAACGATGCGCTTTCTAAAGCCTTGGATGAAACTAAAGACGCCATTAGAGAAGGAGCGGATATTGCACCTCCTTTACGTAAAACGGGACAATTCCCACCGATGGTAACGCAAATGATTGCCATTGGAGAAAAATCGGGGCGGCTTGAAGAGATGCTGGGCCGCGTGGCTAACACTTACGAGGTGCAAGTTTCAAATATGGTCACGCGCTTAACGAGTTTGTTAGAGCCAATTATGATCTTGATGATGGGCGGCACCGTCGGATTCGTCGTTTTTTCTATTTTAAAACCAATTTTGCAAATGAACACCATGGTTCGCTAGTCAAGGAGACAAACATGCAAGAAAACAAAAACCAAATCATGAAAGCAGCTGCACGAGGGATGTCCCTTTTGGAGATTATGGTTGTTATTACGTTGATCGGTCTTGTTACCGCGGCAGTTGGTGTCGCTGTGATGAACCAACTAGAAAAGGGCCAAATGGACACTGCCCGTAACCAGGCTTACGAGATCGGTAAAAGTATCGAACTTTATAAGCTACAAAACGCTGGTTACCCATCAACCGCTCAGGGCCTTGAAGCATTGGTTAGCCCACCCAAGGGCAAGCCCATTATGGAGCGCGTGCCACAAGATCCTTGGGGTAACGATTATATTTATGTGGTTCCAGGAGCAAAAAACACGCTTAAATTCGATGTTCGTTCAAAGGGGCCTGATGGCGTTGAGGGCAGCGAAGATGACGTCGGTAACTGGGCTGAAGAATAGGGATAACACGTGTTGCGCCCGGACAGAGACAATTCACCGAAAGGCTTTACCGTTTTAGAACTCGGTATTGCCTTGGTGCTTTTAGGCTTGATACTCGGTGTGAGTATCCCTGCGGTGAATTCCTTGTCTGGGGCTGAGTTAAAAAAACAGGTGGGGATGTTTCAAGGTTTGATACGAGAAGCTTATGCGCGCGCCGCTTTAAGTGGCGCCCCTCACCGCCTTGTTTTTGAGATGGATAGAGGTGTGTATTGGGTTGAGGAGACCCAGGAAAAGGTGCTCTTAGGCGATCGCAATATGGAATTATCAGACGATGGTAAGGCTGCATTGCAAATTATTGATGATCGTATCGAAGACTTAGAAGATGATAAGGATGATCCAAAGGCATCAACAATGCTGCAACTCCTTAAAGGGCCTACCTGGAGTAAAGTGCCAGAAGATATTGGCCAGGAACAAAAGATGCATCCGGATGTTCGCTTTGCTGGTATATGGGTAGACCATCTCAAAGACAGAGCAAAGTCGGGTCAAGTTGCCTTACATTTTTTTCCCAGTGGTTACAGCCAGGATGCCCAAATATCTATCACGGACGATGACGATGCTGATCGTGTTTACACATTAACAGTGCAGGCTCTAACGGGCTCTGTTTATATCGACAATTTCATGCCGGAGGTACCTTCGGAATGATTTTGTATCGGCGACAAATAGGATCTATAAAGTCTCATAAGGGATTCACCTTATTGGAAGTTATGGTGGCATTGGCTATTTTAGCTGGCGGTATGGTGGTGATGCTCCAGGTGCAAACGCGTAGCATTGAAATGGCGCAAGAGGCACACTTTCTTACCATTTCTAGTCAGCTTGCACGTGCCAAGCTTTATGATTGTGAAACCGAGTTAATGAGAAAAGGTTTTTCTATTGGAGACTTTGAGGAAGAGGGAGACTTTTCTGAGGAAGGCTTCGATAATTTTTATTGGGAATGTCACGCATACCCAATGGATATTCCTGCGCCGGGCTCTGATGACATCTCCTCTGCCGGTAACAGCGGCGATACAGATACCAGTATGGGCATGGGGATGATCGCGCCTTTTATGGAAAACCTGGGTAACGCATTAAAAGATTCCATTCGAGAGCTCGTTGTCATTGTTCGTTGGAAGAATGAAAATGTGATGGACGAACTCCGTCTGACCAGTCACGTTATCGATAAAAAAGCCGTTAACCAGTTTGCTAATGTTGTTCGTCAACTCACTTCTCGTTTTGGCGGTGCTATGGGCGGCGGACAGGGGGGAATGGTTCCAGGTCTCAACTCTCAAGGTAGCGTACCGGGTGCCTTACCTGGAATGCAAAATCCCACCATCCCGACGGGTATTCCGGGGGTGAACAAATGATGCGACGTGGTTTTTCGATGTTGGAAATTTTAATTGCCGCGGGCTTAATGGGCATCATGGGCGCCCTTATGGTGACCTCATTGAGCTCCTCTATGGATGTAAAAGAGGCCGTGGAAACTGCTTCAGATCAATATCATCTGGTGCGACAAGGTATGAGCCGTATGGTTCGTGAAATCAGTATGGCGTATTTATCAACTCATCGAAATGCGTTGGAGCCTAAAGCCGAAACACATTTTAGAGGTGAGTCAAACGAACTTCATTTTATCGCCTTGGGACACGTGGTTCGAAAGGCGAACGCCAAAGAGAGTGACCAACGCGAATTGTCTTATTTTATAGGCACCGATGAAAAAAATGGTTTACCTGCCATTCTAAGAAGAGAGCAAGCCAACCCTGATATCGAATTCGACGAAGGCGGCCGCACGCAGACTCTCGTTTACCCAGTAACGGAGCTCATTTTTTCTTATTGGGACCTGGTCACAGAAGACTGGAAAGAGTCTTGGGACACCGAAGAGGCTGCAACTTTAAATAGGTTACCATCGCGAGTACGAATAGAAATTAAAATGACCATGGAAGACGGAACAGAACAGTTATTTATGAGCCAATCAAAGATAATGATGCAAAAGCCTTTACGGCTTTAAGGACAATTATGAGCCAACGCTTAAGACAACTTAAAAACTTCTGGCGCTTGTGTGTAAAGCCTAGTGGTAAGCGTTTTGGAGGCCCTCGTTCGCGGCCACCGGGCGTTGCACTGTTGTCTGTGATGATGGGTTTAGCGCTCATGAGTTCCGTGGTGACCGAAATGAGTTATAACGAAATGGTTCGTTATAAGTTGGCCATTTATGAACGAGATTCTGTGAAGGCTGAAAGTCTGGCTCATAGTGGTTTGAACATTGCTCGTTTGTTACTGGCAGCTCAAGGTGCGATTCAGCCGATGCTGACACAGCTTGCCGCCGCCCAGGTGCCTTTACCTGCCCATACGCTTTGGCAGTTAATACCTTTAGAAAGCGACTTGCTTAAAGGAATGACTTCGGGCGCCTTGCAATCAACCTTGGGTATGGATGTATCGGAAGCCTTATCAAATAGATCTGAAGCCATGGCTGAAATGAAGACTCAGATTGCGGAAGATTTTGATCCAGAGGCTGCGGGTGTTGGGTTGGGGCCCTTTGAGCCGCCTGAAGGTGGTTTCGGCGCCTTTGATGGTGGCTTTTCCGTGGAAATAAAAGATGAAGAAAGTAAAGTGTCTTTGCGTGGCTGGACAACACAACTGACACCGCAGGGGCGTTATGCGTACGCGCAGCGTTTGTTTGGAATGTTGCAGCCAGAGAAATATGATTTTTTGTTCGAAGATCGGGACGAGTGGGGCAATCGCGTTGAAAGAGAAGATCTCGTAGCGAATATCTATGACTATATAGATAGTGACCAAGAAGCTACGGAGCCTTCTGCTGATATGACACAGTGGGGGCGTATGAATTCCGGTTCGGAGGATGGCAATTATACAAGCTATCAAGACATCGAACCTAAAAATGCTTTTTTTGATACGCTTCAGGAATTACGTTTGGTGCACGGCATTTCAGACGCCCATATGCTGGCATTTGCAGATTCACTTACCATTTATGGTGAAGGTAAAATTAATCTGCTTTCTGCCAATCCGCGGGCCATGGAAATGTTAATTCGGATGTGTGCGATGGACATCACCGATCCTTCTCTTCAAGACCCGCAGTGGATGACTGAATCATTAAGCATGTGGGATGAGTATCGGTTTTTAACTCCGGATGAGGGGGGAGGGCCTTTAAGCCCCGCAGGTTTTAAATCATTTTTGCAGGATAATCGGTTTATGGAGCTCAATAACGATATTTGTGATAATACAATGACGACGGAATCTAAGAATTTTTCAGTAAGGAGTACGGGTGTGGTTGGCGATGTAACACGTGCTGTTACGATGGTAATGCGTGTTCATGGTGCGGCTGAAGAACTGTACTTTTATCAGGTGGAGTAAGAATCAATGGCACAGCAAGTGATTGGTTTAGACATGGATCAGGAGCGCATCTCGGGAGTTATCCTGGAGGCGTCTGCACGAGGCAGCGATTGGCATGTTGTAAAGATTTTCGAACGAGATTTACCTAATGTTAAAGATGAAGATGGCAATCCTCGGACTTTGGTTCAAAGGCAAAAACCGGCATTGCATGCAGTTGCCGAAGAGTCGACGGAGAGAAATGCAACATTGGTAACCGCATTTTCCACACAACAGGCGGGCTTATGTCATCTTTCATTTCCTTTTAATGACCAGCGTAAGATCGCTGCCGTTTTACCGGGCATGCTGGAAACAGAAGTGCCCTTTGATGTGGAAGATCTCGCAGTGAGTTGGCGTCTTCATCAATCAGGTCAAAAGTTAGCACCCGGTGAAGAAGTAAATGTGATGGTCGGTTTTGCCAAAAGAGATAAGGTGGCTCAACATTTAGGTTTGTGGGAAGAAACACCTTTGGTCCCAAGACATATCCGACATGATGCCCAGGCACTCAGTGCCTTATATCCTTGGATCGACTTTGGTGAAGTTTATGATACCTCTGAGCCTGAACCCGGCCTTGCTCCCCTAGATGGTGTGCCGGCAGTCGGAATTTTGGAGCTTGGTTTTTCTCGAACAAGAATTTGTATGATGAAGGGCGATGAAGTTTTAGCCGCTCGTACTATTGGACGTGGCTTTAACGAAGCGGTCGCAAAAGTGTCTCAGCATTTCGGTATTTCACATAAAGAGGCTAAAGAAGCGATCGAACGAGAAGCATTTATTGAAGTAAGGGATGCATCTGCAAGTTTTGCAAATCAAAAGACGATGAGTGATTTGATCAAAATGGCGCTGCATCCCATTGTTCGAGAAATCAGGCAAACGTTTCAAAGTTTGGTTTCTAGTCATAAAGCACGAATTACTCGTGTCTGCCTAACAGGACCCGGCAGCGGTATTCGAAACGTGGTTCCCTATTTATCTGAGTCTCTGCAGGTCGAAGTCTCATTGATGACGGGCATGGAGTGTTTATTTGAACGCTTATCTGGGATTGAAAACCCTATAGATGCGAAGACCCAAGCGCAATTAGCACGCACCTATGCCTTGCCTTTAGCTTTGGCTATTAGTGGCCAGGGGGGTGACCATAATCGACGCCATACTGATTTTCGTGTTGGTGAATTTGCTTGGAAAGGGGAGCTTGATTTTGTTCGCGATCGCATGGGGGCGATTGCTCTTTGGATGTTTCTCTTGTGTTTGCTGGTTGCTGGTAATGGGATGACGCGCAGTATTTTGCTTGGGCAAAGATCCGGCGATTTAAGTGACCGCCAAGTAGAGGCATGTAAAAAAATTACTGGTCAGTCCATTGGATCAACTTCGAGATGTATGGGGATTATTCGCGAGCAGATCAACCAAGGCGGCGAAGGAGGTACGGTACAAAAAAGCGCCGTAGACTCTTATGTGGAAATCGCGTTGCGCATGCCCTCAGACATTCAAGTTAAAATAACAGAATTGGATATTAAGCCCGGTGCCCTACGAATGAAGGGCGAAAGTGGTCAATTTGATGAGGTAGATAAAATCGTGTCTGCGCTACAAAAAGGTCGCTGTTTTACAAATGTTGAAAAAGGTAAGGCGCGTAAACTTAAAGAAGGTGTCGCGTTTCAAGTTTCAATGAATTTAGATTGCGAGGCGAACCCAGGCACACCTTTAGAGAAAGGTAAAAAGGCGGCTCCCAAAAAACCACCGACACCACCCACGCCAGGACCGCCTAAAGAGGCGAAAAAGCCAATGCCTACAAAGCCGCAAATAAATCTGCCGAGCCCTCCTGTTCCGATCAAAAATGTTGGCAAGCCACCCAAAACACCAGGCTTAAATGTGCCTCGACCGATGGCGCCAGGCCCTTCAGGTTTAAAGAATCGTTTGAGGCAAAAAGGGGTTAGCCCGGGTTCGAATAAAATGAAACCTTTTTCCCCAACGAAGGGAGGTCGCTAATGGCTCTCCAGTTAGACGAAATTAAAGAAACACTCGCTACGCAATTTGCTGGTTTATCGAACCGAGAGCAACGTTTGGTTTTAGTTACCGTGGTGACAAGTATTTTATTTGTCTTCGTCGGTGGCTTTCTTTTTATGCAAAGTTCTTTAGACAAGAAAGAAAAGCAGATTAATGCGCAAAGAGAGCAATTGCAGCAGATCCTTGCATTGGAATCAGAATTTTTGGATGCAAAGAAAAAACAAAGAGCCCAGGCCAATAAGCTTGAAGGAAAGAATATATCACTATTTTCGTTATTGCAGGCCAGTGCTTCTGAATTGGGCTTATCGCTTAAAGATCTGAATGAGAAAAAATCACCGGTCAAAGATACAGAGCTGGTTCAAGTTAGTGTTGAAGTCAACCTTAAAGAAGTTTCGATTGATAAACTCACCAGTTTCTTAAAATCGGTTGAAAGCAAAGAGGGAAAAGACCTCGTTAAGGTTACAAGACTTAAAACCAAAACACGTTTTGATAATGATCAATTGCTAGATGTACGCATGACTGTATCGACTTGGCGTAAATCAAGTTAGGAAATCAAAGATGAAATCGCGATTTATAAAATTTTTTGGTTATAGCTCATTTTTCTGGTTTGCTTTTAGCGTTAGTATTTACCTTACTTTTCCCATGCAAGCCCTGAAAGGCAAGGTGGTTACGGCTTTAGAAGAGGGCTTAGGTAAGGGTAAACAAGGTCGTTATGGAACAGACCCTGTTGTTAATTTTTCGTCGTTTAATCTGTGGCGTTTTTCAGGACTCTCTTTTGAGCGTTTATCCTTACAGATGGGAAGTACAGAGCCAGACCCGGGACCTACAGTGGATTTCGATGAACTCAATGTTCGAGTGGGTTTATTCTCTTTACTTTCAGAGCAGCCAGAAATCATTTTCGATGCAGAGCTTTATGACGGAGAAGTGGATGGGGCTGTAACCGTAACGAAGCGTGGCGAACTTAAGAAACTGGCCCTTACGCTTGAAGAAGTAAATATCGGAAAAATGCCACTTTTTCTCAGTTCTGCAGGCGTACCGACAGTTGGTGAGTTGAACGGAACAGTAGATTTAAGTCTTGGTAAAAAACCGTCGAAAGACGCCAAGGGTAATATTGATGTCGTTGTGAAGGGCTTAAGTTTAGGACCGGGCGAATTAGAGCTTCCGATACCAGGGATGTCGGGCGGTTTAACCATTCCAAGTATCGGTATGGGCGACTTAAAGCTTAAAACAGCTGTTAAAGCTGGCAAGTCCGATAAGGGGAGTCTTTCACTGAACGGGAAAGATTTTCAGGCAGAATTGGTTCCCAGTCTTTTCTTTAATGACCGTTTACAACGCTCTCGACTGAGTGGTGATGGGTGGTTTTCGATTTCAAAGAAATTCTTAAAAGAAAATAGTAAATTCGAAACCCTTATTTCCTTTGCCTCTCCATTGAAAAAAGCAAAAGATAAAGAAGGTCGTTATCATTTTAATTTAAAAGGCACCCTTGGTTCTCCGAGCGCCAAATTATCGCGCCCGAAAAAAGGAAAAGATCGTATGGGCAAAACCAGGCCTAAGAAACGACCGAAGAAAAGAGCGAAGAAAAGCCGCAAAGCCAAAAAGAAAAAGCCTACCATAGATAAGAAAAGTCAAACTGAAAAAATAAAACCTCAAGGCGTTGAGTGAGAGACTTTTAAAAGAGTCGTTGTGCTGAGAATTGCGCAAGACCTTTCAGTATTTCGTGGTTACCTGGTAGAAGTTCTGCTTTTGCGCAGGCTGTGTCGGCGTACCGACGGGCTTGATTCTTTGCCTCCTCTAAACCAAGTCTTGTGAGGTAGGTTACTTTATTTTGTTCTTTGTCTCGTCCTATGGACTTGCCTGCTTTTTCAGGGTCAGCGATGACATCTAAAACATCGTCCGCGATTTGAAATCCGATGCCGAGAGAAAAACCATACGTAGACAAGTGCTCTAATTGAGTTTCGCTCGCCCCAACAGCCAGGCCTCCGAGTCGGCATGCTGCAGTAAGCAGACGGGCTGTCTTTCTTTCATGAATCGCTTTGAGGTCGACTTCTTCACGAGGTGTTTTTTCTGCCGCAATGTCGTCAACTTGTCCAGCAACCATGCCGCGACTTCCTGCTGCTCTGCTGAGTTCGAGCATTTGTAGGTGAGCGTTAAGTGGAGCGTGTCCTAAAACATTGAAGGCGTCCGTAAGCAATCCATCACCCGCTAAAATCGCTTGTGCTTCTCCGTAGACCACGTGACAAGTTGGCTTGCCTCGACGCAGGTCATCATTATCTAGTGCTGGTAAGTCGTCGTGAATCAATGAATAAGTATGAATCATTTCAATTGCGATGGCGGCATATTGACAGTGTTGCCAAACTTTTTCTTTAGACCATTCAGGCTGTAAGGCATGTGCTGCATGTAATACTAACAAAGGGCGCAGACGTTTGCCACCAGCGAGTAAGCTGTGAGCCATGCTCTCATTTAATAAAGTTGGAATACCTCTGTTATCCAGTGGGTCGGAAACCCATTTGTGCCACTGGCTTAATGCCTTTTCGATTTGTTGTTGATCATCTTGAAGCATTTGAAATGAGAAAGTCATGATTTAGCTCTCTGAGGAAACGGCAGCCATTTCGTTGGGGTTAAGCGGGGCCGTTGTGCCATCTTCCATTAATTTTTCAATACGGGATTCCATATTTTGCAGTTTATTTTGTGCAACCTGTATGAGTTGGATACCTTGCTCGTAAGACTTTAGGCTGTCTTCAAGTGGATGGTCGCCTTTTTCAAGGTCTTGGACGACCTTTTCAATATGGTTCATGAGAGTTTCTAGTTTTTCTTTATCCCATTTTTTAGCGGTCATGATGGATCCTTTCGATTTGAAATATTTTTGATTTGCGCAGTGGCAGTGCCATCTGAAAATTGGATTTTAACATTATCTTCTTTGTTGAGTTGTTGGATTCGCGAAATCACTTCCTGGTTACCCACAGTTTCTTTTTGAATCAAGGCATAGCCTCGTGAGAGCACAGACAAAGGTGACAGGGATTCTAATGCTGCGGCATTGAGTGCAAGGTTTTGCCGACCTTTTTGTAGATGAGACAGAATCGATTGATCGAGCCTTTGCTTACTTAAGGCGAGTGACCGTTGTTTTTCTTTTATCTTTTTTTCTGGGGTATTTTTTAAAAGTACATGATGGAATCGCGCAAGTTTATCTTTCTGATTGCCGAGAATTTGGTAGGGATGTTGTGTTCTTAGTTGTCGTTCGAATTGTTCGAGCTGCTTTTTATTTTTTCCGAGTTGCTTCAGGAGGGCTTGTTGGGCTCGCCGTTCTTTATCGTCAAGGATTTGTTTGCTTTGTAAAATACGTAATCTTGGATCAGTTAATTGCTCTCGTTTGAGCTGAAGCTGTTTGCGTAGGTTTACAACAAGAGACATGATATGATTATTAAGTTGCTGCTGCGCGCGTTTAAGCGTTAATGACAGGTCATTTTTATTCGGGAGTATTGATGCTGCATGGGTCGGTGTTGCTACGGAGTAATCAGCGACAAAATCGACAATGGTCGTGTCAGTGGCATGCCCTACGGCGCTAACGATAGGTGTTTTGGCTTTGTGAATTGCTCGTGCGAGTAGTTCTTCATTAAAGGACCAAAGATCGCTAAGGCTACCGCCACCTCGACTAATCACAATCACATCGCACTTCCCCTTTTTGTCTAAAATCGTGAGTGCCTTTGCTATTTCACTTGCAGCGCCTTGTCCTTGTACGCGGGTAGGCGATAGAAGCAAATCAATTCCTGGCCATCTTTGTTTCATGACGCGTAGCATGTCTCGAAGTGCGGCGCCTTGTGGCGAAGTTACCAAACCAACGCGGAGTGGAAAGCTGGGGAGTTCTTTTTTATTATCAGGATCAAAGAGACCTTCTTGATTTAGTTTTGTTTTCATTTGCTCGAAAGCCAAGGCCAGGGCCCCTTCTCCGATGGGCTCTAATTGTTCGACAATGAATTGTACTTGGCTTCTTTCAGGGTAAATAGAGATGCGACCACGGGCTAATACTTCTTGGCCTTCTTCAACTTCAAAAGCGACACGTTGGTTCGCGTTTCGAAACATGATGGCATTGATACTGCAGTTTTTGTCCTTAAGATTGAAATACCAATGACCAGAGCGCCATGGTTTAAAGGAGCTAATTTCGCCCACGATGGCTACATGGTGAAATTGTTTTTCTAGTGATCGTTTGGCCTGACCAAGAATTTCACTCACCTGCCAAACCTTTTCTTTTTTGGTTGGTATTTGGTCGGTGGTGGCTCCTCCGAAAAGATTGCTGATCATCTGCGATCCGGCTTTGGTCATGTAATTCTCCAGCGCTGCATTAGCGGCTTTTTCTTACCTCGGTAAAAGATCCGTTGCAAAGGCTCTTCTTGGAAGCGATAAAAACATATATACTGTGTAGAAAGAAAAAGAGCCATTGATGACAATAACAACGATAAAAATACAAAGTCCTGTTTTTATTGTACTTTGTATGCTTGTAAGCGCATGTCCGAGTCAAGAAGTCGAAAGCGGTTTAGAGTCTGACTACGCAGAAGGATGTCAGCCTTTATTGGGGGGAGCAGATTGTTTTTTACCTTATCCTTCTGATTTCTTTTTAAGAGAAAATCCCGATACGCCCAGCGGTTATCAGATACATCATTTTGGTGAGGGTAAGCTTCTCACTCAAGAAGAATACAGTGCTGACGTGAATGATTGGCAAGCGGCTGATGGTTTTTCTATTCATGCTCCAATTATTTTCGCCTTCAACAAACGCATTTCTCTTGAAAACTGCACGGGCATTCTTGAAGACAAGGTACAGAGCTTAGAAAAAGAGCATTGTACTTTGATCTTAGACGCGCAGGGACAGGCGGTACCCCACTTTGTTGATGTTGACGCGCGAGCTGAAGCCAATGGTCGACAAATGATTATCTTAAGACCCCTCGCCTCCCTCAAGCCGGAAAGTACTTATGTCGTAGCCGTTCATAGGATGAAGTACCTTGAAGGCGATAATGTAGAGCCGCCGTCAGGCTTCCAATCCCTTCGCGATAAAACCGTAAACAATGCAGAACTTAAGGCTTTAGAAACCAAGTATGAATCAAAAATATTTCCTTTGGTGGAATCTTTTGGGTTATCAAGAGGTGATTTGCAATTAGCGTGGGATTTTACCACAGGGAGTCGTGCCTGGGCGATGAGCGATATGCTGCAAACCCGTACCTTGGCGTTGGAGTGGCTGAGCACAAGAGACCCTGATGTTGAAATTACCTCGGTTGTTGAAGAAACCTCCGGCGTATCAGCGTTCACAGTTTATGGTAATCTAACAGGTCCCTTGGTCATGGAAAACCCTGCACCTGGTGCTCTTTTATCTCGAGATGCTGATGGTATGATTCGGCTCAATGGTGAGGTGAGGTTTCCTTTTGTTGCAACAATACCTCGCAGTTTAGTTGATACTGACACTATTGGTGTCCCCATGATTTTTGGTCACGGTTTTTTTGGTGAACGGAATGAAGCAGAAACAGGAACTGTCAGGGAACTGGGTCATAAAATATCTGCCGTGGTTTTTGCAGTTGATTGGCAAGGCATGAGTTTGCACGATATGGGGCCAGTTGTTGCGAACTTAGGTAGTGAGGCTGCCTATGCGCTTCAGTTTACCGACAGAGTTGCACAAGGTGTAATCAATCAGCTGGTACTGAGTCATGCGATCAAAAATCAAATGGTGGGTTTAGAAGCGTTTCAGCCAACGGGACGGCCTTTGTTTGCAACGGACAATCTTAATTACATGGGCATATCGATGGGCCATATTTTGGGTGGCTTACTCGCCGCGTTATCTCCAGATATCCAAGGCTATTGTTTTAATGTGGGCGGTGCCGTTTTTACGCACATCATGTCACGCGCTATTCCTTTCGACCCTTTTTTGCAGATATTAGACGTTTCTATTCCTGACCCTTTTATTCAGCAAAAAATGATCGCGACTTTACAGCCGATTTTTGATCGGATCGATCCCGCGATGTGGGCGCCTTACGTTTTGGAGCTACCGCTTCCAGATGAAACAGAAAGCTTACCAAAAAATATTTTGATGCAAATTGCGGTGGCGGATACTTCGGTTCCTAACTTTTCAAGTTATCAGCATGCACGCTTGCTTGGTCTTGGACTTTTATCACCATCACCTAAAATACCTTGGGGTTTTGACCTCGTAGGTGCAGACGATAACACTGTTTTAACGTCTGGACTTACTATTTATGATTATGGCATTGATGATTCTTTTTATGAGGAAGCCAAAGCGAGTTCTCAGGCGACAGTCGCTCATGAGGCCGTTCGCCGGACGCCTGAGGCTATAGAGCAGTTAAATGCGTTTTTTACAGAGGGTCGCATTTTACATCCTTGCGAAGGACCCTGCGAACTAAATGTTCCGTAAAAGAACAACTTGCTTGTGACTGTGTGGTTAGAGCTGTTAAAACTTTTCTATACTAATAAATAGCTAAGGAGAGCTTCGTGACTCAAGCACTACCCACGGATCCACTTACCCCCCAGGAAGGCCCCGCCACGTCCCAGGAAAAAAACAGAGGTATTAGCCTAATGAATGGAAAGATCGTGAAATGCATTAAAGAGACCCATGATACATGGTCTTTAGATATAGATGTTGGCGCCGAAAATTTAGATTATGTTGCAGGACAATTTATTTCTATAGAGCCGAGACAATTTCCAGAGCTAGAAAGATGGGTACGTTTTTTAGACAAAGTTAAGGGGAAGCGAGAGTTGGCTCGCTCTTACTCTTTGGCTTCTGCACCGCACGAACCCTACTTGAAAATTACGGTGAAGGCAGAAGAATATTGGGATGAAGAAGATCCCTATCCGCCTTTGTTGTCTCCGTTATTAGGTTCTGATTTGTTAATGGGTAGAACGATTGAAGTGCAGGGTTATACGGGACACTACGTTTTGCCCGCAGATATTGAATCGGAAACAGGCCAGGTGCTGCACATGGTGGCTGGGTCAGGCGTTGTTCCCAATTGGGCGTTGTTGAAAGATGACTTAGAAAATAATCGTTTTCCGAAAATCAAACACACAATGGTTTATACTAATAAAACCTATGAAGATATCATTTATAGAGATGCGCTTCTTAAAATGGCTGAAAAATATAAAGATCGTTTTGAACTGATCAATTTAATTACCAGAGAAGATGATCCAACCATACACGGTGCAAACTTTTTTAAAGGTAGACCATCTACCGAGTTTATTACTAAATATGTTGATGATGCGTCTACACTTCTAGTGTACGCTTGCGGGGCCGCAATTACAAAGTATGCCAAAAAGAAAGCGAAAGAGACGGGCGTTCCGGCGACACCGCGATTTATGGAGGGTGTTGCATCCATTATGAAAGACTT
>MDTG01175226.1_pt1 | contig 16091 bp, 17 predicted proteins | sample 811421 | NCBI WGS metagenome assembly MDTG01 (sample SAMN05326645, study PRJNA326480) | marine metagenome | isolation source: seawater | place: Pacific Ocean: South East | collected 2011 | reverse complement strand
TGTTTGTTCTTTATTATATTTTTCAATTTCTTTTAAATCATAATCGAGTTCATTTTGATAAAAATAAACTATGCTATTAGCAATATTTTTCAAAGAATACTCTCTTTCGATTCCTAATTCTAATATATTTTTTAAATATTGATTTTTTTCTGGCTTATTTGGTAAATCTTTAGATAGTAAGAACGGTAGGATTGCATCAGAGATATTATCAATACTATCATTTTTAATATAATGTTGGTTTAACCAATTAAGCTTATCTAAATCAAATGTTGCAGCTGATTTTGTAATTCTATCAAGATCGAACAACTCAATTAGTTCAGATATACTAAATATTTCTTGATCACCATGAGACCATCCTGTTTTGGCTAAATAATTTATTATTGCATCAACTCTATAGCCTTGATTTAAAAAATAGTTTATGTCAACTGCTCCATGTCTTTTAGATAGTCTTTTCCCGTCGGCACCATGAATCATCGGTAAGTGAGAAAAACTAGGAACTTTGGCTTTGAAAGATTTAAATATGTTTACTTGGACTGGCAAATTACTTAAATGATCGTCTCCTCGTATTAAATGAGTTATTCCCAAGTCAATATCATCAATGACAGATGTAATATTGTAGGTAGGAACTCCATTTGATCTTAATATAACGACATCAAAAAAATTTTTAGGATCAAATACAACTTCTCCATGTACTGAATCATTTATCACAATACTTTTTTCTTTTTGGTTTTTAAATCTTATAACATATCCTTCCCTGTTTAACCTATTATCATATTGAATACTAAGATCAGTTTCTTTAGTCTTTTCGTTTACTTCTACTTTGTCATAATAGGCCATGTCATTTACTATTAGCTCTTCTATTTTATTTATATAATGATCAAACCTTTTAGATTGATAAATAATTTCATCATCATGTTTTAGACCAAGTTGATCAAGAGCAGATATGATTGAATTTCTATATTCATCAGTACTCCTTGTTGTGTCAGTATCGTCTATCCTAAGATAAAACATTCCATCATTTTTTCTTGCATATAACCAGGAGTATAATGCAGTTCGAACACCTCCAATATGAAGCCATCCAGTAGGGCTTGGTGCAAATCTGGTTTTTATAGTCATAACGTCATTTTAAAATTATTGATTATTGCGCCTGGTAATCTAGCACTTGCTGTTGATCTCTCTTCGTATGTACCTGAATCAATTAAGAGATCTCTATTAGTTGTCAGACCTATAAGATTCGTCCCCAGCATGCTGTAAACGCTATCATCAAATCTCATAGTATTAATAGGTGAAGTAAGTTTTCCATTTTCAATTAAAAAGCAACCAAATCTAGTCAAACCTGTCATTCTGCCGTTATTTCTATCTGAAAAATTTAAGTACCATAAGTTACTAATATATATACCGTTATTGATAATACTCAAAATTTCTTCTTCATTAATTGTCCCCTCTTTCATATCGATAGAAGAAGGATATTCGGAAGAGCATGATGCATTATGAGTTACTGAATATTCAATAGACGATCTAGGTGAAGTTAGAGACTCTGTGAATTCTCCATCAGTAATCATATGTATATTTTTAGGCTTTATAAACCCATCAGCATTAAAATTAGGCGATAAACCATCTTTGATATTTTCATCGATTGAAACAGACTTGTTTAAGCTTTTTTCTTTTTTGTTCAATAAATGAAGTGGGCTAGTTCCAATTTTGTTGGATTTATAACTAAAGCCTCCCCATGACATCATATCAATGATTTCATTTAGAGCAGATGGTTCAAGATAAACTGTATATTGTCCTGTTTCAATATTTTTTGATGGGTTTGATAAAATCTCTAATTTTTTAAGGCCATCATTTAATATAAGGTCATATTTTGATTTATCCCATTTTTTCGACGAATAGTTCAGCTTAATGGCATTATTATTTTCATTATAGACTGAATAATCAAAATTGAATGAAAAATTAGAGTGCCAATTTATTTGTCCAAAAGAATTGGCGAATCCAGTGTATATATATCCTGATGAGTATATTCCAACAAGGTCTAGACCATTAACTGATGATAAAATATAGTCTAAAACTTCTCGATCGTCTAAGGATGATTTTTCTTGAGAAATGCTTGTCGACTGGATTGATTGTGAAAACATTAAATATGGATCTTTCGGTAAATCAGGCAATTCCCTTTTTAGATAGTTTAATGTTTTAATTAATGTAGCTATATCTCTATCAAAACTACCATTAAGTCTTACAGAAGATTTAAGATTTCTTTTTTCCTTGTTTGAAAGGCTTAATGTTACTGATATTTGTTTAACGTTTCCAGCTTGCCTAATTTTTGCTTTGTTTAATCTTACAAAAATAGACTCCTCAGCATCAAAATTTACTATGAGAATCTCATTCTTGCTGATATTTTTAAAAAGTTCATTAGTTATTTTTTCAAAATACTCTCTCATGACTCTCCACCAAAAATATCGATATCATTAAATAAACATGATGGTGTTGCATGACCAACAAAGATAGTTTGATTTGGCTCACCTTTACCACAGTTTGCTGTTCCTAAGATAGAAAAAGATGATTCATCTCCTACCATATTTAAGTTATGCCAAAATTCTTTTGTAATTCCTCTATAGTTGGGATTTTTCACTACTTCCTTTAATTGGCCATTTTTGATAATAGTTCCTTTTTCGCAACCAAACTGAAATTTATTTCTGTAGTCATCTATAGACCAAGAATTATTTGTCTCTAATAAAATTCCGTCTTCAATAGAACTTACCATTTGAGTGAATGTTGAATCACCAGGTTCCATATTTATATTTCCCATTCGATCTATTGGTGGCCTATTCCAACTTGTTGCTCTCGAACATGCAACAAAATCTTGATTTGATCTTTGAGCTGAGTAAAAACTGCCAATGGGTCTCTCGAGCTTTCCATCTTTGATTAAGAATTTTTTTGTAGCTTCCGTTCCATCATCGTCAAAATTATATGTAGCTAACTCCGACTCCTGATTTGGGTTAAAAGATATATTAAGCTTTTTTGAACCATATTGATAATTTCCAAACATATCGAGTTTTACAAAGCTAGAGCCTGCATAGTTTCTCTCGTCACCTAAAATCCTATCAAGTTCTAATGGATGGCCTATTGATTCGTGAATTTGAAGAATCATCTGATCGGGCGCAATAATAACATCACATTTTTTATCGGGGCAGTTTTTTGCCATTGATAATTCAATAGCCTCATTAGCAATAACTTCAGCACGATTTATAAGATCACAATCCTTTAGAAAATCGTATCCAATTTGCCTTGCATGGGCATGCCCACCATAAGTTCTTGTTTGTATTTGTTTCTTATATTCTGCGCAAGCAATTAGCTGAGGAAGTATATAAGAAATATTCTGTCTGAATTTACCACCATTAGTATCTGTGAAAAGAGTTTCAATTTTATTGTATCTAAAACTCGCTCCCCAATTAGAAATAGCAGGTTTTGACTTTAATGCTTTATTGATTTCTTTTAAATAATCAACTTTATCTTTATTTGATTCTTTTGCCCAACCATCTTTTTCTTTAGTAAAATATTTACCATTATCTATCGCATCTATGGGTGGTATTGGTTGATGCACTAAATTACCTCTCGAGAAATCAGCCCATTTTTTAGCTTCTTCCGTTGCACGAAGTATGCCCTCTCTTGTCAAGTCACTCGTAGCACCATAACCAAATCCACCATTATGAATAACTGTAACCATCAAGCCTTCGTCTTCAACAATTTCTATAGGCTCTAGTACATTTCTTGTAACAGATAATATATTGGTATATTTATTAACAAACCTAAATGAACAATAATCTACGCTTGGCAGATATGTGTTAATTTGATTTAGAAACTCATCTTTCATGATTTAGCGAAAAAAATATATTGTATCACTTAAGTACTATTATACATAAGATTTACTTCTTATTAGATAGTAAAAAGATATGAATGAAAAAATTTTTTTATTGTTTGTTTAATTTGTCATCTTTATCATGTAAGTCATTTAGCTTGACATATTTAAGATAAGTATTAAACATCGTTGTAATTGCTACTTTAAATCCATTCCTACCTTGGAAGATTCCACCTTTTAGAAAAAGTTTTTTGAAAAAAGCGAATAACCCTTTAATTATTGGTCTAATATTAGAAGGTTTCTTACCATCAAGAAATAATTGTTTTGCACTCATGCTGCTCCTAAAGTTCATTTTATCGACCCATTCTTCCATAGACTCATATGTATTATGAATAATATGACATTTACTTTTATATACATTTGAACTAACAACCGCAGCATGATCTGCTCGGTCATCATAATTAACTTTAGATCTGTTATATAACCTTGTTACGTTATCTGGGTAAAACCCTGCAGCTTTAATCCATTCCTCAGCACAATAATTTTTCCTTCGAAATGAATAACTATCATGCACAGAATTATCTAGATCGAGCTTGGAAACAAACTCTATGAGATCATTATCTAAGTACTCATCTGCGTCTAAACTAAAAATCCATTGATTTTTCGATGACTTACTTGCCTCTTTTTTTTGAAGTCCGTCTCCTAGAAATGCTTGCGTGATAACAATTGCGCCTGCGGATTCAGCCAGATTCCTAGTAGAATCTGTACTTTGAGAATCAAGTACAATAATTTCATCGCATATATAATTAAGACTTTTTATAGCTCTAAGAATATATTTCTCTGCATTAAGAGTGATTATAGTTCCAGTAATCTTCATAAAGTTATAGTGTATTCATTATTTTCTCTAATTCAGTGAAGTGTTGAGCATTATCATAATTTTTGCTTGCATATTCAAAAGCATTTTTAATAATCTTCTCTCTTATTCCTTTATTTTCTATAATATAATCAATTTTTTTGACTAAATCATTATCGTTTCTAGTCTCAAATAAAAGACCATTATCACCGTCGTTTATTATCTCAGGAACTCCTCCAGCATTACTGCCAATCACCGGTACTTTCATCAACATTGCTTCAACAACAATTAAACCAAATGTCTCCTCGTATGTTGGGAGAATTATCAAATCAAAACAAGGCATATAAGACATTGGGGATGTGACAAAGTCTATAAACTTTAATTTACTAGATAGCTTATAATCAATAGCCATTGTATGTAACTTGTTTTTGTACTTATCATCCATACAATGCCCAATTATAAAAAGTTGTAGATCATGTTTGCTTTTATTAATAGCGCTTAGAACTAGATGTTGACCTTTTTGTTCCTCTATTCTTGAAAATATGCCGATAGAAAATGTTTTTGGATTCATGTTGTCTGTTTCAAAGAATGAGGACTTTTCTATCAATTTATCATATGGTGGTCTTTCGATTCCATATGTCAATTTATGAATTTTTTTACTTTCAACCGGAAGGTTCTTCATTGCTTCAGCTTTAAGCTTATCTGTAATTACCATAATACTATCGATGTGTCTGTATATAAGCTTATGGTACATGTCCTTTTTACTTCTTGATATCTTCATCTGCCTATAGAAGATGACTTTAATAGCTCCTGGAGTGAATATCTTTAACATTATTGATAAAAATATATCTTTAGACCAGCTAACATGAATGATAGTAAGATTATTATCAATAATATGTTTTCTTATCATAAAAAAATTAAAAACCTTTTTAAATAGACCGCTAGAATAGCATTCGATCTTATTACTATTTATATTTTTTGAAATGTATGATCCTTTAGAACATGCAACAGTAATATTCTGCCCACTTTCGTTATAATATTTGAGTAATTTTAATATGTATAACTCGAGACCTCCTTGATCTGGAGATAAACACAAAGCTAAAACTTTATTCATTTTCATATAACTTTCTCGATATTATAGTATTTTTGTCGATAAAGAGACAAAGAATAATTTGTAAGTATTTATATTTATTGTTGTAATATGATTATGAAAAAACTGTTAGTTATTAGAAATGATCGTTTGGGCGATGTAATCCTTGGTTTACCTGCTCTTAGAATGCTTAAATCATCGGCTCCTAATATCCAAATTGATTACTTTGTTGATAAGAAATACACAGATATCTCAACTGTTTCCAAATATATTGATGATTCAATTTATGATAATGGGCAGCTACTCGATACGCTGAAAAAGAAAAGTTATGATTATTCAATCACTTTATACTCATCATTTGATATAGGCTATAAACTTTGGAAAGCTAATATAAAATTTAGATACGCGCCTGCAACCAAAATAGCTCAGATTTTTTATAACAAGAAAATTAAACAGAAAAGGTCTCAATCAATCAAGCCTGAGTATGAATATAATAACGACTTAATTAAGTTCTTTCTTGATGATAACGGATTTGAGATAGAAAATAATACTATGCCATATATAAATTTAGATAGTGTTAATAATAAATCCAATACATACAAAACAATTTATATTCATCCTTTTACAGGGGGTTCATCTAAAACTCTATCAGTAAATGATTTTATTAATTTATGTTATGAACTAAATAAATATTGTAAATTGAAGTTTATTCTACATTGTGATTTCAATGACTACGATAAATGTAAGATTATAGAAAATAAAATGTGTAATCTGTTAGATGTAGAGACAATCAAACCCACTAATGATTTAAAAACAATGTTTATGAATATTTCTAAATGCGATGTTTTTATAGCAGGCTCAACTGGACCACTTCATGTAGCTGGAGCTTTAAATTTGAAGACTGTTGGATTTTATCCATCAAAAAAATCATCTACATCTCTAAGATGGGAGACTATTAATTCACAAAAAAATAAATTATCTTTTGAGGATACGGATATTTATAGTCAGGATATTCAAGTAGATATACAAAATGTTGCTGCTCAGGTGTACGAAAAACTATTGAAATAATTTTTCTGCTGATTCTTTTACTTCCTCAACTTGAATATCGTTTAAACACTTCTTATGTCCTAAAGGACAAACTCTTTTGAAACACGGACTACATTCTAAATCTTTATAAATAATATCTCTCTTTTTCTTTGAAATTAATGGAGGAGTATATGTTGGTGAAGATGAACCATAGAGAGCAATTATTTTTCTATCTAATGATGCAGATACATGCATTAAACCAGAATCATTTGATACTACTCCTTCAGAACAAGCAATTACTTCCATAACCTCAATCAAATTAGTTTTACCTATAAGATTAATTATTTTATTTGATGCAATATTGTCAAATTCATTACCTATATTCGTATCAAGACCAACAATTACGATATAATGATATTTCGATAATTCTATAGCTAAATCCAGCCATTTCTTTATAGGCCATCTTTTTGCAGATCCATATTCTGCATCAGGACAAAAAACTATAAACTTATCATTAAATTTAAATTTCTCAAAAATTAATTTCTTTTTTGGATTAATATTTAGCTCAGGGCTAATATCGCTTGTGTGCTTTTGATCAATCAGATTTAAATATCTGTTCACCATTCCAAGTTTTTTGTCTATGGGTCTCTTAATGATATTTATCAGCCCATAACGAAATTCTCCTAAATAGCTAATTCTTTTTTTTACTTTTGCTATAAAAGGAATTAGTGCGGACTTAAAACTATTTGTTAGGATATAAGACTCATCGTAATCTTCTGATCTAAGATTAAGTCCAATTTTTATTCTATACGCCAATGATAATTTACCATGTTCTGTATTAGACGGGATGACTTTTCTAATACCTGGTATTAAATTAGCTATGTGAACAAGGTTCGAGTTGACTAAGATGTCTATTGAATTATTCTGATTGTTTTTTAATGCTTTTACAAATGATGCGCTCATAATTAAATCACCTATCCATGCTGGTGCTATTATAAGAATTTTTTTATTATGCATTTTTGTCTAAGAAGCTTAAATATGATGATATTCCATCTTCTAGCTCAGTTGGTTCTTTATGATATCCAACATCCCTCAAATTTGACATATCGGCTTCAGTAAAAGCCTGGTATTGGTTTTCTAAACCTTCAGGGAAATTAATATATTCTATATGGCCAGAATTAAAATAATTAATTACACAATTGGCAACATCATTAAATGAGCGACTTTTGCCTGTTGCTATATTAAATATTCCGGAATGCTTATTTTGTAAAAACCATAATTTAATATCTACTGTGTCTTTAACATATACAAAATCACGCCTTTGTTCACCGTCAGAATATCCATGACTGCCCTTAAAGAGTTTCAACATTCCATATTCTTTAAACTGATGATAAAAATGATATATTACACTACTCATGACTTCTTTGTGTTGTTCATACTCGCCATATACATTGAAATAACGCATACCTACTACTTGTGAATTAATTTTTTTAATATTTTCTCTTACAAAGTTATCAAATAAGAGCTTTGACTCTGAATAGTGATTCAATGATGATTCGTTTATTGGGTTCTCTTTGAATTTAGTCCCACCACCATAAACAGATGCTGATGATGCATAAATAATATCAATATTATTATTTGCAGAATGCATCAACAATCTTTTTGAATAATTAAAGTTTACATCCATTATGTAATCTCTATCTGGTTCTGTGGTTTTAGAGCATGCGCCTAAATGAAAAATATGATCAATTTTATCCCTATATTTGTTATTTTCAAAATTTTTCAAAAAGACATCGTGACCAATACAATCCAAAATGTCCAGATTTTTAATATTGTCAAACTTGCTTGTATATTTATTAAGTTCTTCAACTACTAGGACTTTTTTGTTTAAGCTTATAAGAGACTGAACAAGGTTTGTTCCAATAAAACCAGCACCACCCGTTACAATAATCATATACTGAATAATACATTATTTTTCTGGCAATTATAATAAACTTAATAAAAGTATTGTTTTGAAGTGAATATAACTGTTACAATTACTTTTTTCAAAAAATGAAAAGGTCACTAATACTTGTAGGCGTAATAATGGGATCAAAATCTGATTGGCCTATAATGAAACATGCCTCAAACACCCTTACCAAACTTTCTATCAAGCATGAAAAAAAAGTAGTATCTGCGCATAGAACCCCAGATTTGTTGTTTAAATATGCAGAAGAAGCATCTGAAAGAGGAATTGAAGTAATAATAGCAGGAGCAGGAGGTGCTGCACATTTACCAGGTATGACGGCAGCAAAGACTCATCTACCGGTGATAGGTGTTCCTATAAAAACAAAAAACTTGGAAGGCAAGGATTCATTACTGTCTATTATACAAATGCCTGCAGGCATTCCTGTTGCAACAGTAGCTATCGGTAAGGCAGGCTCCATTAATGCAGGTTTACTAGCTGCTTCTATCTTAAGTAATAGATATCAAGATATAAATAAAAAACTTCTTGAATACAGGAAGAAGCAAACCCAGCGTGTGCTTAAATCTGCTAAATTAGTTTAATGAAAATAGCTATTTTTGGTGCTGGTCAGCTTGCAATGATGATGATTGAGGAATCTTCTAGTTTAGGACATGAATTTATAGTTATAGATCCCTCGTCAAATCCTCCAGCAAGTAAATATGCAAAGCATATTAAAACAGATTATAACGACATTAAAACTCTGGAATATATCGCGGCTGAGTGTGATGTAGCTACTATTGATTTTGAAAATGTAGAAATATCAGCTCTTAAATTTTTAGAAAAGAGCATTAAAGTATTTCCGCCTTCAACTGCTCTTGAAATCTGTCAAGATAGATTATTAGAAAAAAATTTGTTTAAGAAATTGAATATCAATGTTACAAATTATCAATCTGTAAAAAATGTGAAAGATGTAGATATGTTCACTCATGGAAAGAAATCAAATTTTTTACTCAAATCAAGAAGATTCGGATATGATGGTAAAAATCAATTGAAATGCAGTGAGAACACTGCAAAATTAAATAGTCTTTTATTAGAGAATGAATGCATAATCGAAGAAATTGTTGATTTTTCTACTGAAGTATCCTTGATCTGTGTAAGACAAGCAGATAACACGATATTATTTTACCCCCTAGTTGAAAATTTCCATAAGCACGGAATTTTAAGATATAGTATCTTTCCTTTTTCTAACAAAGATATCCAATCTTCTGCTGAGAAATATGCGAATGCTTTACTTGATCACTTTGAGTATGTCGGGGTCCTTGTAATCGAATTCTTTGTGACAAAAGATGGAAAATTAATTGCTAATGAGATGGCCCCACGAGTGCATAATTCTGGTCATTGGTCAATTGAAGGTAGTTCAATGAGCCAATTTGAAATGCACATTAGAGCTATAACAGGTACATTAAAAGAATATACTGAGAATTTTAAACCATCTCTCATGATAAATATTTTATCCAAATACCCTAATGAAGAAAAATTATCAAAGCTAGATACTCATTTTTTACATAACTATGGTAAGAAAGAGAGAAACTTAAGAAAAATAGGCCATGTAACATTGACAAAGAAAAATAATAAAGATTTGTTGGAGGCTTTACCAAATTTTTTATCAATACTAGATGATTAATATTTAGATAGATTTTTTTTTGCTAAAACCTTTCCTTCCTCAACGCCCCACTGGTCAAAGCTATTAATTTGCCAAATAGTACCTTCTACAAACACCTTGTGCTCATACAAACTAATAAGCTTACCTATTCTATCAGGTGAGAGCTTATCAATACCAATTAAGGTTGAAGGAGTGCTGCCTATTAAGTCTTTATATGACTTTTTCGATTTCTTTCCTTTAAATAATAAATCTGCTTGTGCAAATAGATTAGCTGCAAGGAACTTTTTTGAATCAGTATTTAAATTCTTTATATAAATAAAATCAAAAAATACATCTATTGTTCCTTGATGTGCTGCTTGGAGGAATGAATGCTGACACTCAGTTCCAGAATATCCGAAAATTACTGGAGAAGTGAAATTCAATGTTATTTCACCCTTATCAGTTAAAGATTTTCCATTACTTTCCATTTCAATTTGTTGCAAGTAGTTTGTGAGACTTCTTAGTCTGTATGAATAAGGAACAATAATATTTGCATATTTAGAAAGAAAGTTTATGTTCCACACGTTAATTAAAGCTAGATTAACAGGCAAATTATCTTCGTATTTACTTCTATAAAAGTGATTATCCATTGACTGGATTCCCTTAACAAACTCTTTGTAGTAGTCAACGCCTATTTCAAAAATAGTAACCAGAGTCACGGGTGAAGCAATTGAAAATCTACCCGGAATATTTTCAGAAAAATTAAAGATATTTTTTTCTATAAACTTATTCTTTTTACAAAGTTCTTTATTTGCAGTAATGGCAACATATTGATGCTTGAAAATATGATTTGCAGAGTTAGAAAAATGTATTTTGATATGTTTATCAATAAACGATTTTATCCTAATAGTCTCATCTGTTTGAAAAGATTTAGATACAAAAATAAAAAGAGTTTTATTAACATCAATTTTTTTTAAAACATCACAAATCTCATCAAGGTCTCCACTAGAAACAAAATATGTATCAAAGTAGCCATCTTTAAAATTTTCTAATGCTTCTGATAAGAATTTTGGTCCAAGTATCGAACCTCCAATGCCAATATGAATTACATTAGTAATCTTTTCGCCATTATGGTTCTTTATTTTGTTATTTTTAATATTTTGATAAAATCTTGTCATTCTTTCTATATCTTTCTGATAAGACTTACTATTTCTATATGAAACAAATGAGACTTTTTTTGACTCTGTCTTACTAATAAGTTTGTTCATGAACAGATCTTTTCTTTTTTTTGTGAATTTGCAGTAACTGAGCAAATCTTTCATCCTAAGTAGAGTGTCTTTGGTGATAATATTTCTTGATGAGTCAAGTGAAATTCCTTGAAACTTGATTGTCTTAACTGATTTACAATTATTATGTGAATCGTTAAATAAAGTGTTTAATCGTTCTCGAATATCCACAGCTAGACAGCATTGAATTTTTTAACAGAAGGTTTATCAATAATATTATTCATCTGATCAACATAAATGATAGTTGGGCTATGATTGGCATATTCGCTATCTTTTAACATAGCATAGGTGCATATTATTATTTCATCATCAATGTTTATTTTATGACAAGCCGCTCCATTCACAGCAATGATACCGGTATCTGGCTTGCCAGGAATAGCATAAGTAGAAAGTCGCTCTCCATTAGTAATATCATAGATATCAATTTGCTCATAAGGATGAATTTTAGCAGCTTTGAGAAGAGCTATATCAATTTCGCAGGATCCCTCATAGTCTATGTTAGATCCAGTAACTTTTGCCTTATGTATTTTTGAATTTAAATACCGTCTTTCCATAGTGGTATAGTACTATTTTTCCAATAATAATATAACTATATTTCTATATTATCTATCAATCTAATATTATCAATATAGCAAGCAATAAATATTCCGCTTTTATTTAAACTATTTCTGCTCTCTTCTAGAGTATCTAAAAGTCTATGTTCTATATACTCAACATCAATACCATTGATTTTAAGTTTATTTATAAAATTATTTTTAATATTAGTAAATCTGTTACCCTTTAATAAACTATTTTTTATTTCTAATAAGGTATTATAAATCAAACTAGCCTTGTTAAAAGACGTCTCTGATAATTTTGTAAGCCTAGAACTCAATGCAATATTATTTTTTGTTCGAATTGTATCAACATCAATAATTTTTAAATTTTGAAAATGTGTTTTAACAATATATTTAATTAACAATAACTGTTGAAAATCTTTTTTCCCAAAACATGCATAATTTGGATTAAAAATATCAAACAAAAATTTGACAACTTTGTATACTCCTAAGAAGTGACCACTCCTCGTCTGTCCACACATATATCTAGTAAATTTGGGAAGATCAATAGCGCTTTTATCGATTAAATTTTCCATAAAGTTTTCATCAGGAATAAATACAAAATCAACGCTATTAGTTCTACATAAATCTATATCTTTCTCTGTATTTCTTGGATAATTTATATAATCATTTTCTTCATTAAACTGAAGATGATTAACATATATGGAAACTATCTTGAGTGAGTTGCTCGGAGCTTTTTTTATTAACTCTACATGACCATCATGAAGACTTCCCATCGTTGGAACTAAACAAACATCTTTTTTTAAGATTCTTTGCTCTTTTATATAGATTTCTGCTTCAGGTACTGATTTAATAATTTTCATTTTCTACTTTTTCTTTAAGAAATTTTTGATAATTTTTTCTATATGTTTTGAATTGTCTTTTGATAATGATGAGATTTTGTTGAAGCTAATGCCAAGAAGATCATAAATTACTGCAACTTGTCCATCTAAATAATTGCCAGAGCCTATACCAATCACAGGACATTTAATTGTCTTAGCAATCTTTTGTGATAATTTATTGTCGACGCATTCTAAAAGAATTATCTTAACACCCATATTGTCAAGAGAAAGAGCATTTTCCATTAATGAATCAGCCTCATTAAAAGTTTTGCCGTACATTCTAAATCCAGATTTAGTTTTTATTGTTTGCGGGAGTAATCCAATATGGGCACAGATAGGTATTCCCTTATCCACAAGATATTTAATTATATTAATATTATTTTTTACCTCTAACTTAACAATATCTGCTTTAGTTTCACATAGAATTTTATTGGAGTAATATAGAGCTTGTTTTTTTGTATTATAGGTGTCTTTCGGAAGATCAACCATTAGGAGTGATTTATTAATACCAGATTTTACGCAGTTAGTATGATAAATTATTTCATCGAAAGTAACATCATGTGTATTATTTTTACCTTTTATAACCTGACCAAGTGAATCTCCTACTAGAATAATATTAACACCTTGAGATTCTAAAAATTTTGACATGCTTGCATCGTATGCTGTAATACATGAAATTTTTTTCCTTTTTTTGTGGTATTCAAGAAATTTATCAAGTTTTGACATTACTCAATTGATGTAGGATTAAAATATTTTTTTCCATTGATGTTGGAAGATATTTCTTTTATAAGAAGCTGATAGTCTTTTTCATTATTTATATCAACATTAGAAGTATTTATAATTAAGACAGGTGATGAATTATATTCATGAAAATGGGTCATATAAATATCATTAACAGATTCTATATATTTTTTTTCTATATTCTTTTCTATCTCTAATCCTCTTTTTTTAATTCTGTCGATAAGAATATCTGTTGAAGCTTGTAGATATATTATTAAATCAGGTATAGGCGGGAAGAATTTAAGTTTATTTTTAATCTCAATATACATATCATATTCTAAATCAGATAAGTTTAATCTTGCAAATAATTCATCTTTTCCAAAATAAAAATCTGATATCAACATATTTTCCACCTTATTTATCTTTTCTGATTGTTCTACCCTTTTCAAAAGGAAATATAATTGTGTAGAGAATGAATTTGTACGATTAGTATCATAAAATTTTTTTAAGAAAGGATTATCAATATAATCCTCAAAAATTGTCTCGCACTTCATTGTATTAGAGATTGTTTTTGCTAGAGTAGTTTTTCCAACTCCTATAGCGCCTTCAATCGCAATATATTTTTTATTAATCATTATAGTTGCTTAATAAGATTAGAAACTTTTCCATATTTAGGTATTTTATATCCATAGCCTGTAATTTCATATAGAGGTATTATCACAAAATCTCTATATTCAAGACCTGGATGAGGAATTATTAACTGATCTGTATTCATAATTAGTTTGTTATATATAAGTATATCTAAATCGATACTTCTAGGGCCCCATCTTTTTGTTTTTTTTCTATTATGAAGCTTTTCTAAATTTTGTAATTCTTGTAATAATTCATTAGGTTCTAGTTCAGTCTTGACTTGTATAACAGCATTGATGAAGTTTGGTTGTACTTTCGGGCCAAGCGGCTTAGTTTCATAAAGACTAGATTTTTTTACAATATTCGTTTTGCGTAGACGATTTATCTGTCTAAGTACAGTATATATTCTAAAATAAGGATGATTCTTGTTGCTGCCAATTCCTATAAAGACTTGATTCAATGTGAAAACTTAATTTAGTTTTTCTTTTATCCTTGCAGATTTACCAGATCTTTCACGAAGATAATATAGCTTAGCTCTTCTAACAGAGCCCTTACGTTTTATTTTTACACTATCGATTAAAGGGCTATGTGTTTGGAAAACTCTTTCGACGCCCTCTCCATAAGAAATTTTTCTTACTGTGAAAGATGAGCTAATTCCTCGATTTTTTACTGCTACCACAATGCCTTCAAAGATTTGTATTCTTTCTCTTTTTCCTTCTTTCACTTTTACAGACACTGCAACTGTATCTCCTGATGAAAGTTCAGGCAGAAGCTTTATTTGTTTTGATGTTATATCTTCAATTATTTTAGTCACTTTTTTTTGCCCTTTTCTCTGATATAAATTCTTGAAGTAGTCTATCATCTTCTTTTGAAAGATTCACGTTTTTTAACAATTCTGGCCTTTTTGTCATTGTGAACCCAAGAGATTGTTTTCTTCTCCATAGCTCTATTTCTTTATGGTCCCCCGACAGTAGTACGTCAGGAACGCTTAATTTATCTATCATCTCTGGTTTTGTATAGTGTGGATAATCTAAGATATGATCAGAAAAAGAATCATTATTAATAGATTCAATACTATCTGCCACACCTGGTATCAACCTGGTTATTCCCTCAATAATGCAGGCAGCGGGTAATTCTCCACCCGAAAGAACATAATTTCCAATAGAAATCTCCTCATCAATCAAATTATCTATTACTCTCTGATCTACTCCCTCGTATCTACCACATAAAAAAGTGATATTTTTCTCTTTAGACAAATCATTGAGCTTCTTCTGAGATAGCATGTTTCCTTGTGGAGATAAATAATAACACTTGCCCGAACCTACAGTCTCAAGAGCATCTTTTACTGGCTGATACTGAAGTACCATTCCAGGTCCTCCTCCATAAGTTTTAAAATCAACTCTTTTATGTTTATCATCTGTATAATCACGAAGATTAAGTATGTTTATATCGATAAGCTTCTTTGCTAAACCCTTCTTTACAAGACCATGATTACTAAATGAATCAAAGAAATCTGGATATACTGTTAATATGTTAAATATATTCATCGTTAATGATAATTTTCTCATTTGGCACTATATCAACGTACTTTCTCACTAAGGCAAT
>MDTG01019954.1_pt1 | contig 16092 bp, 12 predicted proteins | sample 811421 | NCBI WGS metagenome assembly MDTG01 (sample SAMN05326645, study PRJNA326480) | marine metagenome | isolation source: seawater | place: Pacific Ocean: South East | collected 2011 | reverse complement strand
GTTTTGCATTTATAAGTTATGTAACTGGAAATATAGTTTTTTCAGATTATTTGCAGATTCCTTATATTGAGGGTACAGGAGAAGTTTCAATATTTTGTGGAGCAATAATAGGCTCATGTTTAGGTTTCCTCTGGTTTAATGCACCACCAGCAAAAATTTTTATGGGGGATACAGGCTCACTTGCACTTGGTGGATCATTAGGTGCTGTAGGAATAATTACCAAACATGAAATAGTTTTGGCGATTACAGGAGGATTATTTGTGCTTGAAGCTATTTCGGTAATGGTTCAAGTGATCTCTTATAAACTTACTGGAAAAAGAATTTTTAAGATGGCGCCCATACACCATCACTTTGAAAAGAAAGGGTGGCCAGAATCCACAGTGGTAATTCGTTTTTGGATAATCTCAATTATATTAGCGATGATTGGATTAGCTACATTAAAATTAAGATAATGAATGGAAATTTTAATATTTTTAAAAATAAAAAAATTTTGATTTATGGATTAGGAAAAAGTGGCATATCTACATTTAATTTTTTAAAAAATTTTAATAAAATTTCTCTTTTTGATGATGACACAAATTTAAAGATAAATAAGAGTTTAATTAGCAAACTTACAACCTATAAAAAAATCCAAAATTCTTTATTTGATATAATTATATTAAGTCCAGGAATAAACTTTAAAAAATGCAAATTAAGAAATTTTCTCAAAAAAAATTTTAAAATTATATATACTGATTTAGATGTTTTTTACTCATTCTATTCTAACCGTTGTATTACTATTACAGGCACCAATGGTAAGTCAACAACTTGTCAATTATTGTATGAAGTTCTAAAACAGCAGGGTTATGATGTAAAGTTAGCAGGCAATATTGGATATCCAATTTTATCAATCAAGAATGTAACTCATAAAACTATCTTTGTTATAGAAGCCTCATCTTATCAATTAGATTATAGTAAATTATTTAAATCAAAATATGCAGTATTACTAAACATTTCGATAGATCATATCGAAAGACATAAAACTTTAAACAATTATATATCTGCAAAATTTAAATTAATAAAAAATCAAAATCAAAACTCGGTAGCCTTCATCAATAAGAATAATTTACATATACAAAAAAATCTAAAAAAAAATTCATATATAAGTAAAATTATTAAAGTTGAAACTAAAATTAATAAAAAAATTTTAAAAAATATCGAGAATGACTACTTCTTGTCTGCTTCTAATCAAGAAAATCTATCATTTGTTTTTGAAATCTCTAAAAAGTTTAAAGTAAAAAAAAGTATATTATTTAGCGTAGTTAAAAGATTTACAGGTCTCAAATTCAGACAACAAATTACATTTAATAGTAATAATCTTTTAATAGTAAATGATTCAAAATCTACAAGTTATTCATCTTCAATTGAAACTCTTAAACAATTTGAAAACATTTATTGGTTGTTAGGAGGTATAGCAAAAAAACAAGACAATTTTGATTTGCCCAAACCTTATCATAACAATGTCAAGGGTTTTATTTTTGGAAAAGATATTAAAAAATTTACTCAAGATTTGAAAAATAAAATTAAATTCAAAAAGTTTAAAAGTTTAAATAAAGCTTTAAAACAAATATTTTTGGATATTAAAAATGATAATAACAAGAAAAAAACTATACTGTTTAGTCCAGCTGGAGCTTCTTTTGATAGTTTTAAAAATTTTGAAGATAGAGGGTATTATTTTAATAAATTAATAAAAAGGTACATTAATGAGTAATAGTTTATTCAATTATTTCTCATATTATCAGTGGTGGAAAAATATAGATAAATTTATTTTAAGCTTAATAATTACCTTGCTTTTTTTTGGATTATTTTTTTCCTTAGTATCAACGTCTTTAATCGCATCAGACAAATTAGAGACTAATAGTTATTTTTTTTTCTTCAAACATTTAATCTTCTTTCTAATAGGCCTTATTTTAATCTTTATTTTTTCATATATTGATAAGGAAAATCTTTATAGATCTTCAGTTTATATTTTTTGTGTATCTTTTTTTTTATTACTTTTAGTCCCGGTTATTGGAGTTGAAATTAAAGGGTCTAAAAGATGGTTAGATTTATTTTTTTTACCAAGATTACAACCTATAGAAATTGTAAAACCATTTTTTGTAATAATTTTGAGTTTAATTATTTCTTATGAAAAACTAGCTAGCTTTATGATAAAATTTTGTTTTTCTCTCTTATTAACATTGCTTATTGTAATGCTTTTAGTTATTCAACCAGACTTAGGACAAACTTTGTTGATAAGTTTTAGTTGGTTAATTTTAATTTTCATATCAGGGATAAATTTAATATTCTTAGCTTTTATGGCTGGAGCAGGTATCTCCACCTTGCTTTATGCAGTTTTTTATATTCCTAAATTTGAATATATAAAAGGAAGAGTTCAATCTTTTTTTAATTCAGAAAATGCAACACACAATTTTCAATCAGATAAAGCATTAGACTCAATCACTAGTGGAGGTTTTTTTGGAAAGGGAATCGGAGAGGGGACACTTAAAAATAAAGTTCCAGAAGCCCATACAGATTATATTATATCAGTTATATCTGAAGAATTTGGAGTTATTTCGATAATTTTAATTTTGATGTTATTTTTAGTTTTTATATTTTCAGTACTAAAAAAGGTTAGCAAAGAGACTGATAATAAGATTAGATTAATTTTAGTAGGTTCATCATCTTTAATATTATTACAAGCAATGATACATATTGGCGTGAATATAAGATTATTTCCCACAACAGGTATGACGTTACCATTTTTGAGTTATGGTGGTTCATCAATAATCAGTATTTCAATTTTATCTGGAGTAATTTTAAATTTAACAAAGAGAAGAGTTTAAGTGGAAGTGAAAAAAATATTAATAACAACTGGTGGCACAGGAGGGCATGTGATACCTGCAGAAATTATTGGAGATCATTTAAAAGATGATTATGATATACTTTATTCAACTGACGTTAGAGGTCTAAAGTATTTCAAGTCACATCAAGATAAAACAGTTATCTTAAATACACCTAAATTAAATTTAGATTTTTTTATTTTTTTTAAGATAATAAAATCATTTTTTGTAACACTACAATCATTAAAATTTTTGAAAAAAAATAAAATTAGTATAGTAATTTCAACAGGTGGCTATATGTCATTACCAGTGATTGTAAGTGCAAGAATTTTAAATTTAAAAATATTTTTAATAGAACCAAATTTATCTCTTGGGAGAGCAAATAAATTTTTTTTAAATTTTTCTCAAAAAATCTTTTGTTATTCAAAAAGATTAATTAATTTTCCAAAAAATTTTTTACATAAAATTGAAATAATCAATCCATTAGTATCAAAAGAATTTTATGTGGTAAAAAAAAAGAATAATATCGATGGTCATTTTAATATTTTGATATCAGGTGGTAGTCAAGGAGCAAAATTTTTTGATGATACAATTAAACAGGTTTTAAGTGACTTATCTCAAAATCACCCTATTAAAGTAATTCAGCAGACAAATATCGAAAATATAGAAAATTTAAAAAAATTTTACGACTCAAAAAAAATTAAAAATGAAATTTTTAATTTTGAAAAAAATTTTATAAATTTGATCAATAAATCAGATTTATGCATTACTAGAGCTGGGGCTACCTCTTTGGCTGAAATTTCTATTATGCATAAACCTTTTATAGCAATTCCATTGCCTAATGCCAAAGATGATCATCAAAAAAAAAATGCAGAATATTATGAAGAATTAGGATGTTGTTGGCTTTTAGATCAAAAAAATTTTAATAATGAAAAACTTTTTGAAATTTTATCGAATATTTTCAAGAATAATTCTGATTTCCTTAGTAAAAAAAAAAATCTTGAAAAAATCAATTATCAAAATTCCTGGAATGATGTAAATCAAAAAATAAAAAAAATAATTAATGAAAATTGAAATTGCAAAAAAAGAAATAATTCACTTCATAGGAATTGGTGGAATAGGTATGAGCGGTCTATCACTAATCATGAAAAGTAAAGGTTTTAAAATACAAGGTAGTGATATTTCTAATAACAAAAATATTGAAAGATTAAAAAAAGAGAAAATAAAAGTTTTTTTTGGCCATTCTAAGCAAAATTTAAAAGATGCAACGATTGCAGTTATGTCATCTGCAATCAAAAATAATAATCCAGAATTAATTGAAGCAAAAAGAAAAAAAATTCCAATTATAAAAAGAGGGAAAATGCTGGCTAGTATAGTTTCATTAATGAAAAATATTGTTGTTGTAGGCTCTCATGGAAAAACAACTACTACATCCTTAATAGCCTCAATTTTTCAAGAAACAAAATTAGATCCTACGATTATTAATGGTGGTGTTATTAATTCAATTAAAAGTATGTCAAAACTTGGAAAAAGTGATTGGTCTGTTTTAGAGGCTGATGAATCTGATGGAAGTTTTGTTCACATTGCCCCCACTTATTCAATACTTACAAATATTGATCGAGAACATATGGATTTTTATAAATCTATGAATGATCTTAAAAGTTATTTTATTGAATTCATAAATAAAATCCCTTCATTTGGAAAATCTTTTATTTGTATAGATGATAAAATTAATAATGAATTAATAAGGAATATTAAAAATAAAAATTTCTATACTTATGGTGAAAAAAATAATTCTAATTTTAGAATTAAAAATATAATACAAAATTCATCATTTTCAGAGTTTGATGTCGTTGTAAGTTTACCAAATAATAAGATTATTCAAATCCGAAAAGTTAGAATACCTTTAATTGGGATACATAATATTAGAAATTCAGTAGGAGCATTAGGGGTTGCATTGTCTGTAGGCATTCCAATCCAAAAAATTAAAAGAGGGTTAGCTAATTTTAAGGGAGTACAAAGAAGGTTTAATAAAATTTTTACTTACAATAAAATTGATTTTTATGATGATTATGCTCATCATCCAACCGAAATTAAAGTTGTTTTACAAGGTGTAAAAAAAGTTTTTAAGAGTCATGAAAAAGTATGTATTTTTCAGCCTCATAGAATTTCAAGATTAAAAGATTTAAAAAAAGAATTCACATATGCCTTTAAGGATGCTGATACTGTAATTTTATGTCCAATTTATTCAGCAGGTGAGAAAATTAAGTTAGGATTCAATTATCATGACTTTGCAAAACAAATTATTAAAAATTCTGATGTCAAATTATTTATGATTGAGGATAAAATCCAATTAGCGAAATATTTAAGACAAAACATGTTTGGGAAAAAGATAGTTGTAGGAATGGGAGCTGGTTCAATTTCAAACTGGATAAAAGAATTACCAAATTTAATGTGATGGAAATTGATAAATTAAAAAAATTATTAGTAAAATTTGAAAATAAAGTCCTTTATAATGAAAACTTAAAAAAAAAAAACTGGTTCAATATTGGCGGTAAAGCAAAAGTTTTTTTTAAAGTAGATGAATTAAAAGAATTAGTCGAATTTTTGAAAATTTTAGACGAAAATGAAAAAATTTCTATTATTGGTGCAGGATCAAATACTTTGATAACTGATGATGTGTATGATGGCGTAATTATCAAACTTGGAAAAAATTTTAATAGATTGTCTCTTATGAATGAAAATATAATTATCTCTGGTGCAGGTGTTTTAGATAAGAAATTATCAGATTATGCTACTAATAATAACTTAAGTGGCTTTGAGTTTTTGTCCTGTATACCTGGTACAATTGGAGGGGGTATTAAAATGAATGCAGGATGTTTTGGGCATGAAATAAAAGATATATTACTTTCAATTCAAGTAGTAGATAAAAAAGGTAATGTAATGACTATCCCAGCAAAAAAAATTGATTTTGGTTATAGAACAAATAATTTGTCAGAGGATTTGATTTTTTTGAGTGCCTCCTTTAGAGGAGAAAAAAAGAATTCAATTTATATCAAAGAAGAAATTTCAAAATTAAAAGCCAAAAAAGATAAAAACCAACCAAATAAAATAAAAACTAGTGGAAGTACTTTTAAAAATCCAAAAAAACAAACGTCAAAAAAAGTTTGGGAGTTAATAAAAGAGTCTGTGCCTCAAAATATAAGTTTTGGTGATGCTCATATTTCTGAAAAACATGCAAATTTTTTTGTAAATAAAGGTAATGCGTCATTTAAAGATATGAAAAAATTAATAGACTTTGTAACTGAAAGTGTATTTAAAAAAACAGGCATTAGTATAGAAAAAGAGATAAAAATTATAGAAAATTGAAAAAAAAAATTTTAATTATTTCAGGAGGAATTTCAAAAGAAAGAGAAATTAGTCTCGATACTGGAAAACAAGTCTCTATTGAATTAAAAAAAAATGGTTACAAAGTTAAAATATGTGAACCTGATCATAATTTAATTAAAATTGTAAGAGAATTTAAACCAGATGTAATTTTCAATGCCTTGCATGGACAATTTGGTGAAGATGGATATATTCAATCTATATTAGAGAATATTGGTATACCTTATACACATTCAGGAATAGTTGCATCAGCGAAAGCGATGAACAAGCATGTCTCAAAAAAATTGTTTATCAAAAATAAAATTTTAACTCCAAAATATTTTAAGTTCTCTTTCAATAAATCTACTACAGAACTAAACAAAATAATAAAAACAAAACTTGGTTTCCCGGTAGTTATAAAACCAATAAGTGAAGGCTCTAGTGTAAATGTTTTTATTTGCAATAAGTCTAACATCAGAAAAAAATTAAAACTTCTTAAATTTTATAAAGAAATTTTAATTGAAAAATTTATACCTGGTCGTGAAATTCAAGCAGCAATAATTGGAAAAAAAAAACTTGGAGCAATAGAATTGGTACCAAAGAGAATGTTTTATGATTATAAAGCTAAATATAATTCAAAAGCAAAAACTAAACATATTATACCAATTAATTTACCAAAAAAAAAATATAACGAATTAATGAATATTTCCTTAAAAGTACATAATTTGTTAGGATGTAGAGGTGTTACAAGATCTGATTTTAAATATTATAAAAATAAATTTTATCTTTTGGAAATTAACACTCAACCTGGTATGACAAAACTTTCTCTTGTTCCAGAAATATCATTATATAAAGGAATAAATTTTATAAATTTAATTGAATTAATTTTAAAAGATGCATCCACGAATAAGTAAAAAAATCCTAGTTTACTTATCAATTTTTTTTTTAGTTGGCACAATAAATAATAAAAACATTTCTGATCTTACATTTCCAAAAATCAAAAAAATAGAAGTGTTTGGTTTATCAGAACCTGAGGAGAAGAAACTGAATCATGATTTATACATTCTTAAAAATATAAACTTATTCCTTTTAGAAAAAAGAACAATTTTAGAAATTATTGAGTCTAATAAAATAATTGAAAAATTTAGTGTATCAAAAAACTATCCCTCCAATTTGGTTATTGATATAAAAAAGACTGAATTATTAGCTTATACAAAAAAAAATGGATTAGTTTATTATATTGCTTCAAATGGAAATTTGATTTCAACTGAAAATAATCAAATTGATTTACCCTTTATTTTTGGAAATATTGATATTAAAGAATTTTTAAAGTTCAAAAAAATTATTGATATGTCAAGTTTTGATTATAATGAAATTAAGAATTTATATTACTTTAAATCTAAAAGATGGGATATTAAAACTAAAAATGATTTAATAATAAAGTTACCGATTGAAAATACAGAGTCTTCAATTAAAATATTAAGCAAATTATTAAAAAAAAATGAATTCACGGATTTTAAGATAATAGACCTACGCCAAAATAATCAGGTTATTTTCAATGAATAATTTTGAAAATGAAAAGCATTTTTTATTAATAAGACCTGACCAAATAAAATTTGCAGCTTCAAATCAAAAGAATGAGATTTTTTTTGAAAAAAAATTTCGTATACAAAATCTTGAATTTGATGAAAATTTACAATTATTAGAAAATTTTTTAGATGAAAATGTTATTGATATAGAAAAAAAAATAAAAAGATATATTAAAGATATATTTTTAATTATAGATCATAAAAAATTTTTGACAATTGATCTTTCATCTACGTATAATTTTAAAAGTCATTTTAAACAAATGGAAAATATTCCAAATTCACTTATGGATTTAAAAAATTATTTAAGGAAACATACTATTGACTATGAAATTACTCATATGATGATTAAAAAATTTATAGTTGGTGAAAAAGAATATTTATCAATGCCAAAAGAATTAAACCAAGAAAGTATTTTTTTAGAAATTCGATTTATATGCTTAAAAATTAACTTTTATAGAAATTTAAAAAATATTTTCAAAAAATATCAAATTAATATTAAAAACGTTCTTTGCTATGATTATGTTACTAGTTTTGAAGACACCATAAATGGAAATCTATTTGATATTGCTGAAAAATTGATAAATGGGTCTAATAAAAATGAAATCTTATTTGTAAATAAAACTCCTAAAAATCAGGGTTTTTTTGAAAAATTTTTCAATTTTTTTAATTAATTTTGTATTTTACCGTAATATTTGTTGTTTTTATATTTTACTTTCTTCCTATTAAAAGATCCGGGTGTCACTTTTAAACCAAAAAACAATTAAGAATAATGTGAAATTCCAGGGGATCGGTCTTCACAGTGGTAAGTTAGTAAATGTTTGTCTTAAAAGTTCTAAACCAGATGAAGGTATTATTTTTAAAAGAACAGATTTAAAAATTAATAATTTAGTTTATCCAAATTTTAATAATGTAAGCAACACTTCTCTTAATACTACGATATCAAATGAATATGGTGTAAAAGTTTCAACGATTGAACATCTAATGGGAGCTTTATTTGGATTAGGTATAGATAATGTTTTAATTGAAATAGATAATGAAGAAGTCCCAATTTTAGATGGATCTGCAAAAGAATTTATTGAAAAAATTTTATTAGCTGGCTTTGAGATAAGCAATAAACCAATCAAGATTATTAAAATTAATAAAAAAATAAAATTTGTTGATGGAAAAAGATTTATTAGTGTTGAACCATCAAAATTAAGTTTAGATATTGATTTTGAACTTAGGTACAACAATAATCTTATTGGCAATCAAAGAAATAAAATTAATCTTTATGAGGATGATTTAAATGATGTTTTTAATTCAAGGACATTCTGTTTGTATGAGGATATAGAGGCTATTAAGAAAATTGGATTAGCGAAAGGTGGCAGTCTAGATAATGCTATAGTAGTTAAAGATGATGATATTTTAAACAAAGATGGACTTAGAAATCAAAAAGAATTTGTAAATCATAAAATTTTAGATTGTATAGGTGACCTATTTACAAGTGGATATAGAATTATTGGAAGTGTTAAATGTTCTCAAGGAGGCCATTATTTAACAAATCAAATATTAAGAAAAGTATTTAGCAATAACGAAAACTTCTCAATTATCGAAATACAAGAGAGAAATTTACCCCATACATTAATAAATAGAAGTTTATTAAGGTCTATAGCATAATATTTTTTTATCTTTATAATTAATATTATTTTATAAAAAAATTATGCGTAAACTTAGTTTTCTAGTATTGCTTTTTTTATTTTTTCTAAATGCATGCGCAAAAGAGAAAAAGGAAGCTTCTATAATTAAAGCAAGTAATCAAGATTTAGAAATAGTAGCTGCATACACAGAAGCTTATAAAGCGTTAAGTCAGGGAGATCCATATTTTGCTGCAAAGAAATTTTTAGAAGCAGAACTTTTATTTCCTCAATCTCAATGGGCCCCAAGGTCTGCATTAATGGCTTCATATTCTTATTATATGCAAAATTATTATGCTGAGGCATTATCGAATTTAGAAAGATATTTAAAATTATATTCAACGGATGAAAATTTAGCTTATGCTCACTATTTAATTGCAATGTGTTATTATGAAACAATAGAAGATGAAAAAAGAGATTCTGAACCTCTTTTTAAAGCAAGAGAAAAATTTTTATTTTTAGTTGAAAACTTTCCAAATACAGATTTTGCTTTAGATGCAAAATTTAAATTGAATTTAATTGAAGATATTTTGGCATCAAAAGAAATGTATATTGGAAGACATTATATTAAAAAAGGTAAATGGATAGCTGCTATTAATCGTTTCAAGACGGTAATTGATTATTATGATCAGACAATTTTTGTTGAGGAAGCTCTTCACAGATTAGTTGAGATAAACTATAAGTTAGGATTAACAGAAGAGTCTCAAAATTATGCAAATATTTTAGGTTATAACTACTTATCTGGTGATTGGTATAAAAAATCTTATAAAGTTTTTAATCAAAATTATTCTATTAAAATAGATAAACCGATTAAAAAAGATAAAAGGGGTGTTGTAGAAAAATTTAAGAAGCTTTTTGATTAAAATGAATAAAAAATTAATCAAAGATAAATATAAAGCAAAAATCAAATTAATAAATATTTACAATCAAAAATACTACAGTGAGAATGAATCAAAGATCACTGACTCTGAATTTGATACTCTTAAGAAAGAAATAATATCTTTAGAAAAAAAATATTCTTTTTTAAAGTCAAAAGTATCACCTTCAATATCAATTGGATACAAACCCTCAAAAAATTTTAGTAAAGCTCATCATAGAGTTCCAATGCTATCATTATCTAATGCTTTTAGTGAAGACGATCTTTTAAATTTTGAAAAGAAAATCTTAAATTTTTTATCTCAAAATAATGATTTTGATTTACTTTATACTGCTGAACCAAAAATAGATGGTATTTCGGCATCCCTTACGTATAAAAATGGAAAATTTATACGCGGGTTATCAAGAGGCGATGGAAAGGAAGGAGAAGATATTACATTAAATCTTCATACTATTAGTGACATTCCAAAAGTTGTGCTTTCAAAAGATTTTCCCAAAGAAATAGATATTAGAGGAGAAGTTTTTATAAAGAATAGTGATTTTGAACGTCTCAAAGAAAAATTTGCAAATCCAAGAAATGCTGCATCTGGATCATTAAGACAAAAAAATCCGGAGGATACAAAAAAAATTCCATTGAAATTTATAGCTTACACTTTCGGTTATGAGAAAGGATTAAAGATTAAAAATCAGTTTGAATATCTTAAAAAACTTGATGAATGGGGATTTAAAACCAATCCTTTTAATAAATTAATATCAGGAGTAAAAAATCTTGTCCAAAATTATCAAGAGGTAGAGAAAAAAAGATCTAATTTGGACTTTGATATAGATGGTATTGTTTATAAGGTAAATGATTTTGCACTTCAAAAGAGATTGGGTAATGTTGCAAATGCACCAAGGTGGGCTATAGCCCATAAGTTTTCCTCAAATAAAGCAATCTCTAAAATTTTAGATATTGATATTCAAATTGGAAGGACTGGAGCATTAACTCCTGTTGCAAAAATTAAACCAATAAATATTGGTGGAGTTTTAGTATCAAATGCAACACTTCATAATGAAGATGAAATTAACCGAAAAGATATTAGAGTCGGAGATATAGTAACTGTTGAAAGAGCAGGGGATGTTATACCTCACATTCTTTCTGTTGATCATAGCAGAAGACCAAAAAATACCTCAAAATTTATCTTTCCTGAAAAATGTCCATCATGTGGATCTAAGACAATAAAAGAATTTAATTTAATAACAAAAAAAAAGGATGCTGTTAGAAGATGTTCAAGTGAAGGATATTATTGTGATAAGATTTCTATAGAAAAATTAAAGCACTTTGTTTCTAAAGATGCATTTAATATCGATGGATTTGGAAAAAAAATAGTTGAAAATTTTTGGAATCTTAAATTAATCAAATTTCCTCAAGATATTTTTAGACTCGAATATAAAAAAATAAGAAATTTAGAGGGTTGGGGGAGTTTATCTGTTGAAAATTTGAAATATTCTATAAATGAAAAAAAGAATATTTCTTTAGAAAGACTAATTTATTCTCTTGGAATAAGACATATAGGTTTAGAAAATGCAAAAATTTTATCAAAATATTTTGGTTCATTTATAAAATTTAAAGAATTATCTAGTGATGGGTATAATGAGTTAAAAAATATTGATGGAATAGGTGAGGCCCAGATTAATTCTATTAAAAATTTTTTTTCAAATAAAACAAATTTGGAAGTCTTAAATGAGTTGGATAAAATTTTGATTATTAATAATGCGACACTAAAGAAGAAGGGAGGCTTATTGAAAAATAAAACTTTTTTAGTCACTGGAAAACTAAATGGAATTAGTAGAGCAGAGGTAAAATCTTTAATAGAGGATAATTCTGGAACTACAGTAAGTAGTGTATCAAAAAAACTGAATTATTTAATAATAGGAGATAAGCCAACAAAAAGAAAAGTTGATACTGCAAAAGATTTAAAAATTAAAATTATAAATCAAGAACAATTTTTAAATATTCTAAATAAAACTAGCTAACCATTTTTTTTCTTTAGAATTCAGATAATTGGAAATTTTAGAATAAACACTCAAATGATAATGAAATAAATAATCCTTTTCTTTTTTTGTTAAGAGGTCAAAGTTAATCAAATCTTTTTCAATAGGGGCCATGGTTAAGTTTTCAAAAAAAATCTTCTTATTTATTTTTTCAACATATATTAAATTTTCAATTCTTATACCAAATTTATTTTTTTTATAATATCCAGGCTCATTACTTAAAATCATTCCTTCTTTAATTTTTATTTTATTAATTTTTGAAATTGACTGAGGCCCCTCATGTACGTTAAGAAAAAAACCAACCCCGTGTCCAGTTCCATGTGCGTAATCTAAATTACTATTTTTTAAAAATTTTCTGGCTCTTATATCTATTTTTTTTCCAACATTATCCTTTTTAAGATTAGTTGTGACTACCGCAATATGTCCTTTCAAAACTTTTGTGAAGATATTCTTAATATTTTTATTTTGTTTTGAAAAGCAAATGGTTCTTGTAACGTCAGTTGTTCCAAATTTGTATTGACCTCCAGAGTCACATAAAAAAATATCCTTTTTTTTTATTACTTTACAATTTTTTTTGTTAGCACGGTAATGCACTATAGCTCCATTCTTACCTGCGCCTGAAATCGTATCAAAACTTGGATATAAAAAATTTTTATTCATTTTTCTAAATTTTTCTAATTTATTCTGTGCATCTACTTCAGTAATTTTTTTTTTGTTTATATTCTTAATCCAATAAATAAATTTTGTTAAAGCTACACCATCATTTATATGTACCTTTTTCATATTTTTGATCTCAGTTCTATTTTTGATTGCTTTGAAAAGATAAGTTGGATCTTCTCTACTTAAAATTTGAAATTTTGATTTTAATATATTTTCAAAATAAATTGAACAAGTCTTATCATCAATAATAAAATTTTTTCCTTTCAAGCTTAAGATTTTCTTTGGAAAATTTTCTAAGTTCACTATTTCTTTTAAATTAATGACTTTTTGTTTTAAAAGTTTTTTACATTTTCTAATATTACTTATTAAAATTATTTTTTTGGTTTTACTTATTATTAATCTGCAATTGGGTATGGGACTATTTGGTACATCAGCACCCCTTATATTTAAAATCCATGCAACATTTTCTGGCGCGCTTATAAATAAATAATCTGATTTATTTTTTTTTATAAATTTGGAAATTTTATTTAATTTTGAAGAAATACTTTCTCCTACTATATTTTTTTTCAGAGAATAAAACTCACCAGAATTTTTGTATTTTTTCTTTTTTATTATATCTATTAAGTTTTTTTCAATTAAAATAATTTTATTATTTTTTAAAAAAAATTTACTAATTTGCTTATAGGTAAACAATTTAGGGTCAATACCTAATTTTAAATTCTTAAAAAATTGACAATTTATTACTTTTTGAAAATCCAGTATTTTAAAATTTTTACCAGACTCTATTTGACTTTGAATTGTATATCTTCCATCTGTGAATAAATAATTCTTTTTTTTTAAGATTACCGCTAGACCAGCCGAGCCACTGAAATCTGATATTATTTTTAAGCGATTTATTTCTGAAAATTCAGTAAAATAATCGTCATTTTTTGGTATTATGTAACCATCAATATTATATTCTTTAAATAGTTCTCTAAGTTTTTTTATTTCCTCTTTCATTTAATTCTTTTTTGATATCGTATCCATCCAGGGCTTCGCACACTGTCTTGGTCATCCATTTCAAGGTCTTGGTTGAATTCAAAATCTTCCATTTCATTCCTATCTTCCTCAAAAAATGAGTTTTTTTCCAAAAATTCTTCAGGCAGTTCATCAATAAATCTTGACGCCATACTATCAATCCAGTCTCCCTGATAGAATCTATTCATTGAAAAAGAAATTATTGCTTTTTTTCTTGCTCTTGTAATGCCCACATATGCCAATCTTCTTTCTTCCTCGAGTCCGTTTTGACCTTTTTCCTCTATTGATTTTTGGTGAGGAAAAAGACCTTCTTCCCAACCGGGCAGGAACACCAAATCAAATTCTAATCCTTTTGCAGCATGCATGGTCATCATGTTAACTTTTTGACCATCCCAATCCTGATCAATTGATGTTGCTAAAGATACGTGTTCTAAAAAACTTTCTAAGTTATCAAATTCCTTCATTGCACTCAATAATTCTTTGATATTTTCTAATCTGTTTTCATTATCAATATCTTTTTTATTTTTTAACATTTCAGAGTAGCCAGACTCATCAAGAACTATTTGAAGTAATTTAACGTGACTGATTTTTTTGATATTTAAATCATTTCTCCATTTGATAAGAGAACTCAGAAAAAAAGATAAACCTAATTTTGTCTTAGGTTTTATTAAATTTTCCTCAATCATTTTTCTTGAAGCAAATTCTAGACAAACAGAATACTCTTTAGAAAACTCATGAATTGATTTTAAAGTGTTATCACCTATGGATCTTTTTGGATTGTTAACTACTCTTTCAAAGGCAAGATCATCTTTTTCCTGATTTATTATTCTTAAATAAGCGACACAATCTTTAATTTCTGCTCTTTCATAAAATTTAGTTCCACCAATAATTCTGTATGGTAATCCGATTTTAAGAAATCTTTCTTCAAATTCTCTTGTTTGAAATATTGCCCTGACAAGTATTACAACCTCATTCAAATTATATTTTTTAATATTTTCTATTTCATCAGAAATTCCTATTGCTTCATCTTTTCCATTTTTATAACAATTTAGTTTAATTAAATCTCCGTCTTCCATTGAAGTCTTCAATGTTTTACCTACTCTATTTTGATTATTAGAAATTAATTTTGAAGCAACTGATAAAATATTTTGTGTAGACCGATAATTTTGCTCTAATCTTATTACTTTTGTATTTGGATAAATTTGATCAAATTCTAAAAAATTTTTAATTTCTGCTCCACGCCAGCTATAAATTGATTGATCATCATCTCCAACACAACAAAGATTATTGTTTTTTTGAGCTAATAAATTTAGCCATCTACTTTGTATATAGTTTGTATCTTGATACTCATCGACTAAAATATATTTAAAATTTTTTGAATATATTTCTTTTATATCCTGATTTTTTTCTAAAATTTTTACTGTATGTAAAATCAAATCTCCAAAATCACAAGCGTTTAGGTCATTTAATTTTTGTTGATATATCTTATAAACAGGTAAAATTGTTTTTTCATAAATATCTTTTGAATTTATATTTACTTCATTTGGATATTGACCTTTATTTTTCCATTTATCGATTATTGCCAATATATATCTAGGAGCCAATTGTTTAAAGTCTATGTTTTCTGCTTTACATATATTTTTAATTAATCTTATCTGATCATCAGAGTCTATTATTGTAAAATTAGAATTAAGATTTACTGCAGAGGCATGTTTTCTTAATAGTTTCGCACATATTGAGTGAAATGTGCCTAACCAAGATAATCCAGTAGCTCCAGAACCAAGGATTTTACTAACCCTATTTTGCATCTCTTTTGCTGCCTTGTTTGTAAAAGTCACAGCTAGGATTTGATTAGGAAAAGCCTTTTTCTTTGCAATAATATGGGCAATTCTACTTGTTAAAACCTTAGTCTTTCCAGAACCAGCCCCTGCAACTATCAATAAAGGCCCATCTAGATGGGATACAGCGTCTTTTTGGGCTTCATTCAAATTTTTTAGATAATCAGAGTTTACCATT
>MDTG01333670.1_pt1 | contig 16095 bp, 8 predicted proteins | sample 811421 | NCBI WGS metagenome assembly MDTG01 (sample SAMN05326645, study PRJNA326480) | marine metagenome | isolation source: seawater | place: Pacific Ocean: South East | collected 2011 | reverse complement strand
TTTGCTGTCCATAAGTTGAAATATCATTTGTCCTCCTAATATGAGGATCCACCTCCACCAGATGATCCACCAGATGATCCTCCAGATGATCCTCCAGAAGGTGCCACGCTTGATGGTGTTGAACCAATTTGTTGACGTTGGCTCTGGGTAGTGGTTTTTCCTCTAAGTTTTTGCTTGAGATCATGAAATCCATACTCTTTATTCCAAAGCTGATCTCTGTACTCACTATTAATATAACTTATTGCTTCAGCCTTGTCAACTTTTTTTAGAAAGTATTTTGCTTTTTTATAAATATTGTTCACCTTTTGAGGCGTAAATGGCAGGCCCTCCTCAAGATTTCTTATTTTACAATATAAGTTTAGCTCCTGTAAGTCTGTGTATAATCTTTTGCCTAAAGGCACTGGTGAAAGTGTGATGTATTCTGATACCGTCTGCCCACAGACTGTTTTAACAACTTTTGTTTGAGGGTTTTTTTGTACATATTTATTATAATATATATTAATATTATTATATAATAATTCATTATCTAAAGTATGTGTTTTTACAAATCTAGAATCAAATAAAGAAGATAGGCTATAAAAACCATAAGAACCCACAATGCCTTCAATGGCTGGTGAGGATATATCATACAACAAAACATTTGGGGTATTATGCAAAATTGAAAATCCCATGTTCAGACAAAGATTTTTAAAGTAACCAAAGGATGGGTGATCGATAATCTGATTTATTTTTCTCTGATCGGCATCATAGGGAAGATCCGCATAAGAAAAAGCCAAACCGGTATCTAGTACGCTTGAGTTTCTAGAAGTATTCCACCTTGTCATCGTTATGGCTATTTCTGATGAGTCTCTGAATAAAAAATCAAAAAAGTTATTGACATAATCTTTATAAGATGTTATATTAATAGTGCCAATTGTATTTGGTATGTGTTCATTGTTGTAGAAACGAAAAATTTTGGAAATATATTCTCCATATCTTATCTTAGGACTTCTATATGACTCTACCATTTCTAGATTACCAAAGACGGATGCTGCAATTGGTACAAGATTTTTTTGTACGGCTGCAGTCCAATTAAGTCTCATGAGAGAGTAGGAATCTGCAACAAAATCAAACACACGTCCCTGTTGAGTACTTACGATAAATTCTTCGTTTGGGATGATTGAGTTATTTTCATGGTCTACATGTCCATAATGAATTCTTTCTACAAAATTCGTGTTTTTGATCATAGCTGGGCCAATTGCACCCTCATATGCTTTGGATTCCCACTTTATTCTCAACTCGGTTCGTCTAGAGGTTGGTTCTGTACTGTTTTTTGAATCAAAATATCTACTCATTTTACTACCCCTTTATTGTCTTTTGTTTTTGACTGTTATTTTGCCATTACTTACTTTAACAAAATAATATCTATTGGCAACTTCAATATTAGCCGAAGAATTAAGGGGGGCGATATCAAAACCTTTTTTCGCAAATTCTTTTTCAATTGTATTTTTGATAGCCTCCTCTCTTCTTTTGACACTGCTATTGTTGCTTCCGTCTTTTAAGGTGCTGAAGTTAACAGTGGATACTTTATATCCTTGCTTATCATTGATTAATTGATTAAGTGCATCAACCGGGGTTATCGTTGCTGTACTCAATAACGATGCTCTGAGTGATTGGCTTGCTGCTGATCCCGATATAGATGCACCGGGTTGTTCGAGTTTTGCAAAAAACTCTTCTCCGGCAGCCAATGTGGGATTGACCCTCTCTGCCAATGAATTGTATTGTCTTACACATTCGGCTGAATTTTCAATTTTCTTGTTTTTCTCTTTACTCTCGTCTGGACGTTCAGGAGAATTATCTGCATCATTGCCTAGAAATTTTGTAGATATCTTAATTGTAAAATCTTTTTCATTGGTTGCTAAATTATATTCTACAGATTTCACAATATAATATCCACCCATCCCCATTATGTTTGCTAGATTGCCTCTCTCATGTGGATTTGAGCTGCCAAAAAAACTATAATCTGAATTACCGTTTGCATCAAATGTTATTTTTGAATGTGGCAATTCGTTGGCCTTAAATGACTTGCCGGAAAAGTCGTTTAATATAAAGTTTAGAATAGTTCCCGGATAAAACATGGTGTTCCCAACTCGACCTTGAAAATCAAAATCTAAATCATAAACATTTGAAAGCAAACTAAGGCCTCCAAAGTTAGAATTGAAGTATCTTGCTTCGCGAAGAAAAGGTGAGGTGGTTTTAGCGAAACTCACATTTGATATATAATTGTGTTGTTCATTTCCTTGCCCATAGTATATGGTGGGACAATATTCTGTATCTCTTAGATGTGTTTTGTTTTGACTGCTGTTGCTGGCTTTCATTTGTCTCAAGAAAGAGGGAAATTGTTGATAAATAACGTTATATTGTTTTGAATAGACATCGTTCACCCCTTTTTTGTTCGGATCATAGGTCCTTTTCATTAAAATATCTGGTGTTATGTTGGTTGGTACGTTGCATTGTGGACCAACTGTATTTTGGGGGTCCCTAGGGTTAAAAAACCCTCGATTGTGTACAAAAGTGCCTTGGGTGGCGGTGGTTGTGTTTTCTAGTTTGTGAAACCATGGCGGCATAGAGTTGTCGTTTGTATTTACAAAAGTTGTAGTTCTAAAAATAGGTGGATTTTCATCTGGAAGAGTCAGGGCAAAACAAGTATCGTAGATGACCCCATTGACCATTCGCTCTATCAAGTCTTTTATGAATGTTCCTACTGGATAAAACCTCAAACCTTTGGAGATAACAGATGAATTAAACCACTCCAAGAAAAACAGTAAATCTACCGGTAGAGATATTGGATTGATGCACATAGCCTCACTAAGATTTTTGGGATTTGGAACGTAGCAAGTTCCAACAATAAATCTTAGATTTAAATGTTCTACATGATCCCTATGTTTACAAGTATTTTCTTCATATAGACAATCCAATGCATGATACATTAGATCCCCCAAAAAGAAAAATTTATTTTTCAAATTAGATTTTGCTTTTTCAATTACATCTTCATCTTGATCCTTCTTCTCTTTTGACATTTCTTTCTGTAAATTAGCTGCCTCTCCAGTGACTGCACCAAGGGAAGCAGCAGTTAAATTTTGCGCCAAATCTACACTTTTTATGTATTGATTTCTTGGATCCACATATGAGTCTAGCAAAGATGTTAGAGTAGGATCTAGTGTATATTGATGTATGTTGTTGTTGACAAACAATCTATCAATCAAAGATGAGGCCGTTAGGGACCTATTGTCTCTACCAAGATAAGCTTGCTGCATCCTCATAGCATTTCTGATTGCTTCTGGGTTGCACTTATCTGGCCCATAAACTATTTCATTCATGGTATCAGCTATCTCCTTTCTGGTAGTAATATCTGAGTTAGTAGCTAGCGCGTCATTATATGGCATATTCAGTACACTTTCAAAGTACCCTCGATAATTTATCGTTAATTTTACCTCACCTCTCCCACTATCTCTGTCGATTTTATGATCTATGGTTGTGAGGTCAATGATCAAATTGCTTTCCGAATCACCCAAGGCTCGGACTTTTAATCTGACCCTGGAGTAACTTGGGTCATATTGATTTGGAATAAAACCGGCAGCGGACTTACTAGTTTGTGGAGTTTTTGTTATGGGCAAGGTTATTAGATCCATTAGCTTAACATCGTATTCATTATTCATATCATTGTGATAAATGCCTTGGACTAAATTCTTATCTAGCTGGGATAATCCACTCAATATAAAAGTCATTTCAACTTTTACATCGTTTCTAGCGGTTGAGGGATTTGTTCCGTCAAAGTTTATTCTTATATTCTCTATGTAGTGATATCCGTTTTTGACAGTATTTGTATCTTGTACAATCTCTCTGGTTTTTGTTTCATATGTAGAGGCAACCAAACTTAGGTCAGTGACACCAGCTTGATTAGCATAATATTGCGCCGAGCTGTTTCTTTCAGCGGGTGTGCCTTTATTGCTCTGCAATATCCTCAAAGCTTTTTTTAGATTTGTTCTATCGCCAGCTTTTTCCTTTAAAGCTTGATCTGAACTTAGGGGTATTTCTATTTCTTTTAGTTCTCCATCTTCATTGCTAAACACCCAAAACAAATGTTTTTTTATCATTTTAGGACCAGAGTCCTTACTAGCCTTAAGTAAGTCTTTTTTTAACCTTTTTGATACAGTGCAAATATTTACCAATTGATTTGGATCAAAATGAGCCGCAGATGGAATAACTGGATAGATTCTATAGTTTTTGTCAGTGTCGCCCTGTGCATTTAAATAACTGGTACTTCCCAAGGGGGATTGAGTGGTAGATTCTTGAAAATAATTCTTCATACCAATAGTTGGAGAGCCTTGAAAATTTTGTTCGTGCAATAAAAAAGTAATTAATGCACACTGTTTAAGGGCTAATTTTCTTTCTTCTGTTGACTCCCCCAGAGCCTCTTCCATTAACTCCCCAGCTTCCTCTCGACCTTCAGCCAAGGATCTCTCTAAAGTTGCAAGATCCAAAGATTCGGCGGTTTTTCCAAGCATAGAGTTTAAGTTGTTTGCCACATCCTCAACAACCTGATCGAAACCCAGGGCTATCAGTATTTCTGTTTTTGCCGTATTGTTAAGGATGTCGTCAATAAAATCAGCAACATTAACATCAAGGCTTGCTTGTGTTGGTGTCATAAATGGCGTGAAAGCACTAAGTATATCGGCGGCTTGTTGATTTAATCGCACAGAACCATTTTGAGCAAAGAAGCCATATCCAGCGAGACGGATGTTGTCGCTGGGTTGGGTAGTCATTATTTTAATAAACCTTTCTTTCATTATGCCAAGGTTTTCTGGGTTTTCAAACCACTCCTTGTAGAGTAATTTTGCCGGCTCTGATACAGCTGAGTTATTTTTTCTATGTTTTTCATACCATGGCACTAAAAGTGGTGTGTAAATCTGTTTCTTGAATTGATCCACACCAGAGTAGTCATAAGCTATAATACTGTAACCCCTCTTTACCGGAAGAGAGTTAGCTAAGACTCCAGTGTACCCTGCTGCTGTACCACCACCAGTGGCAGCACCGCCACCGTTTGTACCAAATTCCCAAAATTTTAAATTAGGTACAGAAAGTTCTTGCTTAAGTAACCATGCAACATTGGACAAGGCTCCTGGTTGACTCGAGCGAGAGTGGTCCTTGATCTTAAATTTATTATGAAAATCGCCCCATATCACCCAAGCTCTGGCAAGGTCGTTTGATTGCCCATATGTATCCAAAAAAGCCGAGTCATCCGCCTGTTTCAACAGGACATCGGTTGTAGCAAGGTTGGTGCCTTCAAATCCTTGAAAAATACCGTTTTTTGTAAAGTGGTTGCTGATTGTGGTTGTCACTTCATAGCCTCCTTGATCAACGAGGCATTTTTAGGTATATACACAACATCTCCAATTGAAAAATGACCATCAGTAGGTTTCTTATTCACTAGGGCGATTACCCACCAATTTTCATATGATCCAAAGTAGTTGTTGGCCAATCTAAACAATGTATCTGTTTTTGTCCATATATGTTCTGTTGCAACTTCCACTTCAACCCCTCTTAATTGTGAGAAATCTTTGGTTCTTCTTATTCTCAAAAACTTTACACCTTTCTTTTCAAAGACTTCACTGTAAATCTCTGAGGCCAATATTGCATTTTCATCGTTTTCAAAGCGAGGCATTGTGTTATTCTCCTAATTTTATGGTTTTTCTATTAAATGGAAAAAAATGTTCTTTTCCCGGGTATGTTGCACTAGGTCGATGACTATAGGCACCATTATCGCCCACAGTATCATCAAAATTATAGTTTTTTATTAAATCACCTTCGTTATGATAAAAAGCCATGGTCATCGTAAGTTCTTTTGGATATAACATACCGTCTTCTTCAAAAAAACCTTGATCTAAATTTACACCGAGTTCTAAGTTTTCAAAATAAAGTGGTAATGCATTTTTTTCCATTTTTACATGGTTTGTGTTTGGTGGCTTTGAGTACGTAGATCTGGGCGATTCTATCATAGACGGGATGTAGACGAGAACCTTGTGAAGATTTACATTCTTATCAGAATTTGGTACATGTTCTTCAAAGTCTACCTTGCTTTCGCCGTACTTGTCATCCGATGGGTCGCTTTTAATGACTTGAGAAATGGTATCATCATTAACTCTTCTAAAAAACATTCTCGCTAAATAGCTTAGCTTTCCACAATTCTTTTTTGCCTCTTCAACATTCATTGCTGGTAGTGAAATTTGTAAATCATACTTCAATTCGCCAAAGGTAGCTTGATTTCCAGCCATTAATCCACCGTTTATGTCTAGTGTTTTGGATTCATTTTTGACCAAATCTGTGCGGAGGCTTCTGGAGAAAGAGTCAATAAAAGGCTTAAAAATAACCCACCTCTTCTTCTGTGCTCCGGGGAAGGCATACAAGGGATTTTCGTCTCCAACGACACCATTTGAAATATAGATATAACTATCTTCTCTAGAGCCACTATAATCCAAAGTGTTGATTGTTTTATTGCTAAATCTTGCAACCAATTGAGCGCCATTCTCTTCCTCTATTGTAAACGGGTCTTTAAGCGCACTATCAGCAACCACTTTTACCCCAAAAGGAAAGCCGCCTCTATCTTCGAAGTCATAGTTTCCATCTTCTGCGAATGGTAAAATAACCTTATCGTCTGCAATTAGGGTGTTCTGATCCATACCTAAAGTCAACTTTAACACTATGTTTTTTGGATACAAATATAGACCATCATTTTTTGCACCAGAATCAAACTCAAAATACCCAGCTTCCACATCAGGTTCATAAGTAATGGTTTCTATATAACAAGGTAGTCCAACAGATTGCAGGTTTTCGGAAGACATATTTCTAGTGTTTATTGCAAACCTATCATTGTCTCCGTTAGATATCAAATTTTTTAAGAAAACTTTGAATATTGGTAATGTAGTTTGTGAATCGGCAAGAATATTATCTGGTATACCATCGGTTAAGTTGTCGTTCAAAGGTGCTATCAATTTCTGCAACTCCTCCAATTTAGCAACGTTGTTTTTGGCTTCGTTCACAGAGTGTGCTGGAACGTTTATGGTAATATCATATGTTACCTGGCCAGAATATTCCCTAATTAGAGATGCATCTTTATCTGCCTCTTCAAGTTTATCAACTTCTTTTGTTAAATTTATACTAAATGAATCTAAGAAAGCCTTAAATACAACTGTTCTCTCCAATGGAACCAGCATTATATAAAGTATATTGTCGGTCAAATCAGTTGTATCAGAGCCATGACCCCTGAACACTTCTTTCCCACCGACGACAGTGGGTGCTCTTGGTACCGATGTGATGTCAAATACACCAAATTTCTTAGGTCTTAACGACATTAACCAGCAACTCCGACAACACTTCTAACTTCTGTTCTGACAATGTCGCGAAGCTCTCTGTCTCCGATGAATACTTTCACATTTATATCAGGCATTTTAAAATCAGGCATCTTAACGTCAACAATCAATTTTCCTTCACTTATGTTTTGAATCAAACTCTCAGAACCCATGGCAAAAGAGGTGGCACTTCCATCTTGTCTCATTGCCAAAAATCCATCAATTTTAATATTTGACAACTCCATAACTGCTGATTTAATTTTGCCGAAACCATTTGCTATTCCTGTTGTGTCCAAGTTGGCTATTGCATTTATGTCAAAATTCCCAGGATCATCGCCTGTTGCACCCATGAAGGATCCAATCTTGTCTGCATTACCAGTTACTATCAAAAAGAACCTGCCAACTTTGTCTATCATTTTGTCCAACAATCCCAGTACAACTCTTTGTGGGGACATCATGGTTTTCAGCCCCTCTGATAAAAAGTGAAACACTCTTATGAAAGGTGGGTTAATTTTCATTGAAAATATGTCAAACAGTCCCGTGAACTCGTCAGCCAGATATCCAATCCCCGCAACCAAGGCCATCACCGCAGCAACAATCAATGGCCAACCAAGATAGGTCATAACTCCTGCAAACGTGATTGCTTGAATATTGACCAGAGCCCAACCCAAAGCCACAATAGCGAGACCTTTTGCAAAATACCCCAAGTATGGCGTAATAAACTGCATAAAAGAAGTAATACCCGAAATTACTGGAGACATGGCCAAGAAAACTTGCATAAATGCCAGTTTCAGTCCCTGCATCAAGGGCACAAGCGATTCGGTAGTTTCTTGCAGATCTTTTTGTATGTTAGCAGACTCTTTTTGACCTTGTTGATATTTGGTGTATTCTGCTGTCGACATGTTGAGCAGTCGTTGTGCCTCATCAATGCTGGCTACACCCATCGCTTGGGCAACATATTGTTTTGTAAATTTGTCAAGAGAGTCAAAGTTTCCAACTGAAGCTTGAACTTGTTGTTTGATCATCATTACTCTATCTGCATCATTTGCATTCATCATTTCAAGGGTTGACAAATTAGTTCCAAGAACAGCGTTCAATTGAGCTGCTGAATCGGCAGCGGTGTCAAATTGATCGAATTTTTTTGATATATTAATCAAAGACTGCATCTCGATACCAGTAGCTTTTGCCGCAGCAGCTAAGCTTTTGAATACTTTTACATTGTTTTTACCAAACATTGCTAAACGACCAGAAGCTGCGTTAAATTGCTCTATCATTTTTGTACCACTTATGCCAATAGTCTTACCCATTCTAGCTATCTGAGCGGTCTTGTTAGCTGCTGCTGTTGCTGATAAACCCATTGCTCTTTGCATGTGGTCAATTGACTTAACGGAGGCTGCCGCGCCTACCCCGAGCTTTTCTAACCTAGCAACAGTTAAGCCAACTTCCATATTGGTTCGCTTAGCACTGGGGACAAACGAAGATAAACCTTGAGTTAAAGCCAACAAGGCCTCTTGAGATTCTTTAAATCCAATTCCTGCCATCATCCCAGCATCAGCCATGTGCAGGAGTTCGCCGTTGAATTGATCTCCAAAGCCCGTTGCCGCTCCAAGACCCTTCGACAAGTTGTTAATCTCCAAAGCCATCTTACCCAGCTTGGCAACAACTAATGCAAAAGCAACAGCCATCCCTAGTGCTCTATAAGAAATGTTCTGAACCACATTGGCCAACTTCATTCCTTGTTTTGCAATTTTTGCGCCTTTTGGGCCGCCGATAGTTTCTCCTAGATCCCCTAGGAAACTGGCCATTTGCCTCATGTTCCCTTTTACTTCAAAAACCTTACCAATTACTTTACCAATCGGGCCAAACTTGCCGGCAAATTTTGATATAACTTTTTCAAGCTTATCTGTTTTTTTCATTGCCTCTTCAGTTGTCTCGTTGTATTCTTGCTTACTTTCATTTAACTCATCGAGTAATTTTCGTTCTTTCGCAAATGCACTATCTTTTCTTTTCTCAGCCGCTTTTTCTGCAGCAGCTGTGGCTTCAATAGCTCTTTTGTTTGCTTCTTGTTTCCTATCAATGCCACTGAGTTCTTCTTCAAGTTGAGCTCTTTTTTGTTTTGTTAACTTCTCTTCATTATTATACAAATCCTCTTTAATTGTTTTTCTTCTAGTAGATAACTCAATGGATTCAGCTTGGAGGGTCGCCCTTTTTTCTTGTGCAACCAACATCTTCTCTTCAAATTCAAGCGCTCGAGCTGCTTGCTCTTCAGCTTGTCTGTCTAAGTCAATCTGTCTTTCTTTAGCTCTATTAAAATCTTCTTGTGTTTTTAAAGAGGCCTCAAGTTGTTCTTTGATTTTCTTGTTGATATCTGCTGCATTTGTCGGATCAGGTGGTGCCATGAATAAACCCTCGTTTCTTCAATAAATAGTTCCATAAACAAAATGCTCGGCATGTACCGAGCATCGTTTACTTAGAAGCCTTCTTCATTTCTTCGGCTTCTTTCTTATATTCCTTAATTGTCCTCTCTAGCCACCAAGTTCTGAGTGCAACTGGAAGATTGTATAATTCAAAAAGAGACCATCCGCCGTAATGCTTTAGCGTGAAAAAGGATTCATACACTTGTTCCATGTATTCATCGGTCAGGCCAAAAAAAGTCGGCTCCAAAAGGAACCACCATCACCTCCTCGTGATCACAATGTTTACAGGTGAACTTTTGTTTCATACTAATATCTGGAGATATCAACCTAAAACAATCACGAAGATATTTTGCATCTGTCGCGACCATATTATCACACACATGGTTGACTGTTTTTTGATCTCCATATCCATTGAATGACACAACAAATTTTTTCATTTGCTTAGTAATTATATCATTGGATGCTTCACTTCCCTTACCAGATAAGATGATATCAGCTTCATCTTGCCCAGTAAGAGGTCGAAGAACAACAACAAGACTACTCAAGGGAAGCGTGGTTGTAAAGGTACAGTCGTCGTTCATTTCGATGTCTGCATCCTCCCAATTGTCCCCTGTATACTCTTCATGGTCTGCAAGGTCAAATTGAAATTTGGAAACTTCAGTACACGTTGGACATTGTACTGAAGTTTTATACTCCGCACCATAAGCACTAGCTCTTGCGTGTATAATAATTGCATTTCGATCCCCAATATACAGAGAACGGCCTTTTATATGCTTCTCTTTGATAACATTATCAATCAATCTATCAACAGCTAGACCTTTTTTCAATAAAGACCTGTTGGTTAAAGTATCTTCATCCTTTGCTGTCATATATTTGATTTCAATTGAATCTTCTCCGTGCAAAGGATGACCTTTTGGATATCTACCTCTAGACGGCAAAGAAACAAGTTCGGTTGGAGTCACAAAATCCATCGGGTTCGCCATTGGTGGCGCATCCTCTGATGGTTGTGGTTTATGACCGCCCATCATGCGGTCTTCATTTTTTCTTCGTTTCAATTTTCACCTCGCACCTCTAAATAGTGCGCTCAAATGGAAAGTTGACGGTGTTTTATTAAAAAAACTATTCCTGCTCTGGTCTCTCACCCGGTAAGTTGCCATCGCTTGGAGCTTTATCGGAGATTAGATTTTCTGGATAATGCACCGCCCAATCATAGGATATGTCCAAAGTATACTCAACCAAACCGTCCTCTCCATAGTCAAGTTCTCCCCAAGATATCTTTGTTATAATTGGATTGTGCAACTCCCATGTCTCGGTTGACCTTAGGACACCGGTGTCTGCACCGCTTTTGTCTTTTTTAGTCCCGTCTGGATGGAGTTGGTGTATCTTTATGGGTGCTCCAAAGGCAATTGCCATAGTGGCTGCTTTTTCTGGGCTAGATATTCCTGGTGCTCTACGAGAGATAATGTCATCATTTGAATATGAAGGAGGAGTATATCCAGATGAAACCAACATCTCCCATAATGCCCAAGAAGTCATTCTTTTGTTTGGATTTCCAAACTCTGTGTCAATACTTGGTCGTCTCTGATCTTTATTAAATGAACTCGCATTACCCCAGTGCTTAATATCAACAAACGTGATTGTGATTGGCTCCCACTTAACAATACCGGGATAGTTATAGTAATGATTGATCATTCTGTATTGTTTCGTCTCAACTGTAGCAACTGGCTTTTTGACGCTTTTAACAGAAACCAAACGACCGCCATTGCCCATTTCGACAATAAAGCGGTTTTTACGTTTAGCTGAGAAAGACCCGGAGACCATTGGTTGACCGAACCAAGTCATTTAAACCCCCTTAACCTTCAAAGTATAGAGAAGAGCCATCAGTTACATTACTAAGTTCAGCCCAATCATAAGTAAGTGTTAGGCCAAGTTCTGTAAGACCATCGTCTCCATAATCCAAATCGCCAAAGCTAATTTTGCTGATAAATGGGTTGTGAAGATCCCATCTTTCAACAACGGCACCGTTGCCATCAAGTTGGTAGATGTGAACCTTTTGAAGACCTTCAACGGCTTTACCTTTTGAGATCGTCTTAAGATCATTTGTGTCTCTAGGAAACTCATAGCCAGCCAATTCAACGATTCTAAGAAGCGAAGTTGCAGCATCATTATCTCCACCTGGGTCGACCAATGTAACCTCAATGTCATCCCAACTTACACTACCAGGAAACTTAAAGGTGTGTCCCAAATATTTGTGTTCGGTGTCAGCAGAAACGTTAATCGTTGGCTTACCACAGGTTTTGGCGTACCATACGCCGGCAGCTCCACCACCGAGGTCTTTAATTTCAATTTTAAACCTAAACTTTCTTTTCGGATCCGATTTTCCGGAATCCATTCCTTGTCCCCAAAATGCCATGTTATTAATCTCCTATTTACTGTAATTAGTGGCTTATACGAAATCCGCACCAGTTCTAGTGATAACAAAGTCAACAACAATGTATTCAATAGCACGAGCAGGCTTGATAAAAATCTTCGCATACATGGTGTTGCGATCAATAAGATCGGCAGTAGTTGTTGTTTCATCCAAAATCAGTCTGTAATCAGTTATACCAAATCTTGCTTGAGTATCCGAAAGCAAAGGATTAACTTGTGCCTTGAAACGGTTCCAAGTCGACTCAACATTTTGATCAAACAGCAAGTTGCGAGCAACAGCAGAAACTTCTGACTTCAAGTAAAGTAGCAATCGACGAACGTTAATTCGATCAAGAGCAGATGCATCAGCTTGAAGGGTCTTTTGTCCAAAGATTACAACTCCTTCAGCAGGGAATGTTGCAATTGGATTGATGTTAACTTCATACAAAGCATCTCTGTCTGCAGAATCAAGTCGTTGTCTTGCCTGAAGAACGCGAGGTCCGCGAGATCCACCAAGAGAACCAAGTCCTCCACGATTAAATCCAGCAGGAGCAAACCAAAGCTCAGATTGTGCTTGAGACTTACCAATTGCTCCAAGCGCTGCTACTGATGGCGGAAGCCAAACTAGCTGGGAACCATTCAAATTATCTGATACTTGAACCCATGGATAGAAAGCGCAAGCATAAGAAGAATTAAGGTTTCTTTGTTTAATATTGCTAACTGCTGTGGATACTTCCCCAACCTTACCTAGGTCGGTATCTCCATCCAACCTTTCGGCAGTTGGTAGATAGTCTCCTTCGAGATCAATGATTGCAAGACAATCTTTTCTACTCTCAGCAATAGAGATTAGTCTATTTGTGATAGATGGCTCTCGAATACCTGGTATCAGAAGAAGATTGGCAGGTACAATTTCTGGATCCTTCACTGCATCCAAAGCTTTATTCAGTGTATAGTGAATGTGGTCGTTTTTATCGTTTCTTGTCGAACTGATCAATCCATCTCGGAGAGGTTCTTTTTCAGTAATATCAAATCCTTCTGAACCACCAAATAATGGCATCAAGAATTGACGAATATTTTTGTCAAGAAGAGCTCCAAAATCATTGTCCTTACTGTATGAGTTTGTTCCACCAGTTCCGTCATAAGCTCCTGAGGTGTAGCTTACAATATTGTTTGTAGTATCCACGATAATATCATCCAATGAAAACACAATTGAGTGTTCAAAATCAGAAGCAGGGACAAAAGAGCTGTATCCTGTAGGCAATCTTCTCAGATAGTCTACATAGTCAGGGTCATGCAAAGTTGATGCTGTACTGATTTTTGGACGAATTCCATAGTATGCACGATAAGGATCTGGTGCTCCTCCATCAGTTCCGTTAACACGCAATGGTAGTGATGGGAAGTTGAAGGATGCAGTATAATCGGTTGGACCAGCAACAAAGTTATTTGCATCTCCACCAGTTTCCGGAACATCGTCGTTTCCTCTTACAAATGCACCGGCAAAATCGTCCGTATCAGTTCCACCAGTGAAGTCTTGGTTGTCATCATCAGCAACACCTTGATTTGTAAATGCTCCTGTCGACGCATTGGCAAATTTTAGTTTGGCACCATTACCAGAAAATCCAGCAGTTGTTACTTCTGCAGTTACTGTATCGGTTGAAACTGTAGCATCAAATCCAGAAACCGATTCCAATTCAACTTCAAGATTCGTAGCGGTGTTATTGTTTGCTGTACCAGCTGTTCGGTGTCCGTCAACAAAGAAGTCAACATTAGCTGTTTTGGTTGTTTCAGTCCCCTGAAAGGTCTCTAGAGTTACAGTTGTCGCACCAGTACTATCCCCTGCTGTAAAGGTTTGAGTTGCACCACCAGCAGTTGTTCCTAATCCACCGTCAGCAATGGTTAGTTTAACTATTGTAGTGGCACTAGCCCAAGCCCCACCATAAGCACCAAGATTGGCTCCTACAGATCCTTGAGATCCACGGAGTTGGATTTTAACACCTTGAGTCGCAGCAATACTTGCTTCAAATACAGAACCAAGGTCTCCACCATTTGTAGGATTGGCAATATATTGGGCATTCGAACCATATTTAACGGCCTCTGACCAAGATCGACCACCACCAGTTACAAGTACTTGATCTTGAATACCCATAAGGGCATTAATAATCATCTGAGCCACATTGGCCCTGGAGGCATAGTCTCCACCGGAGCCCTGCTGCGCGGCGATGAAAATTTGATCGGCTCCAGGGGATGTTCCTGCGACACTTACCATGTTTTGAAGGACAACTTCAATTGTTCGACCCTTAAGTGCGGTTCCATTTCTATCCGTTGTTTTATTGGATGCGTCATTTGCAAAAACAATACTGAAAGCATCGTCAGCTAGGGTGCTCGCTACTTTTGTCGTGACATGAACACCACCATTGGCATCAACTGTACCATTTGAAAGAATTGCACCGTCTCCAGTCTTAATCTTGGTAGTGCTATTGATTTGAAGAGTCGCTGTTGCTTTAACACCAGTATTAACATCATCACCCAGTGAGTTTGCACCTTTTGATCCGTGAGTAAGTGTAAATCCTTTTGGACGAACTGGTCCTTTGAAACCAGCAGGCAAGAATCCTTGACCACCGCCATCTTTGATGAATTGCTTAACATCGACATAGATAATGTCTGATTGGTTATCAAAATCACCTAGTGTTTTGTATTTTCTGTCTGCCTCGATCCAAACAAGTGTTTGATCTCCAATTCTTTTAGCGATATAGTCTGGAGATGATGGATTTAGATTAAGACCGGTATATCTCTCAACTGTTTGACCACCCAAGGTTTTAACAGAAACGGTGAAGGTACCATACTTGTTAACAATTGGGTTTGTTGGTTCTCGAATATCTTCGATTGCAATCATGTAGTCTTTTTGTATATCCTCTCCAACGTGCAAAGATTTAAAATTAAATAGTTCTACTTGACCGGTTTCTTTTTGAGAAATAACTTGTCCAGATTCAGCTTCTTGAGATGCTCCTTTTTGATAAGACCAGTTGGTCGTAGCATTTTGAAGTGGCAAGAGAACACCGTAAACTTGACCACTACTAAGGAGGTTTAAGCCAAGGTCATCAACACCTCTAGCGAAGGATTCTCCGAGCCAGTAAGTCTCTCTTTGGGCAGAAGGTATGGTTAGTTCATTGACCAATTGTGGATTAGTGTTAAACACTGATCGAATATATTTTGATGAGTTTCTACCAAAATTAAAATCAAGTTTTTTCGAGGCAGAACCCTCATCACCAATGACCAATGTAAATTGACAATTGTTCCCAGAACTCTTAATGAATGTTCCAGCTTGCTCGACATCAGAGCCCTCAGGGTTCTCTGCTGGTGTACCAGAAAGGGCAAGATACCCCTTGTTTGCATAGAAAACAGCTGCAAGAGAACCGGTTCCAAAATCAGTAGTTCCTGATGCCACCAAGAACAGTCCATAGGCAGTACCGTTATCGGCTCGAGCAGCAGCAAGTGATCCACTGAGCTTCCAGCCAGCTCTTGCTGCATCTGTTGATGCTTGTGGGTGCTGATCACCAGCAACTCTGACTATTGTAACTGCAGATTGTTCTGAGGCCAACCAAGATTGTGCAGCATAAGAAGCATAGGTAGGACCTGTTGTGTTTCCATCTCTCCACATATCACCTTGCACACCATTCCCACCAGGAACTGGTAGTCCGAACACAGAGACAAAGTCATCAAGGCTGCGAACCTTTACTGGCTTATTAGCAGGTCCCTTTCTTGTACGTCCGATAATAATGGGCCCTTCGGCATCTCTTTCAGTTGGGATGAAACTTTGGTCAATCTCGCGGATGTTAATTCCGGGGGAAAGAAAATCAAATTTTTTAGCCATTGACTGTTCT